>Ga0126339_10004399_pt1 | contig 10405 bp, 5 predicted proteins | sample OrbTmetagenome_2_FD_92532 | JGI IMG/M metagenome (GOLD analysis project Ga0126339, IMG submission 92532) | Coral microbial communities from Petempiche,Puerto Morelos, Mexico - Orbicella T R C metagenome | ecosystem: Host-associated > Invertebrates > Cnidaria > Coral | place: Petempiche,Puerto...
CGTTGAATGCCCAGGCGCGTATCAGTGTTTTGTGTATCCCCACAGGGGATACACATATCACTAGTGATATGTGTGCGGGGATACACATATCACGGGGATACACATATCACTGTGACACCGGCTCAAATAACTCAAGTTGATCTTTCAACATTCGCGCGCGCTGCATTATCAACGTCATGAAATCGAACTCGGACGAGGATCCCACCGCAGCAAATTGAGGAGCAAATTGAGGTGCTATCATTTTCATAGGTGAGGACGTCATTCCATAATATTGCGGCGAAAATTTAGCTGCTTGATCATACCCAGAGTATGCATGGTTATATGCGCAGAAACGTGGATACGTTGTATATGCAGCATCCTCCCTGGTGGCAAAATGTATCGACAATAATTACACAACATAGGATCGAAGTTTGTCTAGAGAAAGTTGTACATCATACAGAGAATGAAAAATACAATGCTCTCTTTTACGTGACGGATTGCTCGCCGTAAGAAGATCGATCCAATCTTTCCACGTTATCTGCCATGATAGCCTAGTCAAAACTGGAAAAGAAATACTTTGTCGACAATCGCACAATCTGCTCACCGCGGGAAGTGAAATATTACGCCGCCACAAGCGGATATATCTGTCATCCTCACCTTGGTTACCAACTGTAACCATGCCTGATCACAGGGTAATTACGACTTTTACCTCGGTTAAATTTCTTTTGCCTTTTGCGGCATTTACCAAAGTATCAGTTGGCGTTTACACAGGGAAAATGTTTACCTAGGTAAGTAAACTCTGGTACCTCGGTAAACCGTTCAAGTCTAAACACAGCATAATCAATTCCAGTCAACGCCCATGAACAATGCAGTCAACTCGATTAAAAGTATTGTTTAGAGACCATGACCTGTGTTCAGTTTTTGCATAAATTCCAGCTGATTTTGTTAATGGCTGATTTATAGGTGCGTAAATGTTACTGTGTTCATTTTTGAGAGTCGACTGTAATAGTTGTATTAACAATATCCATCCTGAATTCTTACTGGTATTAAAAATGCAGAAATAGCAGAAATACGTAATACATCTCCGATAAATCACACGTCACGGTCAACTTGACAACCATTACAACAGGGATGATAATTCTAACTGTGGTCTCGATATCTTTTACTTGATTTAGAAACGAATATGCTGCCTTTTAAGGACCGAGCAAACTGGAGCCCGGCTCAAGCGAGGGGTCAGTTTCGACAGAACATCTTTCCATCACTCCCGACGAGCGGTATATCAGCAGCTTTTACCCAAGTCAGCGTTCACATTGTTCCTTCTTCGGCAGCAGGGCACTTCTCTGAATTTTGCCGAATGAACCATGGTCCGTGCCCAATAGTGCATCAGAGCAAACCAGGAGAAGTGTCCGCTTCACCCATAGCTGCTGATTCGGACATTCGGTAATTATTTAGACTACGAGTTCTAGCTTGTTCTTCCGCCTTATTTACCACGTGAACACGCGAGTAGGACGCCCTTTTCACGCGAGGCCCTTTCACACGAGGCCCTTTCACGCGTCACCTCGCACGAGACAGGCTGATAGCCTTCTCGTTTGAGACGATTTTCGTTCGCGCACTGAGAAGGAAGTGAATAATAAATTAATTGGAAGGATAATAAGGCCCTGTACATATGAAGAGTACCTCTAACCTCTATTTAGCACAGAATGGGAGGCAAGGATACTTGTTCGTGGGCATTACAGTTTCGAGAAGCGAAGGGTTTCCACCTCCACTGCAATTGCAGTCATGGAGGGAATGAGTTTTGCACAGTAAACTGAAAAGTTTTCGGGTATCTAGCTAACTCGGTGTATATTCGCTAAAAGCGGTACAATAATATACATAAATTCCCAAAAACTAAGTTCAATTTTTAACTTCTCAGGACAGATCAGACAGCATACGGGATATTTGAGCACGGAGTCCACACCAAAACCGTTACAGACATACTGGACATACCATTTGATGACTTTGTTGCGTTCTATCTCGGCTGCAGCCACTCGTTTGAACTCGCGCTAACGAACGCTGGCCTTCCAGTTCGACACCAGCAGGTCGACAGATCTGTGCCGAGCTACAAGACTAAGATTCCTTGCATCTCAGTGGGTCCCTTTTCGGGGAATGTAGTCGCATCGATGCGCCCAATGCCAAGGAATCTAGTTCATAGGGCCGCAGACGTGACTGCCGTTTTGGAACAAGTGCACGGAGCCCCTTTACACGTTGGTGATCCTTGCTGGATTGGTGTTCAGGATCTTCTACACCCTGAATATGATGACGAACCGAATATCAAGGAAGGAGATGTATGTATGTTCTGGGGCTGTGGAACAACTGCAATGGAGGTGTTAACCAATTCAAGTATGTCATGACAAAGCGTTCTCTTATAGGCTAATTACCTACCATTTTTGTTTTGAAAACGTTCCCCGTATAAAAATGAAATCGGTTCTTTCTTGTTCTGATGGGCAATAACTAGGCTTGAGGTTTGCTTCAGAGCAGAGGTGACGACTACTCATGGTCTATCATTCTTGTGTATCAATTCTCTTTTGTTTTTGTTTGTTTGCATATTTCTAAATTAGTTAGTTTGTTTGTTAAATAGGTTGGTTGGTTATTGTTTGATTGGTTAGATATAGGTGATCGGTTGATTGACTGATTAACTGATTAATTGGTTGATCGATTGATCGATCGATCGATAGGTCGATCGATTGATTGATTGATTGATTGATTGATTATTTTGCCTTTGTTTTCAGAACTTCCCCTGATGATAAGCTTGAGCCCAACTGCGAACTGCTGCGATTTCATAACTGATCTAAGCAACGAGGCTTTCAACAAGATGCACACCCCAAAGAGCGGATTTTTTCAAACTCGAGCCGTGTTCATATGTGAGCAGCCTGTTTTGGGCTCCTTGATTTCTGACAAGGCAATGGAACTCATTCAGCAGCTGGAAACACTTGATAAACACGATGCATTAAAACCAGTTATCGAAGTCAACGGCAAACCGGACGAACCAGTTGATTCTCTCATCAAAGCAGCTATGAGGCTCAGCCACGCTTCTTCCGTTGCCATAGTAACGCTGGACGATATTTCTACCAAGGGAGGCTTCAGCGTGTTGTCGGTTATCAAGTCTCTCATGGCAACCCAGACGAAAGACATCGTTCTGCTCGTTCCAGAAGAAAAACACCCAGAGTGGACAAATGCCATTAGCAGTTGTGTAGATTTGAAGATGTTAAAGAAGCCAGTTCGCGTCAGTACATTTGAAACGTGTGGTCAATGCTCAAAGGAAGATACCTTGAAGATTTTGCGTCCCTTGTTGTCCACTATGGATGGCATAAAACCTGTTGGAGATTGTTCTCGCAAATTCACTGCACTGGTTGGGTGTGGTAAAGAAGGTATTAAGGCATGGAGATCACACTTTAACTATTTCCCTTTCTTTCATACTTGAAATACAGGATTAGATTTTCAACAATACAAATATCTCTCAACTACAATATTAATTGTTTGGAGGCGCGGTGGCCTCATGGTTAGTCCGCTCGACTCCGGGTAGAGCGGCCCGAGTTCAAGCCCTGGGGCCCGTTTCTGGAAGGTCCCGATAAGTTTTCGCACCCGGAAAGTCGTAGCAAAATCTCAAACCTTATGATTACAGAGCTGTTTTATTCACATATTCTTAATATGACTAGAAGTTCCCTTCATACAAGAAGTTTCAGGCGTACACAACTCTCTGTTTTTAAATACACATAAACTAAAGATGGCTTTGCGGACCCGAAAAGTTTCCAGAGGCCCGTTTCTCGAAAGCCTCAGAAACTTTTCGGGCCAGTAAAGCCATAGCAAAATCTCGAACCTTACGATTACAGAGCTGTTTTATTCACATATTCTTAATATGAAGAGAGGTTCCCTTCAGACAAGAAGTTCCAGGCGTGTACACTTCTCCGTTTTTAGATACAGATGAACTAACAATGGCTTAACGGGCCCGAAAAGTTTCCGGGGCTTTCGAGAAACGGACCCTAGGGGCCCGTTTCTCGAAAGCCCCCGAAACTTTTCGGGCCCGTAAAGCCATAGCAAAATCTCAAACCTTACGATTACAGAGCTGTTTTATTCACATATTCCTTAATAGGAAGAGAAGTTCCCTTCATACAAGAAGTTCCAGGCGTGTACACTTCTCCGTTTTTAGATACAGATGGACTAAAAATGGCTTTACCGCCCCGAAAAGTTTCCGGGGCTTTCGAGAAACGGGCCCCAGGGTTTTCGAGGAACAGGGCCCTGGCCGGGGACATTGTGTTGTGTTCTTGGGCAAGACACTCTACGCTACAGTGTCCGTCTTTACCCAAGTGTATAAATGGGTACCGGCGAATTTAATGCTGGGGGTAACCCTGCGATGGAATAGCATCCCATCCAGGAGGGGGTAGAAATACTCCTAGTCACTTCATGCTACTGTAACCGGGATATGCTCCGCCCTGATGGACTACTTGGCTCGCATGTAGATTTTACCTTTTTTTACAACAATAATTTCAGAATCAATTACGTACATTTAGCTAAGGTGTCTCCTCGACAATCTCCTAATCGGACTCAAATTCGACTTCAGTAGGTAACATAGCCGCTTGAACTAATTTCTGTTTTTTTTTTTGACATTATGGTCATAGTCATAACAATTTTTCCTGAACAATTCTGTCCAAGGGGGAAAGGTTCATCGAGGTTAACCCTATGTGAAGCACCAGGCCGCGAGACAAAGCCGGACCAAAACACTGGGAACTACATGCCCTACGTTAGAATGCACACTGAACAACGTTTTCTATCATGCCATTGGTGTCCATTAGTACTGGTTTCCCTTACTGGATCGCTATCGTAGTATAGTAATACAGGATGTCATTGTTTAGTTGTTCAAGCTGAGCTTAAAAACTGCTAAAGTATTCATCAAGTTAAGAGGAAGGTGACTAGTGATAAACTCCCAACAGATTTCAAGTCTATTTGTAATTTCTTCCAGGAGGTTTGTGGGTCGAAAGCGAAGCTGAACTGATGGCAGACATTGACGCTGCCTCGACTAAAACCTCTGAATGCACTTGGCCTGGTGAAGTTCTCGCAGGAGCTTTGTACACGTTAAAATGTTGTCCTGTCCATTCTCGGTATCTTCGAAAAGGCTTGGGGCAACACGAGCCTTTGCAGCAAAGCGAATTCGTAATGACGCCTAAAGAGGTACAAAGAAGTCTTTTGGCTTATCTTCATGCATGTTTGCTAACTGTTTTAATTTAGCATAGTAAGTTTATATAGAAAAGAAATGTTCAATCAAGCCTCTTTCCATAAATTTCAATAACATTATTGTCAGCATTCGCAATGATTTAATCTTGTTCCACGACGCTAAATTGTAACAAATAACTGGCGAACGAATTTTGCATGTAATTTCCTTTTGCTTGGCTTCCCCTGCTCTTCGTTTACCCTCCTTTCCTGGACCCAGTGCGCAAAACAAACAAAATATACCATGCTATCGGCTGGATAGTGATTTATCTGGTGGATAGGGTTAACTACCTTTCGAACAACCCGGGCCACAACGATACTTAAACGCAATTGCCCTTACTCACTCCTCCCCCATTCCGCACCAGACATCGTTACAAGAGTCCCCATCCCCCGTTATTTTCCTATACCTACTCATATGCTCAAAACGCTAAAAGGTATTTTACGTAGCGTCCCTTTTTCTCATGTTTCAACAGCTTAGAACTCTGCTATCCAAATTTGAAGTAAAGTTCAGTACTGAAGATGAGGAAGATCTCGTTAAGAAGACGACCATGTCAACAGCAAGCACAATGAAGCGTCTCAATATTGAAGTTTAGGTTTTGCCGTTGAATGAAGATCAAGATTAGTCAACTTCGACCACAACGCATACTATACTGCATTTTTCACTTTGTACGCGTTGCATACCTACAGCGTAAGCGCCTCCATTTTCGTCTGCTGTCGAGGTCGGTTGATTCGGCTTGAAAAGTGCGGCATTTTCATTTTAGTCAGAGATAACCGAGTCTTAGATTAGATAAATAAAATAAAAAATAAAAGACTTCATTTAACCTGAAAGGCCAATCAGTGATCAGATCTTGCTATACAGACACGTGCTAAGTATTACGAGATTTATTCACAAGAGTTAACTGAATTCACAGAACTGAACAGAATTTTTTTTAGAACCACGTGCACGCAATCAGTACAAGCTCAATTGTCATAAAAATACATGAGAAATAAAATGCATGAGAAAGAGGCACATATTCTTGTTAAGTTAATTATGTGATAACCGTTGTTTATGTTACAGTCTGTTGTACCTTACTTTTCAATAAAATAAGCTCAAGTTTGTATCTTACATTGTCTATTTGTTTGCTCGTCTGTGTTTTGCGCTCTGTTTCGAGACAATAATATATGCTAACCGAAAACGCGCGAGCACCCTGGGGAGGAGATTTTACTCCTTCCGATCATTCTTGTCCCCAGTGCTAGGGCCATAGCCAGAAAAAAATTACGATTGAGAGATTGTCCATGGTTAGAATCTCTTCCTTAGTATTTAGCAGTGTTTTACTTTCTCCATTCAACGACAAGAAAAACAAAACTTAAAAAGATGACTGAGACAATTCAAGTGCCTGGATTTTACTGGTTACGGCCTTGAGTGCGACTCGTTTTAAAACGTCGTAACACCGACCAGTCGGTGAGCAAAAGAAACGGAGGCTCATCTAAGCAGGCTCACAAAATAAGACAATTCTGAAATCGAAAGCGGTTAAGTGTCCACGGGAGTGTCCGCTGTTGATCCTATGAGGCCGGGAAAATGTAAACACATGAAATCCACCGATCCTTGTAACTTATAAACCTCTCTTTAAGTTAAACGGCTTACGGACTCGGTAGGAACGAAATACCTAACATAATTTTCGTCACCACAGTTACAGAACAGCTGCACGTTCTGAATAAACAGGTCGAAAGGTTCTCAAAACAAGATATCGCTAGAAATAATCTTCCAAGGTGGAAACATTATTATTATTATTATTATTTTTGTGGAGCAAAGTTTTGTAAAGAAATCTTCTCTTTCTTGACATATGGTGAAAACATCACAAATATCGTAAAAATGAAAACCATGATCAGAAAATAACGTCACTGGATAAGTATTCAGAAAATGATAATAAAGAGCTTAACGAGACCTATTGCACCGTAAATCATTGTTTGTGGTGAGCCAAGGAGTCAAGAATCCTCTCAATGCGATAAAAATGTAGATAAACCTTCAAAACAGCCCGTTGATGGCATTTTTCGCGATTTTCCGTTTGAAATCATACAGTTTCGTAAAATGTTATGCAGTTAATATTTCGTATATTTAGCCAGCTGAAGCTTTTAGATGCTGAAATATTGTTTTTACACCCGTTCTAGACCAAAATATTGATGCCAATTTTTCTCGACCCTTTTTTCCTGTTTTTTCCAGACTGGGTGAGTATATTATCTTTATATCAGGTGATCAGCCACAGTTTCAATTTTTATCATATCAACGCTTACGTAACCACGACACTACTTCTACTGTTCTAGGATCGATCTAGCCGAATGGAAATTTTCTCAGTTTATTTGTTTGTTTAATTTTTTACATTTTTGTACAAGGAAAAGACCTGTTTCTGTGGTAATTTGTGAATATCAGGTTTTAAATTAGACACTTAATTGTCGATTAGGAACGGATACAGATTTGAAATGGATTCTTTATTTACCAGGAGAGCGCAAAATCGAATCAATACGAAGATACTTGTGGGTATAAATATCCCGGGGTGATAAACGGTTTTCGCGGTTGTCTGGGGTGCACTGCCGGAGACTTTCTCTCACGCTTGTTTTACCTAAAAAGGCGCTCTTGTAGTCACTAAAAGCGCCTTATGTTTTTATCGTCTCGTCTTCCCGTTATCACTAATGTCGCTACGTCTGCTAGTAATTATGATAATCAAAGTACAGTATGTTAAGGTGTTCGTATTATTGAGTTATAGGTGTCGTAACGGTATTGGTCACGGTTTTTTGTGACACAAAAGTTACAGGTTCCGAAACCGAAAGAAAAAACACAAACACACACACTTTCCGCCTCAACGACATTGTTTTCAACGGTTAGAACTTGCTCTTTGGTTAAAAGTAGGCAAGAAACGGCAGTGAAGGTAAAATTTTGGTGATATCCCTGTATCCGACGAACCCCGTAAAGAAACAATTGTTACTTGTCCGTCATTCCAGGCGTATTTTGTACTCATTCTCCTACCGTGACATTCATTCACTTGAAGTTTGCCGCTCGTCCGGTCGTTCAGCTGTGCGGGATACAGGAGCGTCAATTTTACTCGTCGCTAACAAGAAAGGTCGTTTCCTTTGAAAGGCAAGTATTCTCTATACTTATTATCGCCAATGATGTTAATTGTAGCATGAGCCAACGGGCTGTAGTTTTGATTTTGGCGTGCTGGGTTTAATAATAAGCTCATCAAAGATATGGACGTCGACCGCCCCATGAATTGGACATCCCAAATCTTGTCCAATCTCGCGTTGGAGTCGCGAACAACCGACTTCGAACTGCTACAACATTCGTTTTCTTATCGCCCACAGCAAAGTGTATTCGATGGAGTAGCACAATAAGTTTTTCTCTCATTATTTCCTTGTTTATATAGCAACAAACGTGAAGCTTTGATAGAGAGGCGTTTTGTTGTTTTAGGAATGAATGCAATGCGAGCAGACATATTTCCGGGCATCATTCTCTTTCGATTTATTACAGCGATAGATATATATCGGTTGATTTCTGGACTGAATAGCTAGCAGGTACAATTCTTGAAGGCTCATCGAAGCTTGTTTTAATTTGTGGGAAACGAAGTGAGCAATTTCCACCTTGCTGGATATTGAACTTGCTTGTGCAGTGTAGCGTTGCCATTCAACAACACCGCGTATAATTTGTTTTAACCCCAAGTATATTAGAGTACCTCTTTGTTTCTTTATAGTTATTGTCCCCTTTGTAAGGATTTTAATCAAAAGACGTTGCTGAAATTCTAACGGAGAGAATATTGATATGTTTTGCCCGCGGCATGGTGGTATATTTCGGTCAGAGGTCATTTAAATGGTTTTCTTGTGATAATAATTATGCGCGCAAATCAAAACACAGTGAAGGTCACTCGAGTCAAATCAATACTCCTTTCAATAACCAATTCAAATAAAACTACTGTTTAATATTCAGATTTAAAGTTCGTGTACTTTCTGATATTTAAAATCTGCTTAATTATTTTTTTGGATCGCCACTTAAGCTTTTAAAAATGCAAATACACGTTAATAGGTTACATGTATGCTTTTATTGTACGTCGGTATGCGTGAAAAAATGTTCGTTTATGTGCACTGAAGAGCATTTCAATTTAGAAAATAGTCTCAGTTTGACAAAATATCAGTCGCCTAAAAGCTTAGTTACAGAGTGGCAGGGAGACACTTACTTGTTTGTCTTGGAGAAATCTGCATTTAAATGGGAGTCGTGTGTATCAGCGATTAAGATATTTTGCATTGTAATTAACCGTAATTATTAGAAACTGGATCACTGGATATTGCAATTCCAGAATCATCAGAGAGGCTTAGTCATCATACCATTCTCTACATAAATAGTGAGCAGTATGCATAAGTTTCTGGGGCATTGTTATTTTTATTTTATTTGCTTGTGGGATTCCACTTCAAAAATAAACAATTATTCCACTCTTGTGGTTGTTGGATATGAGATGACTATAGCCAACTCAGTGCTGCGCGCCTCGTTGACTTTCTGTCATCTCATATCCAACATGCGCTTGTGGAATAATGGTTAATAATTATTATACATGTGTTCACAGCCATCCAAAAGTCTATAACAGATGTTTCTCATATAATGGTAATCAAGGAGTTGTCCTTCAATAATAAACCATGTATCTCACAGACCTGTAGCCCAATTTCACAAGTCTTGCTACCTCAGATCTTTTGTCTTTTTTGGCAAGGCTTAATATATCTTTGACTCTCAGAGTTAATTAGACCACAAGCCCGAGTTTTCAATGAGTGAATAGTCAATGTGGTGAACTGAGTTGACCATCACTTGTAGAAAATGAGGGTTCACATTTAGTCTAATTGTTTTAGTAGATACTCTAAAGGATTACAGCACAAAACCTTCAATTTTGTGAATTTTTAAGCCTAAAATAAGAAAAATTTTCAGTCTCAAGAGCAGCGTGTTGCTCATTGTCTATTAAACAAAAATTTATTAGATTATGAGCTCGAGATACCTATTGCGTGGTACAATGTACTTGATGAGGGCTCATCACGCATAGAAATTAAGAGCGAATAATCTAATAGGCCAATTCCAATATATTAAAATTCTAAGTTAAACTTGGCTCCGAGGCTTAGGAGAATAAAACAAAAGAAATCATAACAAGGATGAGGAATGAATACCGGTAATTAA
>Ga0126339_10004400_pt1 | contig 10404 bp, 3 predicted proteins | sample OrbTmetagenome_2_FD_92532 | JGI IMG/M metagenome (GOLD analysis project Ga0126339, IMG submission 92532) | Coral microbial communities from Petempiche,Puerto Morelos, Mexico - Orbicella T R C metagenome | ecosystem: Host-associated > Invertebrates > Cnidaria > Coral | place: Petempiche,Puerto...
GTGACTCAAAAAAGGTAACCATAACAACAGCAGAGCCCGTTTAACACCATTTGACTTTGCATTAAGTGCTTATAACTCAAAAACAAAACCTTTGATCCCTGTTTTTTTCATGGAATTGTAGCAAGCAATTTAAAAAACAACCTTTTATCAAGTTTTTAAAAAAAATCGTGGGAGGTGGTTCAAAAACCTTGAATAGCAGATTTGCACGATAGCGCAGGGGCCCGCCCCTGACGATACCGTCATTTAACTACAACTACCAGAATTCCTTTCGTTTTTTCTTTATTATTTAAATTTTGAATTCCCAGATGGGTTTAAATAACAATTGCCCTAATTAGCACGAGAAACAGAAAAACGGGAAGGATTCTGGTATTGTAGCCAAATGACGCCATCAAGCAAATCTCCTATTAACGTTTCTTTGCTGGAAAAGAACACTGAAAAACAAATAGATTCCATGCTGCCGGGCGTCTGTTCAGTAATTGATCACAGAAGACGTCAAAATGTGGTATGAACATGAGTGACATACTTGGCTATCACCTCGTGTGCCACAACAACGTGGAATCTATTTATTTTATATAAGAAAGAAACAAAACAAACATTTAATGACGTCATGTATGCGTCTGTCCTCCAGTTGATCATGAGTAAGAGCAAGAGACGATGAACCAATCAAAATGCGAGAACTAATTTGACTTATTATATAAATAGTATTAACACTGTTAATACTGTTAAGTCTTTACAGGGCTGTTGATTTCTTTTTGAAAGAGTTGTGGTGATTGATGGCTTTCAAACGAACTTGTGAAAACTGTCAATCTAATTAAAATCGAATAGAGGGAGTAAGTTTCTAAAGGAACTGTGGTGCTGCTAACTAAACTCGAGCTGTCTTGCCTTGTCTTCTGTTGAAACAGAAATTACTAAATGTTTAATCTATCAAAGAAAATTAAGAAAATTTCCTTAACTGGGGTTGTGAGTCATAAAATGAAATAACTTTTTCATTCCAACAAAAACCGAAGATTGTTGAATATTGTATTGTATTCGGATAAGAGACTTTCTTGGTTGGGCATGTCTAGAAAACCAGCATAGCGAGTAGTGTACTACGATTATAGGAAGAGGCAAAACTCAGTATGGATCAACTCGATCGTGTATTTGCTCGCATCCCATTGGCTAAGATAAACAATGGTTGCTGTTCTTATCCAATAGGATGCAAATCAGCGAGTTTCTCCGGTCCGGTCGAGGTTTGTCCCGAAAGCGAATAAACGCGATCGCAAACATTGCGAGAAGTGGCAAATAGTTCCCGATCAGCCTGAAAAGCACTTCGGTTAGCCTAAATGGCTTGCGGGCTGGCCTAAATAGTCCGCTGTATAATGATCATGAAGAGGGTAACATAAAGTTCTGTTTAGATAAGCCGCGACTGTTGGACCCTATTCCCTGTTCGGCTGGCATGATTACAGCTATCAAAAAGCTCTTAAGGAAATGTACGAAGAGGTAAAAACGTTTGCTGAGCCGAAGCAAAAGGATAAGCGACTCTAAATCGGTCTGCAATAGCGCAGCCTGATGTAACAAGAATTTCCAACCAAACACTCCAAGAAAACTGACAGCTAACCACAATGGATACAAATGTTGTTAGTAACTGTATAGATTTACATTTAGGAAAGTAAACACTTTTTAGAATGCCGCAGATTTTTTGTTTGCTAATCGAGAACACCTTTCAAACGCAAGTTCAATAGCTTGTTTTCCCAGCGCTTTCAGTCAGTGTCCGTTTGAGTCTAGCTTAAGACTTCTTAGACTTCCACACTTTTCTTCTTGAGAGCTAAAACAACGCTGTTATGAGAACTAAAAAAGATACGCTTTGAATATACACTTGGTAGATTGTGAAGATGCGAATCAAAGAAAAAGAACTCTGCAATCATTTAGTAAATATTGCTTTCCAATTTCTTTACAAATTGTTCCCATCCCAAACTGATCCGAGAATAGCCGAGCTACCCTATACCCCATTTATAAAAGCAAGCGAAAAGTCGCCATGTTAGCTGAATTTTTTTAAGGAACTATTTAATTTTCTCACCTTGGCCTGATGAAAGTGAAGCTTGTTTGGCCCTTGCTTCAACCATGATATCCAGCTTATCTGGAGTCGTGTTGTTATTATTTGTATCAACTTGTACCGTTGCCGGACAAATACTGTTTGAAAGTGACTCACTCGAAGGATGCGGTGACCTGTAAACAACACAAGCGGGTTCAACGCTAACATCATCTACAAACTGGCTTCTCGGCGGTTCGTCGTCATCTTCTCGCTTGAGCGCTATTTGCGCCGCCATAAGCCGCTGCCGTTCGATGATCAAGCTGCATTTTGAACATGAACAGTCTTTCCACGGACACTCGTTCTTGTGTCCTTTCAATTTCTGCGTTATACCGTGATTCCGGCATCTCGCACAGCGCGGTCTCGGTTGAGAGCGACCGGTATTTTCATCGGACATGGTTGTTCGAAACAGTTCGGTTTCCTCTCTTGGCACTTGCGACAGCTTGGACTAAAACTGTTAGTTTTTCAATTTGTGCTTTTCCAATTAATTACCGTCAAACAGTTGATATATCACCTCTGGTATTTCTACTGTAAATGAGTTCTATTGTTTGCGTTGCAATTGATTCGCTTCGTGATTGGAGGAAGTCGGATTAGCGCCATTTTCTTTCAGCAATAGCTTGGTGCTTTTCATTAGCTAGGTGCTTGTATTAGTAAGAACAAATCTATTTTTATGGTAATTTGCGAACAACCCGATAAAGTTATTCTTTCATTTTATTTTCTCTTTAGACCAACTGGATGTTGCGACTTATAGTTGTCTTGAGGCGAGGTTTAACCTATAGATGATAAAACTTTCACAAGCAGAGTAACGATCAGTCGGTCAGAATAAAACGAAGATCTAAAACCGACTGCTCCTAATTTTCTTGTCATTCTGTGTTTACCTTAAGCTTTCTTTCAATTTGAATGTAAATAGCGCTTCCTCTGGGTATTGCTTTTAAATATCAGAAAGATATTTTTATTCAAAAAATGCGACAGCTTTTAGACGGTGTCTTTGTGCAAAGAGTAATGACCGTCTGCCTTTTGTCTCTTCCACTCGCATTATTTCGCTGCTGACAGCAGACCTTTACTCCCTTCCACTTGTGTTTCAATATATAGTAAATGAACTTCACTTAGTTGCTGTCACTTAGGCTTTGTTTAATTTCCGTTCAATAGTGAACACGACCTACTTCAGCTTCAACTTCACTCGGAGATCACGCGCCATGTCACAAGAGCAACATTGAAGGAAAACAAAGGACTTACAGCCATATTGAAATCTTGTCCATGGCGTTATGTTTTCGGATAGTTTTTATCCCTCGATGTATTCTTTGGCGCTGACACCAAAAATTGAGGATAGCAACTCAATTCGTTCGGGTAAAAACACTATGCACACCTCATGCAATGTTGTTTGTTTGTTTGTTTTTTTCCACGATGTTTGCAGTAAAAGTCCCTCCCTTGTGCCGTGAACAACGTGTCTTACACGCGTTAAAAATAGTGCAGCGGTTCGAAGTTACAATCTTTATTGCATTATTTTTGAAGAGTGAAGACCTACGACGATACAAGTTTTCATCTAGACGAATAAAATCTATAAATACTCTTTTTAGAATACTTTCTATACTAATACTAGTTTGCTTGAAGATAGGACGTGACTACAATACTAATGTACTTCTGTCTACAAGATTAACTGAAAGAGAAAGTTGCTTTTATCGTAAAACGCGCGCTCCGCTGAATGCCATTGCTAGAAAACGTCCATAACTCATAACAGCTTGTCTATGTTATAGCCGCCGGTATTGTCCAATATTACAGTATAGATTAGAGAGTTTTCAATTATCTCTTGCATTATTTTGTTGATTTTACCGTTGCTCAACCGTGTTTTACAAAGCTCTTTTAAACAAGCCATTCAGTTTTAGGAGATAAGAAAAGCATTGACAACAATACCTTTTTATACCAAATAACTGCATTAAATCGGCTGGACTACATTTTCGAGATCCTGAGCTGATTCATCTGTATTAGTTAATGCGAATTTATGATTATTACTTTATGCTATTTTATTATATATTCATCTATTTACCAATATTTATGTTAACCCTTTAACGTGCCGACTCAAGTAGTCAATGTTTAATTCCTCCTTACTGTTTCAAGATGTTATCAGGTAGGCAGGTGATGAGATAAATTCATTAACTGATGTCTTGGTGTAGTCACCAAATTCTCCCAACACGGTCATTGAAAGAAATAATTGGCAATCAGAGGGAGAAATGAAGTTCTGATCTCATGACTACAAGAGTTAACACGTGAACCTAAGAGACTCGAACATTTACCTTGAAATAGAATATTTCCCAGGGATTTTACACTACACTGTATACTGAATTACCTTCATCAGTAGATTACATCATGAATTTACTCCAAGGCGAATGCCCGGGTTCATTTCACGGTTTATATTTATTAAAATAAAGAAACGACAGAATGTCGCCAAAAAAATATTTCACAAAACTAAATATATTACAAAGCCTTTTTAAAGTCATTTATGGTGTCACGAATTATTTTCACTACTGTTAATTTTACCCAACGGCAAAAGAAAAAAACTACATCTACGCTAATTACCTATCAAGCTACAAGATCTTACAGAAGCAGGTCTCTGGTCGGCCTGTCCATAGCTCTCTAAGACAGGCAGCTTACAATGTCTTGGACCGGCCTGTCTATAGCTCGGCCTAATCAACTATTTCTAAGACAGGCACGCTAACTACCACGGTGCTATTTACTATTCTAGTTGAGTAAGAAAATAGTTTTATGGTACAAGCTCGCATTTTTGTCCAATTAACGTTTCGGGTTATTTACATGCACTTTACTGTTCGTTCCATAAAGGCTTTTTTACATGTTGGCTTCGTAAAACATAAGAAAAGATTTAATTTTATATAATTAAATGGCAAAAAATGAAATCAGCCACTGCAATTTATATGTACATCTCAAAAAAGACTACCACTAATGCTCTCTTTCCATAGCATTTTCTACTCCCATCAGTCAGGTACTTCAGCTGACATATTACGGGTAGGAGGGTCGTTATTCTTACTACAACGTCTTGAAAGCCTTGAATATTTAACGCAGTCTACCGTGCATTCTGAAGACCATCACTGAACAGGGTATAGCTAATCATATCATCTCTATTGCTATGATTTCATTTCTTTGCCACATAAGACTGAAGTAAAAAAAGCTTAAAAATTATAATACAATGTTGTAGAAATATATCTCTAAGAAGCATTATGAAGAAGGTACTTGAGAACTTCATATGGGGAAGAATGATATTTACATGTTCTACAATTCGTACTATCTTTAGGCAGCTTGGCTGATGGAACTGGATCGGAGCGCGAGTGAAAGGCAAATTTAAGTCGCTCTGATACACTCGAGTGTATATTGTTTTAGTCATATTTTAGCGTATGAGACTCCTAACTTACAGCACTGACACGTCTTCAGTCTACAATGCCATGCTGTTTCAGCGTTAGCTATTCATGATACTTACGTCATTAGAGGGTAACATCAAAAATAACATTCGTGTTTCTAATAGCATCTATTCTATTAATTTTTATCCAGTCTTACTGGGTACCTCAACTAATGCATCTTCGTATCTCAATTTCATATCGTCTGGATAGAACTAACTTCAAGCTTTTTCGTCAGCCTCACTTTTTGGAGAACCGCGGGGAGAGAGGGCCGGTGGGCTGCGGTCATTTCTTGGTAGGACCCGGTCCCCGGAAAGGACTCGTCCAGGCGTGCTCATGGTCATTAAGGCGGCAGTTGCCGACCGCATACTTTGACTGTACCGCATGTCTTCAAGGTGGGGTATTTTTGCCAAAGCTGGAATCGTCGACATCGGTAGCGAGTTGTGCTCTGAGATGGACGGTATCAGCGGAGTTGGCAGGTCCGGGTTTTGCCGCTTTGAGGGATCTTTCAGTACAGGCATGGGACCAGTTCCCGGAAAATAAACACATCCGGGGCATTGGCCACTGGCACACTTAGATGCCGCATGGTACTCGACAGCGCTTAATGGTATGCTGTGAGGAATTGTGGGAGAGAGAGGTGAGAAAGCCGAATAGCTAGAAGGTGGCGGAGGGCCTGGGAAGAGGCCGCGTGGTACACTGGCAAGTATTTGCCCTCGGGCGAGGGCTTCCTCATGACTTGGAAGAACGGTCTCTATTGTTTGAATCACATCACCTCCGCACCCCTTTAATATCAGCTCCAGAACGTTTCGTTTCTGCTCCGGGAAGAGCCGTGTTAAGATGTTCATGTACCTTGAATGGTCCGAAGTTGACATCACTTTGCCGTGTTCGCCATTGTTCAGAGAAACCTTCTCATTTCTTTGCCGTTTTGTGTCTGGTGACATTCTAGGCCGTCGCTCGTCCTCTTCTTCGTCTCGTTCACGTTTCCACCTATTGGGCAAAGCTTCACCGCTGTTTTCCATTTGAAATTCTGAAAAGAAAAATGATGATTATTTGAGAGCTATTATCAGAAACTACTGGCGAAGACACAACGAAATATTCTCGGCTATTACCAATAATCGAATCAATTTTAACAAATGGCCATATTTGCGAAATATAGTTTATATCATCCTCTCAAAATATCCAACATTTCTGAAACGTTACACGCCAAGGTTTAACTTAAAACAAGACGTTGTATCTGTTGCTTAAAACTGACCACCCTTGAAGTTGTCAGGTTGCTCGGAGATTGAACGCAGTTTGTCTCTGAACATGGCATGGGTTGGCAAAATAAAGCTAAATTGAGCAGAAAAGCGTCGAACGTTCTTCCTTCAAACGATTGTGATAAATGACGGTAATAAAAAAATACAGCTTACAAGATTTCCAATCTACGTGTTAAATTAAAGCAAGCAAAAGCTTGAATTAAGCCATCCATTTGAATTCTAATCTTTTACCGTCTGATAAGATCTTCATAATACCGGATAAAAAAATATCCAAAACTAGACTACAATGACCAATAACTCATTCACATACAGAGCAATATCGGACTACAGAAAGATTACCTTCAGTGCACTAAGATTGGCTCTTTTTGGTTTCGTGCAAGTTTGCGGAGGGCGCTTTTGCTTTCGTGACTGAACGCGATCCGATGTTAAATGACGATTAAGTTTCCTTTTTAATATATGCAAATGACCAGTATAGGCTTACAAGAAAAGGCTAAATCCACGGTCCCATTATTTATGTTTTAAATGTCTTTGAGAACTAAGATGGAACAGTTTGAGATCTATTAATTTTCTCTCAAGTTTAAACTCTCTTGCGGTCCATCTCCATTTTGAGCCAGCTTGACACAGAATACAATTTCCAAAAAAATAATTTGTCTAAATCCTTTGGGAAATAACTCAAACTCTTACAGATTACAATTTTGGCCTATTCTAGATGCTAGCATTTAATTTCAAGAAGTTAGATAGAACCTGGTTTTTCTCCTTACTTGCTTCACCCATGCAACCAACCAACTAAACAAAAGGTAGCTTTAAATTACCTGCCTTGACGTGTGGCAAGATTCTGTTTAAGTCTTTTGTAAGCACTGTTGGGGTAAATGCTCAGCTAGAACTTCCTGATTCTAAAGACATTTTGTCAGAATGCACGGTGAAAGTAGGCAGTATTTTGGAGACCACTGGCAGCGTTTACAAAAAGGCGGTCTACAATAAACAATGCAAAAACTGAACATTTTTTTCATTAGGATTGACACACTGCAAGCGGTGTTTTTCTGCCATTGATTCAAAAAGCCTGTCAATTTAAAACACTTCCCTTTGGTTTAGAGACGAAAAGAAATCAGTGCAAGTTCGATAAAACCCAGCGGAAAAAAAAATGAGATTTAAACAGTCGAGTTAATGTAATAACCAACAAAAATGGTGGAAAGAGGGGAAATCGGTTATTAACTTAATGGTTGAAAAAGGATAATTTTCATATGAATTATAAAATTGGAACTTGTTCCAAAGTCCAAACTTATAACTGGCAGTCATTCGTCCATAGCTTAACACTCAAATGGCTTTCTATGGCTTAAACATCAACCAGCTTTAAACTAGTAGCCTTATTGAGGTAATGAGGTAATTAGCGATAAAATTGATAAAGAAATCGCAGCTGGCCTTAAGGCCAAGAAGCAACTATAAGCTCTGTGGTTCAGCCTCCGCATGAATGAATGCTTTCACTAAATCAACGACTGAGTTCACCGCAAAGCCTGATGCAGACTAAGTTGTTTTTCTTTTGAAGGAATATCGTATGCAAAAATAAGGTTCATTTTCCGCACGACAGAGCAAATACTCGAATGGAACATACCGTATTCCCTGACGACCGCTTACAGGTAACCAAGCTCAATATGCTGACCCACTGTTTTGAGGAAATTGGAAGTGATAGCAATAGAAATTAAAACGTAAACCAAAGAATTTCTTCCCTCAAATTTCTACCGCATATAGTTTGACCTTTATCCTTTTGTAGTCGAGATTATCTAAAATTTTGCTCAATGTCGCTTTGTCTTTTGCCTTGTGGTCAGTACGAGTGCAGATGTACCGTGCTAAACGTCAACAACATTCCGTTCTACATAATAACAATAATAATAAAAATACATTAAAGCGTTCTCTGGTTAACATATTTAAAAACTATAATGATGATAATAATAACTACAACAACAATTTTCTGTAAAGTAATTCGCTTTCTAATTTTTAACAGTCAGCTTCGAACAACTTTGGCACAGTTACTGAACATTATTCTGTTGGCTTCCAGACAAACTTCATATAGTCTCATAAAATCAATATCATGTGTCCTTATTGAGAAAACATCGCACAATCTTTAATAACAATATATTAGTCGACCATTTTGTTTTTCACCCTGGGTTCAAATCTTCACTACAGGCAACATCTTGCTATAATTACTTCAGTTTAACTTCTCGACAATAAGAACTTATAAATGGATATAGACCTTTAAAATATTAGTTGTACTCCCGCCAAGTATATGGCTCAAACCGAGGAAACCCTTCGAAATAACCAGATTAAGCTGTTGATTTTCCATTTCGCCTTATGTCAGTTATTTTGACATTTTATTGTTAACTCTCTATGGAAAACGGCGACGAGGTGTATTAAAATCAAAACTATTTAACAATTCACACTCACCAGCGGTCAAATAAACGGTTTTGTGGCTGTTACACGACGACTCCTGGTCTTAAAATGATGTCTCGATCCAGCTTAATGAGGCTGATCGAGCAGAGCGGTGACTGCTCCAGTCTGGCAGAGCAAGTTCAACTCGGTACCAGATAAACTTGATAACAATCATGAAATACCACGATCTCTGCGAGTGTTTTTTTCTTTTTTTTTTTTTTTACACTTTAATACAATAACTCAGTAGGACCATTCTCACCACCGGCAATTGTTTTCAAGTAAACATGATGCCCTTGAAATTTTCGGCCCCGTGATTGGCTCCGCAGAAGCATCTGCATGTAACGGCATTAATTTCTTATAATTGTAAATAAAGAACAACGTGGCTTCACTGTCCGCTTCACTGTCGGCTTCACTGAGTCTCAGTCGCGGTTAAACTTTTTTGTGGGCTTCAGCTGTCTCGCGATTAAAGGTCAAAGTGAGGTTTAGATCACATGTGCCTGTCATAAATTGAAACTTTCCGAGAGGTTCGTTAACCAGCTATAAAGAAACTTTAGGAACGTGTTTTAAATAAGACACTTGCAACACGTGTTGGAAACAAGGCCGTTTGCACAGTGTATTGTTAAAAGTTTAACAATTTTTCAGTTTGACTCTTAAATATAGATCGAAGATTAAAGATGTTTTCCTTTTTGCAGCTTTCCCCCAGTTACATTTAAAAGACAGTCTATGTCAAAATGTATCTTGGAATCCTGTTTTTGATATGATATAAATCTTACAAACAAAATACCTCTAAATTCCTACCGGTAAAAAATGTGATGTGAACTTTAATTCACGTTAAAATCTTTAAGAGATTGATAAAAATGGAGAGTGCAACTGAAGATGTATCTTTTAGAGAAAATGATCAATGGCTGATTGAATAGCATAAAGCAGGTTTCTAACTGAACGTATTCACAGAGCAACAGCCAAAAATAGATTAAGTACCTGAAGCTGCTTAGAAAATAAACACAAAACTTCCCACGGTTTATAAATAAAACCATAAAAGACTGTGAAATAAAAACATCGCGGTTGAGACATAAACACAGGTTTCTATTTTCAGGGGATCAGAGTATAAACATGCAACACTTCTTAACCCATAATGCACTTCACTGAACGTTACCAGTTGTTTCTGTTAGTCTTCAAAATGTGGCACGTGTTTTTGGTTTGCAGTTTTTGAAACGTTTTACCAGAAATACGCACAGGTATTTTAAACTAAGTA
>Ga0126339_10004404_pt1 | contig 10398 bp, 9 predicted proteins | sample OrbTmetagenome_2_FD_92532 | JGI IMG/M metagenome (GOLD analysis project Ga0126339, IMG submission 92532) | Coral microbial communities from Petempiche,Puerto Morelos, Mexico - Orbicella T R C metagenome | ecosystem: Host-associated > Invertebrates > Cnidaria > Coral | place: Petempiche,Puerto...
CGGTGGCTTTGGACGTAAATTTCATCAGATAGTTCGCTATAAATATCCTTTTTACTCTTGCAGATGCCATCAACGACCAACATTCCGTTTTGGACGAAGTACTTCACAGTAGAACTGGTTGTATTTTTTTATTTCTACGGGTTCCTAACGTTTCTCCCAATTGGTAGAATTTACATATATCAAAGAGTCAGTAATATGAAAGGGTTCCCATTCGAAAACGTCAGTCAGGAAACTGAAGGTTGCGGAGAAAAGCACCTGCAGGAAAATTCAACTCTACGGGAACTGGAGCAAGAGGTCTGTCGCAATTGAAAATAATTATGCATTTTTAATTTTTTTCTACCATTTTAACGTTGTCTGAAAATTAGTACTTGTTTGTTTGTCTACTTGCACGCTTGCTTGTATGCCTGCTTGTTGCATTCTCGCATGCAAGCTACCTTGCATACTTGTTTTCATGCTTCAATGCTCGCCTGGATGTTTGCTTACATCAGTTGTTTTTATGCCTCAATGCTCATTTGGATGCTTGCTTGCTTGCACGCTTGCTTGCATGCTTACTTGCATGTTTGCTTCCATACTTTCTTGCATCCTTCCTTGAATGCTTGTCTTCGTGCTTCAATGCTTGCTTGCATGCTTACTTGCATTCTTGCTTGCATGCTTGCTCACAAGCTTGTTTTTATGCTTTGATGCATGTTTGTTTTCACGCTTCAATGCTCGCTTGGATGCTTGTTTGCATGCATTCTGTGAATGCTTGTTTGCATCCCCGCTTCTTGCTTCCTTGCATCTTTGTTTTTGTGTTTTAATGCTCGCTTGGATGCTTGTTTTTCGTGCCTGCTTCCATTCTCGCTTGCATGCTTGGTTTCATGTTTTAATGCTTACTTGGATGTTTGCTTGCATGCTTGCTTCCATTCTCGCTTGTACGAGATGTAAATGTTTAGTATTTAATGTAAATGTTTAGTATTTAAAGTACAATTTTATGAATAGCTGTATGTTATATGTAAATGCTGATCGCCATTTAATACCAGTGATCCAGTGATCACTGATTGGCCTTTCAGGTTAAATAAAGTCTTCTATTTATTTATTTTATTTACGTTTGTTTTGATGCTAGCTTCAACGCTCGCATGCGTGTTTTCTTGCATGCACGGTTGTATGCCTGCTAAGTTACTTTCTCCTTTCTGTTTTAAGTCCGGTCCTGGGAAGATGTTAAGGATTGAGAAATATACACTTGGATATTATCCCATCCATCTGGGCTAGCGAGTGGAAAACCTGTCTAGGAAACTTCAATTAGCCGTAAGTTCCTTACTGCTCTGCGTTTCTCCTCAGGTGCAAACGCTTGCCTCCCAGATTGGCGTGGTTTACAATCTCTTTGTGACCATTCTGTCCCTTGTCGTGGCACCCCTGTGGGGCCCGTGGACAGATAAAGGTGGTAAAAGAAAACCTGCTTTACTAGTTGCCATAGTAGGAGCCTGTTTTGAGATTGGCACTGTCTTACTGGTGATGTACTTCAACTGGTCTGCGTACTTGCCGTATGTGTCCGCTGCCATTAGCGGTTTCTCAGGATTTGCGGTAGTTTTGTTGACTGGGGCCATATCGTACAGAGCAGATATTTCTACCAAGAAAGAACGAGCATTTCGAATGGGTGAGTATATGATGATAGGTCTGTGATATAAGTTATTATTTAAGCTTTTTCATTATTTATACTACGCTATGAGAGGCAAGATTTCCTGTTTTGATGCATGGTTAGTGCGGTGAACTCTAAATGAAAGAATCCGAGTTACGGACCGTGTCCGGATGTTGGGTAAAACGCTTTCATAGTTAATAACGGGAATGATTAAGAAGCCCGGTAACAATCAAAGATTAAGAAGCACACAAACAGGCTGAGGTTTATGTTGGAAGGTCCTTGACCCCGCACATCGTTTGTTTCGTTTGCAATGCTTCTATTGGTGAGTTTTATGAGCACACATAACCACCTTTCGTATTCTGTCAGGTTTTGTGCAAGGTCAACCCCCAAAATAGCCAACAAAGACATACAAAAAAGAACTTTGCTATGTTTTATAACCATTGTCTCTATTGATAATGGTACTATGGAACAAACATGCATTGGTCTAGTCATGATATACTTTTTGCAATTTCTGTTACCTAAACGGGAATTTGTGCTGGTTGATGAGCCTGTGGCTCAATACTACACTTCACTCTGTACTAATGATTTCTTTTGTTAATTTAATCTGCAATTTGCCAATTTGCATACTATCCGTACCAATTTATGCGAGGAACTTGATTTTGTACTGTTCAGCTACTATTGTAAATTTTTCTGTCTTCCTTTTCTTTGCAACTTAATAGCGGTGTTGTTCCTGGCAGTCTTCGTCGCTTCAGCAGTCGGTGAACTGACCAGCGGTCTGTGGATAGTCCACCTAGGATTCATTCCTTCCGGCTGGTTCATATTGGGCTCCTACGTTCTCTCAGGGATCTGGGCGCTATTCTGCGTTCGCGAAGTTCCCAGACCGACCAACTACGACACTGCTGTTCGCTTTTTCAGTCTTGAAAATTTCAAATGCTTTTTTAAACTGTTTCGGAAACGAAGAGATGCTGGAAGAAGGAACCTCCTATTGCTGATGCTTTGTGGTGGCCTTGTCTTCTTATCAACGTTTAGTATCGAAAGTGTTAAGGTGTTGTATGTTTTGAAGAGTCCCCTTTGTTGGAGCCCAACTCTCGTGGGATATTACTTCGCGTTTGAAGCGTTTGTTCACGGTGTTGGAAGCGTGATTGGCATCCCTCTCCTTGGAACCTGTTTCAAAGAGTTGAATGTTGCTCGAGTGGGTATACTCACTGTCGTACTGGCGTCCATTATTTTGGCAATCTCCGATCGTACTTGGATGGTTTTTGTTTGTAAGTAAAGGAGATAGCCCAAACGCGATTATTTGTTCGATCCTCGAGTAGCCCCTCTATGGCGTAATAGACGCCCCGAGGACTATATAGGTATGTGCTGCCCCGTTAATTAGGTTATCGATTTTGGCCATTTCGGTCTTAAATAGGATATGGTTCTAGCACTTTAGTCTTAAATTGGGTATGTTTCTTGGAGGAAGCTACTTTTTCATCATCATCAATAAGACCGTCAACAAAAGCCCTTCATAATTTATGCTTAGGGCAACTGTGCCAGCCGCAACGGTCATAAATAGGGTATCGAATTTTTGGCCAGGTCATAAATAGGGTTTTGGTAAGTGGGCCTCAGCCCCCACCAAATCTTTCTGGGAGTACCCCAGGGGATACACGTGCATTCAAAGCGGCAGTGGAAGGGGGGACTTCATGCCACGGTGGACCATACATTTTATGTTGGTGTATCGATCGATCGATCGATTGATCGAATGTTTGATTGACTGTAATGTTATGATAGTTCGTATAGTGTGATCGTCCGGGTTCGACAACCTGAGCGGAAGTCATCTTCATAGTCAAGTCTCACTTGATTCTGAAGATGACTTCCGCTCAGGTTGTCGAAACGTCAGTCACCAACAACAGTTCTTTTCAGAACTACCCTCACCCGGACGATCACACTATACAAACTACTGATACTCCTGAGTTCAAACCATTTACTATGTAATGTTATGAATTACTATAGAATCCGTCGGGTTTCGTTCATACTGACTGCAGGTTTATAGAAGCTAGAAATAGAACGCAACCTCTTAGAGTTAGATTTTGATTCAGATTTTGATTCCACATGGTCCCATGGCCAAAATGTCATTCTCGTCGCGGTTTGCCACTTACCACTGAGGCCAAGTTCAGACGCCGTACTTCACATGAGCCGAATCAGAATGCAAATGAGAAAAATCCTTTGTTCTCTGTCATTAGCATTCGATTCGGCTGATGTAAAGTACTGCGTCTAAACTTGGCCTGACTCGAATCGTAAATTGAATGAACACCTTTTAAATTCCTCATAGCGGGCGCAGTTGGTGTCTTCAATAGCGTCCCTGTTCCAGTTCTAATGGGAGAGATGTCAAAGATAGTGGCAGAGGATGAACGAGGTACCCATAGCAATTGTTCAAATCATATCTCTTTGAGGAACTTTTTACAATGGCGTTTTGACTTGAATTCCCGCGGGGCAACTGACGCCTGAAGGATACATTTTTACCTTTCCAAGTTCCTTTCACGAATTAAGTGCAGATAGGTAAAATGTGGCAAAAATAGGGCAGCTTTATGATTTTTGACGGCTTGAAAAATATACATGAGTTGGTTATATATGAGTAGATAAAGAATTAAAGACGAAAATGAATAAAGAAGTTTTCTGCGTCATAGATAGAATACATGGTGCGTTATCGCAAGGTTCCTTGTAAGCGTTGTGTTACAAAATGGCTGGAACAATACTGTACGAGAACGGTTTATAACTCACATTACGTATGTATACCCGTTTATCTTCCAGGCACCTTGTTTTCAGCTTATAATATGGTTGCCTTTGTGGCGCAACTCGTTGGAGCCGTGCTTCTTAACAGTGTGTACCAGGCGACACTCGGACTTGCATTCCAAGGCTACGTGTTTATCCTGTGTGCATTGCTGGTACTCATTCCCTTTGCGCTCGTCAGGTAGGCGCGATCGATAGTCCTTCAGCTTTACAATAAAAAGTAACAGTCAAGTTCGCCACGAACTTTTCGAATCACGTAAATGACGTCTGTTAGTAGGCTATTTATCAAACCAAGACTACAGGAAGCAACCCATACGCGAGTGAACGCAGCATCTTATTGTTGAGACGGAAACTTTAGTTCAGTGCTGGCCAGACAGTTTTATTCATTTAGATGCCTTCTATGTTTTACTCATAATATATTAGTTCAGGTAATTTGTTGCTCATAAATACAACATCCTTTGGTTAATGACTCTTTTTTTTTTCAAACACTGTCTCTGTGAAATCAAATATTCATCACGTGTGTTTTCTTTATCAGCTGTATAAAACTGCTGCCCGTTGTGGAGGAGGCAAAGAAGGAAGATGGCCTTCTTAAATTGAATCAGAATCAAACCGAAGTCGTATCGAGAGAAGACATTAGATTATAGAACTTGATACCGATCTGTGACTATTTACCACAGAACTTGAACAGTTTAGAAAGTGCACAGGCATGCTTTAATTTTAGTATAAAGTGGTTTACATGTTATCCAAAACCTTATACTCTACTGCGCGATACTATTGTGAGTTTAAAGGAGCTCAGCATTTCGAGTTATTTTGGTCACGTACAACACTATCTTTTAGTCGAAGGAAACCTTAAAATAGTAGTTTACTAAGATAGAAAACACCAGAGAGATAATAATCCATAACGGAACAAGGATGGTTAAAAATGGAGAAGATTAAAACGGATTACAAACCACGAACTTGAAAAAATTAAGATTTAATTTTTAAAGATACGCAAACCGTGACTGAGCTTCTTTAAACACCACCAAACTTTTTATGTACGTGTAACATACGAATGGAATTTAGAATTCCAACATAGCAAGTTAACGTAATTTTTCTAATTTTATTTCATGTTAAGTAATATAGGGGAAAGTTGGGGGAAGGTGGTGGCAGAGACATTTCTTGCTGTCTCTCAACCACTAGCTTGCTAACATTCTTCAAAACCCTTTTTGGCATATTATATATAATCTATGAAACACGGTTGATGAGATGAGATTAGAAGAGCTGGGAAATGGAAGTGTTAATCGTGTTTAGGAATTTTGATCAATTTTATCGTTGGCTTGTCCCGTAACCTTAGGCACAAATTATTTATCTGGATTTTGCTGTCGAATTAAGGGTGTTGAGGAAGGGGTAATTTACTGAAATGCTCGTTATGAACTCGATTCACTTGCGGTTTTGTAAATACCAAATACATAGTCTTAGATAACCGAATATATCGCAGTTGCGAAACGACAACCTATAAAAGTAACGCAGGAAAGCGCAATTTGAAGGTTGCTGATAAGTTGTTGCCTGGCAACGGTGCACAGTAGCCGTTCGCTATGCCTGGTTGATTGTCAGCTCCAAATATCTTAACTTCCCCGTAAAGACTGCACAGAAATTCATCTCCGTTTGTATTCTGCCCTTCTTGTTATTGTTGGATTCCACAGTATCTGAGAATTTAATTGGCGTATTGATGAACCGGTTGAAAAGACGGATACACAGAATCGAACTGTAAATATAATTGGGTTAAAAGACCGGATGGTATATTACTGACAAGATGGGTTCATTTATCAAATGAAGTTTTCCCTTTACGTATTTAATCGGTTATGATGGTGAAAAAATGAAATAAGGAAAATCATCTCAGGGTTCTTTATTAACGCTCAATTTGGCTATTATTACGAGATTCCAGTATGGAGCGTGCAATAAATAAGACTGCATTTGAAGCTATCATAAAACATTCAACAAGCTGTTCTTATCATATGGCCTAGGAAACAAACTTTTTTGCCATATTTCTGTAGTTTCAAACATGTGATAATCTGCGTAACAGACGTTCCCGTACGAGTTTTCCGCATTCTCGCTGCGCGGAATTAAGGGCGGGAATTTCTCAATTGGCAAACTTCTCTGGGCGAGAAGTTTAAATGAATTGTGTGATTTTGTTGTCTCTCGCATAATTTTGGTCAATACTCGTGCAATCAGAATGCAGAAAGCCCTTCGCTGGCGAGTACAAAAGCAAGTGTCGCGAGAACCCCCTAACTTTATTGTGGAGCACTCTTCAGCCCCGCCTTACGGTCAGGTCACCTCGTCATTACAGCCACCTTTTTTTGTCCCCGCGAAACGCTCATACATATTTTTTTATAAGAAAACCCAACCTGTACAATCCTTTACAATTTTCACTCGCACTAGTTATGTTTATCTTTGCAATGCAAATATTGTAGGAACTGACTGAAGTTTCAAGTTTTTTAAAATTATATCTGCATTCCAAATGCTTATTAAAGAACAGTTGTTTAGAAGTGCAATTGTGATATTTCCGTTACTTCTGTTAAGACGTTACTCAGTTTAGATCAGCCATGAAATTTGACCCCACCGCCCTAATAGGGCTAAATTTTCGTGGTCCGTTGTGACCGTATTGACGGGGTTCCAGTGTACATTCATCAAATAATGCAGTCTCTTTTTTAATTCATTGTACTTTTAAAACAAAATCAGCACAGAAATTACAAAATTGCGTGACTTTGACTTTGTCATATATATATTTTACCTTGAGTTTGACGCGCTCCGCTCGCGAGATGACATGAGTCACGAAAGTTTTTGTTTTGGCTTTTCGCTCCTCTGCGGGGTAGAAAAAAAAGTTTTACAATGAAACGTGAGGACGTTGAGAATAAAGGAAAAAAAAAATAAACCTTGCCTCAACCTGGTCTGGACACTGCAATATAGCAGAGAGTGAGGTGACTTGTCTCAACTCTTTTGTCTCATGGGGGTATAACGATCATAATCAATTAGCAAGATACCCAGGGCAAGGAAACTTTTCCGTGTCACGTGAGGACTGGACTGCTATTGTTGACGTCAATCTAAATTGCTCCGAACCCAAGACTAGCTGATGCTACAAGGTATGCTGTTTTCTTTCTCGCCTTTCACTTGATCTTATTCTTCTTTCAAAAACGTTAAACTGGTACGGAGGTTGTGGGAAGACAGATTCTAACAGCCAGGGCATGTATGCATTAGGCGGTATGATTATGCCACCGGTCCCGGACAAATAGTCACTAAGTCAGAGTACAAGCCACCACATAGCTGAGTTCGGTCACCGATCAGAAGGGAGACAACAATTTTAGGTGAAGCTTTAAAACCGCTAGCAAAAAAAATGAAATCGCAGACCCTGTCTCCGCTGAATTGTTAACGATGTAGGCATGTCCGTACAAGATCGAGAAACAATGATGGATGCCGGGGATGTAACATACACTCATCTCAGCAAGTGTCGCTAACATATATTCTAGCATGGCTTCGTGGACAATTATCTAATGGATAGGCAGATATTCTATTATTTAAAGATAATTTAATACTTGGTAAGAACACTTTGTTATGGGATAAATGCCGCATTCATTAAAGCGATGTTTACTTTTTACAGAAATTGACGTGATTTGTCTTACATGAATGTAAATAACAGATCAGACGTTTTGCTTAGAAAGACATTAGGTGGCGTGACGCCAAAAAAAACCTACTCTGGTTATGTTTCATCGATAAAGGATATACTTTATAAATCATAACAGAAATTACTGCTGGCGTACCTGTGAGAGTAATCCTCGTATTGATGTTCGCTTTATTACTCACGTCTCCTGGTAACAGTAAGTTGCTCAGGTACCGAATTGCTTAAAAGTTCAAACTTTGAACTACAGCACAAAGTTAGATTTTTAACTAATACGGCTCCAAGGACGTCTAGAATAGGCAAAACGAATAGCTCTGTAGGATTTGCCTAGAGCACCCGGTGAGGGTGTTTTGACGACTTAATCCCGACTACTTTGTTCAATTACGAGTGCGAAAGTTTTAAATATCAACGACATGTTGAACTCAAGTGGGTAACAAATATATAAGTCTCGGGTCATTGTGGACGATTTCACTTTGTGATTTCCAGTTCCAGTGACCCAAATCGCATTTTTCAGAAGAAAAGGCAAATAGCTGTTCCCATTTTAACTCTCTCAGGCCCCTCTCACACGTATTACACTGGGAACAGACTCCTCGGTGGGAGATACGTGCGACCCCTCCCGCCCTTCTCCCGCATCTCTCTTCTTTCGTGTTCATGTTTCCCCGTCGAACCCCCGATCTAAGAGCCTGATTGCAGGCTAACAGGTGATGATCAACTTGGTCCTCCTCTATAGGTATACACAAAGCCATGGATTATATAATTTAGCATTTTGCAAGGCGCCTTCTTGAATCCAGATCTTTTAAGATTCCTCAAAAGGAATCTCTTTAAGTTAAGACAGCTGCATTGTAACGGTTAAGGTAGGAGTTGGGTTTGGACGGAGAGGAGGGGAACAAATGGCAACTACGGAGAGATTCCCGTGACACTGTAGCTTTTAGAACGTTATGACTTCTTCGTGAAAAGGGACTACTTACTGGTGGCCTGCCGTGGACGTTAATTTGTTCAGTTAGTTCGCTAAAAAGGAGCACTGATCATACGTTTGTTAGTAATGTATGTCGAGAAAACGGGATTATCTCTTCCCCTGTGACAGCAATTGTGGCTGCTTCGAGTGAAACATTGCTTTTTATATCTTTTTACTCTTGCAGATGCCATTAACGACCAACGTTACATTTTGGAGGAAGTACTTCACAGTAGAAGTGGTAGTATTTCTTTATTTCTATGGGTTTCTCATGTATCTCCCAATTGGTGGAATTTACGTATACCAAAGAGTCAGTGATATGAAAGGATTCCCATACCAGAATATCAGTCAGGAAGCTGAAGAAAGTGGTTGCGGAGGAGAGCACCTGGGGGAAAATTCTACTCTATGGGAACTGGAACAAGAGGTCTGTCACAATTGAAGATACCATTTTTTCACGAGATTTCCTTCTTAATTTCCTTTTGAAAGGTGCCAGAAGGTTATAGTTTCTGAAGAAAGTTAATGTTCGCATTCTTGTCTGCATGTCTGTTTGCTTGGATGCTTGCTTGCATGTTTACATGTTTGATTATCTGGTTGCTTGCTTGCATGCTTGCTTGTTGCATACTCCCTTGAATACATGCATTCATGCTCGCTTGTATGTATGCCTGCTCGCATGCTTGCATAATCGTTTGCATGTTTGCTCGCATGCTTCAATGCTCGCTTGCATGATTGGTTGTTGCATAATCGCTTTCATGCTTGCATGCTTCAATGCCTACATGCTTGCTTGTATTTTTCAATGCACGCTTCTATGCTCGCTCGCATGCTTCAGTAATTGCTCGCATTTGGATATTATGCTGTTCATCATAGCGAATAGAAAACCTGTCTGTGGATCTTAAATGAAACGTAAGTTCGAGATTTCTCGTTTCTCCCCAGGTGCAAACGCTATCCTCCCAGATTGGCGTGGTTTACAATCTTCTTATTTCCATTCCTTCCCTTTTCGTGGCGCCCCTGTGGGGCCCGTGGACAGATAAAGGTGGTAAAAGAAAACCTGCTTTACTAGTTGCCATAATAGGAGCCGGCTTAGAGATGGCCACTGTCTTATTGGTGATGTACTTCGACTTGTCTTTGTATTTTCTGTACGTATCCGCGGCTATTAGCGGTTTCTCAGGATTTGCCGTAGTTTTGATGGTTGGTGCCACGTCGTACATAGCAGATATTTCGACCAAGGAGGAACGAGCGTTTCGAATAGGTGAGAATATTTATGATAGGTCTAAGACGTAGGATATGATATTATTTTTATATTACGTTATGGGGGACAAGGTTTCCTCTTTTGATGGTTAGTGCAGTGGACTTGAAATGAAGTGGTCCGAAAAAGATTGTGGAGAAGGTGCCATGTAATAAACAACCGATCGA
>Ga0126339_10004406_pt1 | contig 10396 bp, 3 predicted proteins | sample OrbTmetagenome_2_FD_92532 | JGI IMG/M metagenome (GOLD analysis project Ga0126339, IMG submission 92532) | Coral microbial communities from Petempiche,Puerto Morelos, Mexico - Orbicella T R C metagenome | ecosystem: Host-associated > Invertebrates > Cnidaria > Coral | place: Petempiche,Puerto...
AGATTATCACTACTCATGCCTTTGATGGTTAAATCTTGTGACAATTTAAAGCATTTAAAATATGTGAAACTTTACACTACTTAATAATAATAACTGTAAATATTTAGGTTAGACAGGTTAACTACAGTGCACTTCAGTTATTTAACTATTACCAATGAGAGCCCTGTTAAAACTACGTTACATAAACAAGATATAAAATAAATCAATATAAAAAAAATAATTAAGTAAAATGTACAGCTTCAATATTAGACCTTTCCATTTGATCTAATATTCCTAATTTAACTATTACTAATGCCAGCTCTGTTAAAACTATAGTTACACAAACAAGATATAAAATGAATCGAAATAAAAAAATTAATTACATAAAATGTACAGCTTCAATATTAGACCTTTTTATCTGATCTAGTATTCCTATATAACTGGTAGTGAAACCACAGATTTGTGTCTGGTTTGGTTCAATGGTACAGCGTAGCTGAGAAATCAGCTTCCATTGAACCAAACCAAACACGGTATGTGTAATGTGTCCATACATTATCTGTAATAGTGCACCTGTAAATGATCTGGAATTAAACAGATAATTTTTACAGCTTGAATAATTTAAAGCTATGGATCTTAAATTAGGCAGACAGTATCTCTATGATTGATGTCAAAACATCAATATTGTTTTTGGACAGGATTATATCAAGCATCTCCAGCATGATTGTTAAATAGTTACAAGTAATTCTTGTACATATATTCTTACTTGAAATGCTACGATAACTCAGCTTAGGTACCAAGTGTGCCTTATTGATAAACTGACAGACTGACTGACTGACTGACTGATTGATTAATTGACGGATTGATTGATTGATTGATTGATTGATTGATAACTTTATTTATACATGGCAATTTAAAATAATGAGATATCTAAGTCTATCTAGTCTAGCTAGCTAATAACTAATATAATAATTAAAAGCTTCTTTTCAAAGATGCTGTGTCTCAGTCAAAGCTGTAATGATCTTAACCACCATGGGGTTGCTGGTTCAAATCTGGTTGAAGCAATATTTTATTGTCTTCTTTTTTGGGGGGGGGAGGGGTCTTTCATTTGTTTGTTTGTTTATTTTGCAGTGGATTAACAGCAGCAGGATAATGATTCTCCAAAGCTTTTTTATCATAGCTTATCATAGTCTGACGGTATGACAACAAAATTTCCAGTTCATATAAATAAAGTGAGATGGCAACGACTACAAGTTCAAATCAAACATTATTGGCAAAGAAACTCTTGCAAGAGATCCCTCTGGCTGAACTACATGTAACTGCTGACAAGTTTACTCCCCCTAACAAGAGATCCGAATCATAATCAAAATTAATGGCTTCACAATTACTTCTGTGCAGCAAGTCAGAAGTGGGCCTTGAATGAACTCTGTATGATCTCAGCCTCAAACTGCTGTGATTTGAGTGCTTGCAAATTACAACTTAATAATTAACCAACACAACTCAATTCAGTATCAGGGTCAACAGCTCCACATCTTTTAATTACATTATTAATACTTTCTGACCATATGGACTTAGAATCTAGGGCTACTAAAGAAAGGATTAAAGAAACAACAAACAAAGTTTCAAAAAATTATGAACCTAATTCCCCCCCAAAAAACAAGAAATATATATAAGAAACCATAAACATATGGGACAATCCTGTTTGTGGGACTGATTGCCCCTAGATGAATGAAAAACTACATGCATGCAATAAGAATAAATAAAAGTGTCAGAGTAAGAAAAAAAAATCTTATTTAAAACGTCAATGGTCCAATTGTGTACATACTTGCTAATTTCACCTTGCCCATTCTATATGTATTGCTGGTGTATATTTTCTGCTACAGCCTTGATCATATGATTGACCATATTAAATTACAACTGTATACTTGTCACAGGGTTTTGCATATAAAAGACAAAAAGGTACAAATGTACCTTGCCTGCACCCTACCTGACCGTCCATCATCTTCACACACCTCGGCCCAGGAATGAAACAGCTTGATCTGTTTGTCTTCAGTCAACATAACATTGAAAAGAGATGCAATCAAGGCATTCTCACGAAACTCTCCGGGAACACTGAAATATTCTGGCTGCAAAGAGATCTCAAGAGTAAACTCATAGTTTGCTCTGTCACTCTCAAACCATTGGAATGCTCTAACATACTCAGGGTCTATCAGTTTTGCAATCTTTTCCATCTTTGCCATAAAGTACTGATGGAAACGTCCCTTAGCTTCCAAGTAAGCCATGCGGAATTTTTCATCATCCTTGATACTGTCTGCATATTTTCTTAAAAGTGGGTGAATGTCATACAATCTCTCCTTGGCTTCTTCATTAACCACAGAAATGATTGAACTAGTTACCAGCCCCTCCAGCCGAGCTAGAGCCTCTGCCTGATTTTCTGGGCTGATGCCGAGGATCTCAGCAGCTGTGGAAACAGAGAAAGGGCCACAGAACAATGAAATTGATACAACAGACACTTTTAAGCTATCAGTGGGAAGTGAATTGAACATTTCTCTTATTGTTGAGAACTGGACCTCATCAAGTCCTTCTTCTTCAAAATTAAATGGCTTTTCTTTAGCGTCTTCTTCCACTTTTGATTCCCGAACTTTAGCAATAAGATCGTCCGGAGATTTTCGTTCTTGTCGCAAAATGGCAGCTAAGCCTTCCAAAAGAAGTGGTTTTCCATCGGAGATGCCAATTAGCTCATCCATCTGTTGGGTGTTTACATTAACCATTCCTTTGGAAACCAGGATTTCCTCTGAAGAGGAACTTTCAAGGGACTTCACCTCAAAATTGTCCACGCTCTTGGCATCTTCCAATGGATTCCTGGATGTCAGGAGCACTTTTAACGATGTTTCTTTCTCTTTCCCGTCAAATCCTGAAAGACGTCCTAAAAATTGCAAAAAAGCTCTTTTCAAGTTCTTGCCTTCCTTCCCTTGTCCAGCAGTAAACTGATCAACATTATCGAGTAAGAAGAGAATTGGCTGATTTAACACTTGAATCTTCTCGTTAATTACTGTAACAACAGAATTCAGGTCAACGTAGCCCATTGCAACAGTAAGTCCAAGGGAACTCAACAAGTTCAGATAAATCGCCCTCATATCTTTAGCCTCTCTTAGATCAAAAACAAAGTTCTTTCCTTGCCATTTAGAACAAACTCTCTTTGCTAGTGTTGTCTTTCCCACTCCAGCCGATCCAAACAAGTTCACAACCAGCGACCGTTCTGTAGTTTCGAGTTTTTTCGTAATTTCCCCAAGCTCCTTTTGTCGCCCTGGCAATTCCTTCTCTGGATCAACGTGTTCCTCCAGAGAGTCCTTAAAGCTTTTGATCATTTGCTTGATCTGTTCTTTCTGTTTCGATTTCGGCGCTACATACTCTTCGATCAGGGTGAGTTTGTTGTCAGACAGAAATCCATGCTTCGATAAAAGTTGCAAACTTGACAACAAGTCTTGATTATCGAGCGAATTAAATTTGCCTCCATAATTCCTTTTCAGTGATTGCACAACATCTTCTGATTCTGTTGGGTTAAACTTGAAAGATATGTTTGTAAAAAGTTCTTGATATCCTGGTGGGCTTCCGCTAACTGCCGCCATCTCTAATTGTACTGCTGACCGAAATACCTGAGCCGCAATCGGGAAAAATAAACGTCACGCGAGCGGGAACTTGAAAGAAAGAGTCACGCAACCTCTGCAAGCGAACCATTGGACGAGTGCAATCAGCTGCTTTTCAAGTCTTCCCAAGTGAATTATTTTTCGAAAGGATCGATAAACATTCGTTTCCCATAGAGGCAAAAATATACTACGCTGGAAAAGAAAAAGAAAAAAAGAAAAAGAAAAATCTATGTGGTCTGACAGACTGTAAACAAGATAGTTATTTCAACGGTCCAAAACGGATCAGCAAACCGTTTCACACTGTCACACATGTAAGAACGTTTTCGGCCCGTATTCTGACCAAAACCAGATTTAACGGTGTGTCAAACCGTACGGAGAACGAGGCTGTTTGTACCAGACCTTAATTATCATTTTGCGAATATTCTACATGAGCTCTTACTTCCAATTAAAAATGGATAATGAAATCTTTAATGGATAGTCTATGCAACTAAACTAGAGAATAGGCGAGCGCTCTCTGAAGTCATTCAGCTTCACTAACGCCATTCGCTACATCTGGTGTTACGTACTTCAATAATTTCCAGCAATGTATCTTTACAAAATTATAATAGTAAGATGGTCGATAGAGATACCAAACCTATGTTCTGTTGTATCGGCACCTATTGACAACCATTGTAGTTCCCGATATCTTAACAGAATTACTTTAAAGGGCGATTGATTGCCTAGGTAACAAAACAGGGATTAATTTTTAAACGGCCTTTAACTCTATTTAGACCGTGTTTTGTTTGATATTTTTCTCATAAAACATCAAGTTCCAATGATATGACATATATGATGTGAAAAAAGTTATAAACGGTTAAAGTAAGCTTGTGTTAAAGCACTCCCCGAAATTAAAAATTGGCATGACTGTCGCTCTCTACGATTTCTTCTTTCGGAAAGGGCGGCTCTGACATAGGCAATAAAGGTACGGTTGAAGAAGAGCCGCTTCGTTTAAGACGTTTTGATTTAACTGAGGATGGAATAGTAAAAGATGACAACGATGACTAACCCTCGGACGTACAAGCTCACTCATAACCCCACTATGGTACAAGGGGGGGGGGGGTGGTGAATGGAAACCCCCCTCTTGGTTTTCGTTCTGTTAAGGCAGAGCGAAATAAATTTACATTGATTAGACAACCTTAAGCTTGGTCTACAAGATGATACCATTTTTGTTGGTAATGACGTCATACGACGTCAAATGACGTCATTTAACAGGCCATCTTAGATCCGCCATCTTGGATCCGCCATCTTGGATTTTACTATTTCTTTAAAAAAATGTCAACAAATAAAGGAAATTAACTCAAAATAAAGCATTTTTAAGAATACTTATGAAATGTACAAATTCATGAATTTCTGTTATTTGATGAAGAAAACTGGAAAAACCTAAAGAATTATCTCAAAAGAGCTGATATTTAGTGAGCCCTACATGGAATTTGATGGTTGCCATGGCAACGTCAAAAAATGAGGGACACCCACTTGACATAACAAAATTTCCACAGAGAATGAAGGAACAGCTACTGGAAGTTTCAGCCCCTTAGAGTAAATCGTCTTTTCAAAACTTTGGAAAACCTTATAAAGGTAGGGGTGGCATCCACCCCACCCCCACCCCCTCCCCTCAGGGTCAACTTAATCGATCTGTCGCAATGTTAAGTAGTTTTCGCTTCATTGGCCCTTTCTTTGTTTTCAGATTGATTTCTCGGAATCCGTAAACAGCTTCTCGGAAACCACAAAAGAGAGATCTTGATTTCGGGATAGGCCAAGTTTGTTTTGATAACCAAAAAACATCGTCAGATTCCTGTCATCAGTTGACCGCATCAAGTGCGACCTACTTGTCCCTGCGCGGACAAAAACTTGTCCACGGAGACAAATCTTCAAAGAGGCCGTCGTCCTTCCTCGTAGCAAGGACGTTTCACGAAAAACAAACATCAAATGTTTTTTCTTGTGATTCAGCTGTCGTTCAATTTAAAAAATCCCTAAAAATGACATCGCTTCTCATTCTTCAGTGCGACTTGTACTCTGTGTCACGCGTGTTTATTAGTCATGAATTCAGGTTTTCGATCAACTTCTCAGATAATTCTTACATTGAGCAGGAGAGGTACAGGCCGAACTGAGTTGTTCTGGGATCGGCATCAGCGCAATGCTATTTTAGCAATTTTCGCATCAAAATTTGCGCTTGAAGTGCTCGTATTTGCGTGATGCGGTAAAGAAGAATGACTCTGTGGATTATTACCTGTAGCCATGTTAATTTAAGAAGATATAAATAGAAAGCCAGAAACAAAGCAATTTCACGATCATTCATGGTAACCTGTTCTGTAATTCACTTTGCATAAAAAAGAGGGAAACATATTCCAAAAAACCCGCGCGGAGTACAGTGACAATACTGACAAGGACTGATAAGGGTTGTTTGATGTCAAAGACAATTTTGTCATCAAGTGCGACCAGAAAATACAACGTTTTAATTGTCTCGGACAACTTCTGAGATAAACATTGCAGGAAACATCTTGCAACATCTCAGAAATGTGTCTTGAGTGCGACCCGGGCCTTTGCATCATTTTCCGTTATTCAAACTAGAATTATGAATAAATGGTAACGGGACATTGTGAAATCCTGTTCCGTCCAAAATGATTATTGTGCAAAGTGCTGGTGAAGACAAACTTAAACAATATTTAATTAGCCGCTTTATCAAAATATGGCAGATTGTTACAAGGGTCTTGGAGAAGACAACAATTATTCTTTTTGTTTTAATTGTTTATATACTTTTCTAAACAACAGTGTCACATCGTTCTGCAAAATGCTCCAGACATTACTGATCACTTTTACTCCAGTACAAAACGACAGCAGTCTTGGCGAATGCTTGCATTTATTTTGTGAACAATATCTTGCCTCCTCGCTTACAATTAAACAAATGCGTAGGAGTCTCGCTTACTACTCGAGAACTAGTCGGCCATTACGTAACTTAAATACATCCTGCGCTCTGGCAAATGATAACAAGCGTGAAAAGTTATTTTCAGGGCAACATTGTTCATAAGCAGACGTGTCGTTTTTCACGTTAGAGTGGTTCATGTTCTCACTTGTCGGTTGATACACTAGGTCGGTGGATCAAAATATTTCTAAACCTAATATACTTTGTGCTGATGCGCCAGTGAAAGTCAAAGTTCCACGATGAATGCAGAATCTAAATAGATCTTGTCTACTCCAACATCTTCCACTTGGTTTCCGATCCACCAGTCGTCTCCTTTGTTATTACGAACAATTTGTGATGAATTCTCCGCCTTCCTGTAAATTTCAACGAAGGGGATACCAACACGCCACTGACGATAATTTGCTCGCGCCAGCCATCTTCTGTCAAGAGAACCGTACACCGACGCAGTAGGTTTGGTAGATTTTAAAGGCTTGAATTCGTAGACTTCGTGACTTTCGTCGAGTTCACCGTCATCTTCAGGACCGTAGGGACGGACCACATCAGTCTGATACCTCGTCAGTACACTCATTAGCTCGCACTTGCACTCCTTATCTACCAAGTAGTCGTGCAATCCTTTATCTTCTCCTTTAAGCAAATGTGGTTGGAGACCCTTTGTGGTGTACTTGTGTTTCAAAAGAAATCCAACCTTAGATGGTGATCTTTTGGCCTTGCTTTGAATCTTTTCAAGCTCAATTTTCACATTTGCAAGGGCTTTTGTTGTTAAGGAGGGACTTTCCGCGCTGCATTCAAAATGCTCCTGGAGAGAAACAGCATCTTCAGGCTCAGTATAACGACTCGTATACTCATGATAGCTTGGTGGCCATTCTGAAGCGATGATGTTGTAGGTGGTTGTAACTCTGTGGCCCTCGAGAATAGGTTTAACTTCATGAATGCAGTCGCTGTAAAATGCAGCCCACTGAATTCTGCTTGTATCTCCAGAGTGCTTTGAAAAGTCGAAGACATGTTGCAAACCATCATGGTTAACGAGCAATTCACCGCCTTTGTGTGGAGAAGGAAGACAAATGACCAGAGTTCCTATCATTTTGGGATCAGATGGATTATCTACGTGCGGCTTGAAAAATCCTCTTTCACCGTAAACATTGACCTTGTAAGGATCCAGATTTACACATCTGCCGGGTGTGAGTTTATCCTGGATGTGTGCTCTGATGTGCATCATTCCAGGAGATCCATGTACTTTGAACCTTGCTGATTCGATTTCATAGGCCAGACGAACTTCGGGATCAAGCACTGTTTTCATTTCTTTTATGTCTCCAAACGGTGCGGGATTGCAGTATTCCAGGAGCTCGTCCAAGGGAAGATCAGACAATGCAAATTCTCTCCAATTATCCTGACCTGCTTCAGAACTTGTTGGCTTTACTTGTATAACGCAGCTGTCCATGTCTGATGGCCGTAAACTTCCGCCACAACAGAACATGGGTTTGGATAAAGCGCGCTCCAGGCTGTCGATAAGTGGATCATAAATTTTGATCTCTTCTCTGAAACGATAATCATATTTTATGTGATGACTGTTGACCACATACCCCAGCGGAGGACTGCGTATCGAGTTTTCAACGGCTTGGTTGTAGTCAGGGGCTCTCTGGTCGGTTTCCTTCGACTGCTTTTTGGCAAAAGCTTCAGCCATTTTAGAATGTGGGACGCAGTAATTTCTCTGATGTTGTTTCCTATGTAGTTGTTTCGAAACGAGCCAAATCTGATCGGCAGGTAGAATCGCGTGATTGGTCATCTCTTATACATAGCGACGTCACGCCAAGCTACCAGCCAATCAGATGAAGCTTTAAATTCAAAGAAAAGAGGTAGACAATATACACCGGATGTAGCTACGAATTCCAAGAAAGAGATAAGTGGCACTCTAATGATTCCGAGAAACTAGGACCATCGATTTCGAATAACTCGACGAAAAAAATGAAGTGAAAGACAAGAACCATTCACACATTTTCACGAACGCGAATGGAAACGTTTCTATTTCCATATGCTCTTTGCAATAGATTATTATTAACTTTGTTCTCTCTATACTTGTATTCAGTCACTTCATAACAGAACGTAACTTAATGGCATCGTTTTTCATACCAAATAGGGACAAAAATGAATGAATGAATAAATGAATGAATGAACGAATGAATGAATGAATGAATGAATGAATGAATGAATGAATGAATGAATGAATGAATGAATGACTTTATTTAAGTGTCAATAGTATTTAGCTCAAAAAAAAAAAAAAACTAATTGGGGACACTACTCATACATGAAAATATACCTTAGGTACATAAAGTGAAAATTATTTACAATTTAATTCTAAGTAAAGACCCTTAAAAGATACAGACAACCCGTAAAAAATACAGATAGGGCAATGCGAAAGGTACCTTGATTCTCATCATATACCTCTATTTATTAATTGTGAAGAAATTCTTCTCCAGTGTCCTATTTATTTTTCAAGACTGAATATCTTAGATTTAAGCGCCTTTGACTACCTTATATAATTTATAATAACTGCAGCTTATCAGCTGCAAAGGGTAAACGTTGAACTTCATGTCAGCTGATTTTTCTTGGACATTATGTGTTCATTACATTTCAAATGACATACTGCGGTTGCCGAGAGCACACCCAACAATAGTACAGTCTTTCAAAACTTCCAAAATGTGGTCTTACACTGTATTACGAAAAATAGTTTCAAAGATGGAAATGTCAAAAGCGACCTTGAATGTATATTAGAAATTTTGCAGCGGTTATCAATCACACCCGACCTTCAGGGCAAAAGTGTCTAGACAAAACCTAAGTTTTGGTGGACGTCAATCATCTTCGCCTCCTGGCCGACTGTATGCAAAATTTACAAAAAAAAAGGTCTGAAACCTTGCAGCGGTCCACCCGTAAAAATTATCATTCTACTTTCAGTAGGCAGGGCTAGCTCACTAAACACATAGGCATTAAATATTCGTCAAAATTTATTACTGAAGACGTCGGAAGGGTCGGGTTTTCAACGGCCATTTGCATGCGTGAATGACCCCGAGATCAAGCAAATCTACACGCGAACAAATTATTTCTGCGCGTATTTGCCTTGGGGATACGGACTGAACACGACTTAAACTGCTTGTAAACCTTATAATTTTTTAACGTAATAAGTTATAAGTATAGGTTTAAGTATTGTTCAGTCCGTAGCCCCAAGAAAAATACGTGCAGAAATAATTTGTTCGCTCGCGTGCAGATTTGCTTGATCTCAGGGTCATTCATGCATGCGAAACCCGACAAACGCCTCTATTTACAGATTTCAAGGAATATGCCGATGTACTTAGTGAGCAAGCCGTGCGTACCGAAAGTAAAATGATAATTTTTACGAGTGGACGGCTGCAAGGTTTTAGGCTTTTATTTTTCTCAGGTAAATTTTGCATACGGTCGGCAAAAGGCGGAGATGATTGACGTCCACCAAAACTTAGGTTTGGTCTGGACGTTTCTGCGCTGTAGATCGCGTGTGATTGATAACCCCTATAAATAGCATTGTGTGCGTGTTTCGTTTAGTATGAACGTCTACGCTTTTGGTAAAAACATCGTTTTCGTTACGTATGAAAAGATCTTTTGTTCGCCTTATGTGTGACTATCGTTTGCGTTCGTATTTGCAAGTGTAAACTATTCATCGCCCACTTATCGCGTGAGTATCGATTGTTTGCGCTGCGTTTGCAAATGTTGTTCTGTTCTGTAACATTTAAAGCGGCTCAAACAATATTAAAACTTTATGGGGGGAGAGGGGGGGGGGGGGGGGGGG
>Ga0126339_10004407_pt1 | contig 10393 bp, 6 predicted proteins | sample OrbTmetagenome_2_FD_92532 | JGI IMG/M metagenome (GOLD analysis project Ga0126339, IMG submission 92532) | Coral microbial communities from Petempiche,Puerto Morelos, Mexico - Orbicella T R C metagenome | ecosystem: Host-associated > Invertebrates > Cnidaria > Coral | place: Petempiche,Puerto...
TAGTTAGTTATCATATAAAAGAAACTCTCCAATGCTGTAACATGTTGGCAACCCGCTACTAGCCTGGTTAACGGCGTTCCCCACTGTAATACCTTTAACGCCCGAATACCTTTGTTTAGACATTTTTTTAGACGTTACGCTAGAAGAACTGGGTAGGGGTATAATCGTAGAGATAAGTATCGATGTAGGATATTGTTAATTGATATTAATTGTAGTTTTTTTCGTTTATTTATGTTATTTGTCTATTATGACACGACCCCAAAGATGTATCTTTCAAAACGTACCGCGTGAAACTGGCGGGCCTATTTCTTGGGGGTGGAGGAACGAAGGTTTCTCTTCGTTAGGTGTACAACTACTATACAGAGTAGGTCTTGGACAACTCATATTTATAGAGAGTATATATACTTCCTAATAGTTTATTAGTGTTTTTGTTTTACCTACTAAGCGAACTAAAGCAATTGATTGGAAAAATGTGAAACAGCTTAACATGTATGAGAATTATTTTTTGGAGATTAAAATTTGTACCTTGCTGTCTTAGCAATTGCAAGTTAGTTTCCCATGTTTCTTATAAGGTAGAAAGTTAAACAGCTTAAAATATTGCTTATTTTGTAAACAAGTGCACACGCTTGAACTGCATGTAATGGACAATAAATTCACATTTCAATTTATAACCGTGTGTGCATTAATTAACTGGGGCGGGGGGCACGCTTTCATCACGACCCCCCCTATTCCCCGGCTTCTCGTTATACCTGCGTCAGAAAAGTGAGGCTGGTTATTAAAACGTATCTGTGACCGTTCGCCGGCCAAATCCCGATAGTGCGGGATGAACGCTCGAAGACGAGTACTTAGTAAAGAAAGGTGTCTGAACTGACCCCAGTGTTTGTTCAAAACACAGTGTTTTGGAATCCCCTCCTCCTTTTGCCCTGTTATCCCCGTTCCTTTTGGCTTTCTGGTATTTGTTTAACCACAATCTGGGCAATTAACAACTACACTCCCAGATATTCAATGAATAGCCTGCGAGCAGGCGCACGTTGGAGCACAAGCGCGCGAGGCGTAGCCGCGAGACGAGAGTTTTTGCCACCTCTTCACCAGACTCCTTCCCGCCGGAACGCTTTGCTCTTAACTACTCGCGCGTGACTCAAAGGTGAGCCAGCACGCCATTCAATGAATGCTTCGAGTGTCTAAAATAACCCGTGAAGCGAAATTTTTGTTTGGTCTCAAAATCCAAGGAGATGCCTTAAAAAATCGGTGGTGAAAACTGAACGAAGTAAAGGCAGTTTTTATCAAGGATCATCGGCTGGATGACCTTCGATGTTTAATCTATGAAGGCTGCTATTGCACAACCTGTTTAGCGTTTTTGCTATTTGTTTCTTAATCTAAGCCATATTACTGTCCTCTGCCCTCTGCCTCGGGGTCGGCGTCTGGAAAAGATGAGAAAACTGGACATGAAACAAAAGAAACAACAATAACAACAAGAACAAAGACGAAAAAGTGACAGGGGTCCATCCAAGGCCAAAACTAGCCGAAAGTAATTTGTTCTCAAAAGTTACTTCCTCTTTGCCTCGATATATTTAACAGTAAAACATTGGACAGCAGAAAAAAAAAATGAATGAACAGATATGCTAAACATATCTTTGAGAGAAAGACATCAGTAAATGACTAAGCTAGCTAATAGGAAAAAACTGAACAAAAACAAAACAAACAGCAAATTGAAGTAATACATGCATTGATACAACTATCAATTTGAGTATTTAAGTTTTTTTCAGAAAATAAGTATGAAAATAATTGATTCAGTGACCAGTAATGAAAACACAGTTTTCCAAAGCCAAGAAATACGAGTTCCCTTGGCAAAATTTTACATACTCTCTGACGAATGTGGGGGTGGAATGATGTCCATTATCTTTATTTACCTTGCATTTTGAATGGGACAGCAGCCATATATTCCAGAAAATAGCACGCAAATGGTTTTTCCATCCGGACACTGATATTTTTGATCAGGGGAGAAAACTTCGCCGGAGGTGCCGATGAAACCACTTCTCTTTAACGCCATTTCTACCTGTTGTGAAGGTAGAATACTGCTAGCCTTTGGGTCCATCCCAGCTGTACCATCACGGCAACGTTTGTCTGTACTGTTAACTGACTGGCAGAATGGCCGGCACTCGCAATACATGTGAATGTGTCTGTCTCACGCATTCGTGACTCAAAGTTACGCAAGTCCATCGCCGGGGGCAACAAGTTCTATAATCGCTGCAGCACGTAGAATATGGACCATACGCACAACAAGCCCATACCCTTGGCCATGTACCTGGGGGGGTAGTTGGGCAACACTTATTACGGTCTGGGCAGTATCTGCCATCTGGGCATCGCACCTGCAACATCGATAAAGTTATGGTTGCCTATTACAGCTCAATTTAACATACCTACATTGTAATGGATCTTACACTTGACAAATTCCAAGATCTTGTAACATGCTCTGTCCAATATTTCCTCTCCAAAATCTCCAGCGACCTATTTTAACCGACTTGTTTGCGAAAATAGCGATCACATATAATAGAACAGTGAACCTGTATAGCTGGTACATTCAAGCATCAGTAGAAGGAGCCGTGAATTGAATTCAAACCGTGACATCGCGATAGGCTTAATACGAAATGTTGTGAGAAACTAACTAAAACAAATGTAATCAAAATATATATCTTTCAGTTAGAAAGCGCTGTGATTGGTCAATTAAGCGGGCCATACTCTACTTTATTATATGGCTGTGTCTCACAAGGACTGGGAACTACCGAATTCACAAATTTGATTGCCTGAAATCGGTATTGTAAGCGGTCTAGATTTTCCCATCTAAACCGTCATCTAGACTGGTAATGTTTTGCGGTGAAAAAGTTGCAAAATGAAAACTAAGAGAGTTCTTAGCATGGAAAGCGACGTGGCTTCTTTTACTGATGTGGGTAAATCATTAAAAAGAACCGGGCCTGAAAAACTAAATGTGTTTTACCCTAGTGTTAACTAAGAGTTCGGTAGGTGAATGTCGTTCCTTTGTCTTGTCCTGTAAGTGTGAATAGTGGGATTTCTAATAAAATAATCCGATACTGTGAAATATGGAGGAACTAAGTCATTCAGACATTTAAAAACTAAGATACATTTGTGGGCTTTCCTTTGTGTTTTCAAATCAACCCACCCTAACATTTTGAAAGCTTCTTCGGTCGTTGCCCTGCTTTATATCATGTGTGCTACCCTGTTCTGTAGACGTTGCAAGCTGTTACTGCATCCGATTGACAACCCACCCCATACCCTATAAGTGTAATCAAACATCGGCTGTATTAAATAAATATACACGCATTTAGCGTTTAGCAGCTTTTAGGGTAAGGAAAGGTCGTATGCGCGACAGCAGGCCGAGACGCTTGCTCACTTTGTTACAAATCAATTCTACATGCTCGTTCCATGAGAGATTCTCATCTACAAAAGCTTGATACTCTTTCAATTTCTTTCCCATGGGGTTGTACTCTATGGTCTGGACAATGTTCTAGTCTTTGCCTAGTACCAAGCAGCATCCATTTAGTCTTATTCTGACTGAGTACGAGCCTGTTGCTTGCTAACCATTTTTCGACATTGTTTAGATCGTTTTGTAGACCCTGCTTGATGATATCTGCGCTTGGTGACCCATAGAAGGTTTCAAGTCAGCCCCATACATTAGTAATGCATGCATTTCCCAACTCAATTTGTATTCACGCTAACTCTTTTCTGTGAGGAAATCTTTCCTGTACAGGGAAAGACCTCTTTTTGAAATCGATGAACAAGGAATGAGTCAGAAATATGAACACTTACACTGTACATGCGGACCCACGTGGAACCTCTGGTAAAGAAAAGAGAGCTTACCTCTCTACAACGAGCCTCTAACTCCTTTATTTCTTTTTCTTCCTTTGCCCACAGTTCTTTGCGTCTTAACCTCCGACTTTTCTCTGATTTTTTCCACTGTAACTTCTTTCCTCCCTTGCCGTCCGCCATGTTTCTTGGTAACCAAACCAGTAATCTTGGTAACCACCCTCCCTAGATTAGGCTTGGCTACCTCACCAGTCAGCTGTCTGTCACGGGAGTGTTCGAAGCATCACGTGAAATCTTAAAACATTTCAGTTCCCTTAGAGGAAGGTGTGTTTCCTCAGCTCCTTCGATTCTTCTTATAGCTAGACTGATCTAGATCAAAATTAAAATGGCTATGATTGGTGGAACCAGTGAAGTTAAAGTGGCCGATGAGGAAGTGCAAAAGATTTGCGATGAGGTTTGTTCAACATTCTTTAGTATTGGTGCTGTGTACGTGACGCTGAAGAAAAAATGGAGAAATAAGGCGCACTATTCTACTACTTGTTGTACGGTCGTCTTGACTTGTGAAAAGAAACCTTGGTTGCAGAATTGCAGCAAACTCCTTTTATATTTACCTATGTTACCTGGAACTGTATATTTGTTGATACTATTGATTTAGCAGTTTATTAAAACGTTCGTTTCCCAACAGGTGAAGAGTGCGGCAGAGGCAAAGGCAGGGGAAAAATTCAGTCAGTTTCAGGCCAAATCTTACAAGACACAAGTCGTAGCGGGAACAAATTTCTTTATCAAGGTTATTCCATCGATAATAATCATCAATAATAATTATCGACAATCTTTTTGGCAAGAATTAATCGAACTCTCATCATGAACCAGAAACCGGAAAATTGTTAGCCTTTGTTTTTCGTCCTAAAGTATCTGGTTTAATCAGCTATCTTCGTTCTCTGTTAGGAGCTCATTGTTTTAATTTATAGTGTTAGCAATATCTAAAGGCCATACTCTTAAGTGAAAATAAGCCCCGCTCCCCCAAATTTCACACCCCAAATACCATGCTATAATTGCCTCTACTGTATTCTCAGCCTCAGCCCCATGCATTCTGCTAATTACTAATAAGGCCCTCTAAGTTAGGCCCGGGGGGGGGGGGGAGGGGGAGGGCACTGCCATATATGGGCTATATAGGTATGTGCCGCTGTGAAGGGTATGGTTTTCTAGCAGTTTACTCCAAGATAGGGTATATAAATCAGAGCATTTGCGTCTAGAATAGGGTATCATTTTTCACAAAACTGACCAGTTGGTTGAAGATTTTATCTAGAGTAAGGAAACCAGGAATCGCCACTCAAAAATATAAAAAAATGAAATCAGTTAGTGTAAATTTATGCAAATCAGCCTCAACAGTGTTGATAGATGGGGGGATTTGGGGAGTTTACTCTAGTATAGGTTAGTAAAATTCAGCTGAAGTAGCTCTGGTATAGGCTCAGGGTTCCAGGGTCCCAGCAGCACATCCCCAGCCAGAAATTCCCAAAGTACTCCCCCCCAGGAAGTTAGGCTGATATTTATGACCAATTACAAAACATTTTTCATGTACACAATGAGTTCTTTTTCTATCTGTGGACTGTCAATGTCTCACTAGAGCAGATGCCCACAGCCTGTGCGATGCAGGAATAATAATTAGTTAGTCAGGGAATATCACAGTCTTGCCGTCATTGAAAGTGGTTGTTATTTTGTTTCAAGGTTGATGTTGGCGATGGTTCCTTTGTCCATTTACGTGTGTATAGGTCTTTACCACATGCTGGATCGACCCTTGAACTTTCTGCTATCAAGACTGGATTGAAGGACAAGGATGACCTTGAGTATTTTCAATGAAGGCTGACAAATATAACATCCAAATTTAGTTGACTTCAAAAAGAACCTTAGCCATGTTTAATTCATGTAGCCTCTATCAGATGCTCAGATAGTAGTGGTTAGGGTTAAGTTTAAGGTTAGATAGTGTTTTGAATACCTTTTTTTTACTTGCAATATATTTTTTCAAACTCTCCTCAATTTGAAGCCTGGTAAAGGCCTATTATTAATAGTATCAACCTGATGTAAAATTTGTGCATTTTTGAATTGGATTAAAATGAATAAACTTGCAGAAATTTCTCTTTATTGGAATTTCTGTTGTCATAAACTGTGCATGGGTGAACAAAACCCACTGAAATTCTGCAGACAGTAACTAATCTGTGTTGCTGCAGAAAATATTATTATTATTATTATTATTATTATTATCATTATTAGTATTATTATTTATTGCTGCAGTTAACCTCAATTTTTTTAACCTTGCTGATTTCCTTCACAAAAGAGAAGTGGCATTTTTTTTTGTCAGTTTGGTTTAGGGGTGGCATCAAAAAGCATTTGAATCTTAAAAGTAGGCCAGAAATCCCAAGTAGGCCCAACATCAAGCAACCACTTGCGCATGATTATATTATACTTTTTATGACAGTAAGGAAGACATAAAATGATGAGGTTTGTCAATGTTTTTCTGCAAGTTCACCATGCCTGTTTGAATGAACAATGACCGTTAATTAAGTTCTCGGTGATGTAAAATAGAGAAACAGATCGATGGTGATGAAGCTTTCCATTTTGTTTAAGTAGGAACGTTGTTCAGGGTAATGCATTTGTGATATAAACACTGCAAACAGTAGTATTGAGATATTAGCACAAGCTGAAAGAAAAAAAGGCTTTGCTTATGGGACCTTAGATGCTTGTACAAGGAATATTCTGGCAGAATTTCTTTTTCATTCTGAATGTACTGAAAAGGACACCAAGAAAGGTGATCAAATCTGTCTACATACAGGAAACATCCATAAAGGTTATGTGGGGTCTTCTAACTTGCGAGGTAGGGAGAGGGTGGCTGGGGAGAGTATTCTGATTATAGATGGTTCCCCATAATGAACACACTAACCACAAGCCCCACAACACTATACAATGGCTTATTTTATTTTCACATTCACACGCTAAAATCAGTGACTTGAGCAAAATTAACCAGGGTGCAATACAAATTAAAGTAATGCACTATATAACCTCACCTGTTGTCAACCATTTCCTGGCTCATGAGAAATTTCTTATTCTTTAGGTGTGCGATAACTTGATTTGGTATAACCCAGTAACCACTTTTTAGAGGAACTTGCAATGCCACTGGCAATAAAAAGCTTTTGTACATCTTTGATAGATTGCCTGGAAGTGCATGAATGGAAGACTGTCAATCTCACGGGAAGCATTTTTCATCTTGCTCTTTCTGAAAAATCTCAAACATTTGTGACGTCACACTTATGGGGTCTATAGCGAACAGGTCCAATCACAAGAATGAATTGTGGACTGCACTCTAAGTACATCCAAAGGCTGATCACGGGAGAATAATGCCCTTTTGCTTAGCTGGGCTTAGCCAATCAGAATAAGAAGGGATAATCAACTTTTTGTTCACTCATAATTGTCTGTATCTATAATATGGTCCAGCTTTGAATCATTGCCTACCTAGAAAAAGCTCAAGGCACTTAACAGCTGCAGCTGAAAGGAAAGCATGGAAGCCCATTTCTCCAATATGACAAATGGGTGATGATGCTGATGATTATCATCATGAATTTGCTCATTTTGAATAATACTTTTTTCGTCACAAGCAAGCACATGAACAAAAAAAAAGAATCTTTTGAAAAATTAAAAAGAAAAAAATAGGCAATGATACAAACTGCAACCCTGCATCTCAACTGGTTATTGTACCATGTTAGATGTTTTAAAAATACAATAATGAACCTAGAACAACATCCCCAGAGGAAGCAAAGTCAACTAAAATCATGGGTGAGGGTGGGGGTGGGGATCCAAACCATGAAACCTTCCTAGGGAGGGGTGCAGATGTTTTCTGGAACAACAACACATATGGTTGCCATATGCATCTGAAAATGTTCTGCTCAGTTAATGGTTTCAGAGTCCCAATAGCACACCTCGAGCCAAAAATTCACAAGCAAAGAACGTGTCAGAACGTGCAAGGATTACGTCATTGGTAGGGAAATAACCACCGTACTAAAGATAGCCGTGGATAACGTAATTCTTGAATTGTGACTCGTGTGACTACTTTGCTAGCCCTTCACTCATGGAAAAACCAATTAAATTTAAGAATTCACAAAGGCTAAGAGCGATGGTGCAATAACACAGTTTGTGTTGATCAAGTGATGCAGTGTCTACAGTATTGACAGTAATCAATGAATCTTTAGAATGGGCGCTGCGTTGCGACCGTAGTGCTAAGAAAACAGTTAAATTTTAAAAGCGCGGCCATAAGATCTAACATATCTTCTTGTTTCATTGTAAAAGATGATAGGGAGATTTTGTTTTCTATTTAGCATGGAGTCCACATTAAATCGCTAATGGACCTAATGTATGCATGAACATAGAAGAAAATGATATACAGGAAAGGAATTGTAGCGTTACACGAGCCAACCGCGAGCCCAAGTCAACCTCAAGTCAACCTCGAGTCAACCTTGAGCCTGTTATTAAAATGTCTTGTTGTTAACTGCTAAGACAGTCTATATTCATATATTTTATTTCCTACAATCTATTTCTTTTTTCGGGACGAAATAAAAAATAAAAAATAAAAAATTGGCTTGCCTCGTGGTTGACTTGAGGTTGACTCGTGACTAGAGTTTGACCGGGTTGGTGGGTGGCTCGTAAGAAAGTCGGCAATGATAGGCCCTTTGCAGCTAAGCCATCACGTGACCTATTTTTGAAAAAATTATGGGCTATAACTTAACGAATGCCAGAAATGGAAAAAGTATGTCGAAAATATCAAAATGTGCAAGTTTGAGGCCCCCATCATTAAGGAAGGAGATTTTATGACGGTCCGAATTTTTAAAAGAATAAGAAGATTTGTATGGAAAAAGTTGCTGGAGAGCAAGGCTTTGCTCACCAGCAACATTTTACATACAAATCCTCTGAATTTCCGAAAATTCAAACTGTCGTACAAACTTACTCTTTAATTCCAGGGGCCTCAAACTTGGCCATTTTGGTATTTTCGATGCGCTGTTTCAATTTCTGGCTTTTTTAAAGTTATAGCCCATTGTATAAAAAATTTGCTAGGAAAAACTTGGTCACGTGACCCCAGCTGCAAAGGGCCTATTGGGTGGTAAAAAAGAAAGTTACGTAAAGCAGAAGTTGGTTGGCTCAAAATGAGTTAGGGAAAATTCCCAGAGGCGTCCTCTCAAAATTAGGAAAGCACCTAAGCCGTTGGTTAGTCTTTCGTAACACAGGGTTTTAAGCTATGTCGAAGAGTACCATCGAAGCTGATGTAAAGCGCGTTATGTCGGCGAGAGGCAGAGGGGAGGGAGGTCGGAGACTGCATGTGCAATGTTGTGTTCCAGGGTGTTTACAGACAGTGCGCAAGTTGCGTCTACATATCAGAAGGTCCCATAAGAAGCTCTGTCCTCTGTCCTGTTCTGCTTGCCAGGCAAGGTTCGTGGGACAGAATGATTTGAACAACCATCATAGGAACGGATGTTCCCGCGTTATGTCGGAGAGAGGCACAGGGAAAGGAACTCGGGGAAAGCGTGTGCAATGTCCAAAGTGTTTTACGACAGTGCGCAAGTTACGTCTACATATCAGAAAGTTCCATAAGGAGCTCTGTCGTGTGTCATGTTCTGATTGCCAGGCAAGGTTCGTGGAACAGAATGATTTGAACAACCATCATAGAGACGGATGTCCCCGCCGAAAGCATATAAGTTATCGAGTGACGGCTACCCCGGGAAGCTTAATAGGTAAGCATAAAGCAATGTGTTTAATTGTTGTAACCCGTGAAAATTTTCCAAAAAAGCTGATGACTCATTCCAAAGTTGTCAAAAGAACTTTGCGACCCATCCAACTTGGGGAACAACGTTCTCGTGTTCTGATAGAGCAAGATTTCTGCACAGTGCCATACATTTATTTGCGACTTCCGTGTTTTCACGTGACGTCATCGCCGCCCAAATGGTGGTCAGGAACAAATTAAAAGAATTTATTATTAGCTCTCACTGTTTTGACCACCATCTGACCTTACGTGCCATCGTTATCTGAGTCTCTAGAGATAGCAATTCATGATTGATGTTTGTGAGCGTAACTTTGTTGTGAGTAATTATGTAGGGAGAGAATCGTATGCATAATTAATAATTAGTATAATTAGTATAGAGTTGTATGGAATTCAGCTGTCCCCCACGTCTGATTCAAGACGTTAATCTATGTGATTTAACAATAATTTTCGGCCCGTTAAACCCACAAACAACTTAATCCTTCAAAAGGGTTGAAAAGCCAACCTTTATGGACAAACCTCAACGAATCAGCAGGAACTTCATTTTATTTCCAAGGTGCATGTGTTTTGCGAAATACACGATGTTCCTTTGTTTATTAAGCTGCAAAGTCATTTGTAAGAGCCAACTTACTAGGACATGCATGGACACTGCAGCTACTTTGCAAAAAGCCATAATTCCAGATAACACATGGGAGATCAAACATAATCTAGCTTGCAATATTATTGGTGCACACTTTGGAAGTGGTTTTTGAACTTGCATCCTTAATATAGCAA
>Ga0126339_10004408_pt1 | contig 10392 bp, 7 predicted proteins | sample OrbTmetagenome_2_FD_92532 | JGI IMG/M metagenome (GOLD analysis project Ga0126339, IMG submission 92532) | Coral microbial communities from Petempiche,Puerto Morelos, Mexico - Orbicella T R C metagenome | ecosystem: Host-associated > Invertebrates > Cnidaria > Coral | place: Petempiche,Puerto...
CATATAGGTATTTTACTGGATGTCTATAAATCAAACAAAGACAGAACCTGTATTACCTTTGTACAGTTTCTTTCAATCACAATTTACACAATTTATAGTTACACAATCATGCTGAACAGGATGTAAAGTGATGTCGACACTCGACATGGAGACCAGCAAGCTGACTGCCGCAAGTATCCTGTGTGGACCAAATCGCTACACTGCGGACATAACAGCCGAGTAACTGGTATGACTGCCTCAGTGCATCAATTTCGTCGATTTTGAAACTGCATCAGCCGCAACAACGAACTGTGCCAAACATCCAACCCGTCCTAACCACAGCACGCGTAGTGACTGAGATACATGTCTATATATATTAATTTTTAAGATATTCTTGCTTCTCCCCGTATGACAAAAAGACCTGAGATTGCTTATATTTACGTTTTTATGTGAAAGGGCATTCCAAATGATCGAACCCCTATGTGCAGTAGAATGCTTCATGAAAACTGTGTAAAAACGTGGTACAACGACTTTATTTCCGTTCCTGAGACCATGTCGATTTTCAGCTTCAGTTGACAACGATGACATTCATGCTTGGTGGTGTTGATTTTAGGAGACTGATAGACTTAACGAGATTATAAACAACAACACAGTGTTGGTCAATTCTAAAACCAAGCTTACCTCGGTTTCTGTATAATAAAAGGCCAGGATTTTATTGCCACCGCCCTCTAATAGCCGCGAGCTATAAAGGAGGCGATGTCGCTTCTTATTTGCTTTTGATATCTAAACAACACGGCAGGAACTGCATACAAAAGATCGCAAAACATGATGGCTCACATGCTAATTACGTCACCGGAAGTGCATTTCAAGCACATATCATCACACGCCCATCGTCACAAAGAGGGGACGCCAGGCAATCGCTTGCCATTAACTTCCATATTTTGAGATTAAGACCTAACACGTTTCTTTGTCACTGATACAGAAAAGCAAAAACACATATTCCTCATCAACATTTAGATGAGAACGTTTGAAAGCCTCCCTAGCTAACGATTAGCCGGAATCTTTCTAATTGTCTGCAATGTGTTTTTAAATAGAATTCCAGTTGTTGCGCTGATACAGACCGGTTGATGTATTTATATCTCAATGCATGTGAGGTCTGTATGTAAATGTATACAGGATCCCGCAGAGGGAAAAGATAGGATCTCTCCTTCTTATAACTTCCTGTCGTCCACCACGTGCATTGCAAAGGCCAAGGCCATTCTCAAGAATATCTAATTTCGATCTTTTAATCCCTCCAATCGGTGAACTGCGTGAAGCAGTTAACCTCAAATCAAGTGACAAGAGGGGTGTGTGTGACATGGCTATGGATGCTTTGCACTCCTGACCCCCATTTAAAAGTGCGCACACTTCTAGCAAATCTTGGGTTAATAAGTTACCAGTCACGACTCGATTCATTAGATTACTTGGTAGATCGCTTTGAGGAAGATATTGCTCTAATTTTATATAAAAAAATGTATATACCTCTTTTTTGATGAGGACCGGCAATTAGCACTTGCAAACTCAATCTTGTCGCACGTGCGCAAATCACAGACTTAAAACAATGACACTTTATGATAACTTGTGAAACTATGCGAGCCCTTGTGAGTACCTTGTGACACTGAGTAGTATCTTGTGACACCTTGTATACTCTTGTAATACTTTGAAAATGCAGCGTAAAACCTGATAATGGTTGTGACATTTTTATCATATGCATAACGTTTTACACGTGTTATCGAGTAAATTTTATCTTAAAATCCTCAACAGCACTACGCCGGAAGAATTTGAAAACGGAGAGAACAGATCAATTATTTCCAATCATCCGCACTATCTATTGTAGAAGAAATATGAAAACGCGACAATCACCAGTCATTTTATATTCTTGTTTGAGTAAAACTCGGCTAGGGGAGTATCGTGATTATAGTACTGTATTGTTTTCGAAAAGCCTTCAAAATGTTTTCCGTCCACACTAAAACGCAATGTCCACCTAGCCAAATTCTTCCGGTAAACTTAACCGAAGAAGTAAAGCTCCGCTTTCAAATTTCTCATATTTTTCATAATCCTCCGGCGTGGACGGTGGACGGTGCCTTAGTAGCACAATACCAAATGCAAATGGCAATTTCTCTTAATAAACTTATTTTTTGGGGTTTTTACATGAAGCCAGGGTGACGTTCCCCAACAATGAAATTGCTCTTCTTTAAGCAACGGCCTCTTTTCTTACAGAATTCCTATTGTCCCCGAAGAACAATATGACCACCGTGAAAAAACGCTGTATACTGGTCTTTACTGTAGAAACATTTAAGCGTTTTACTTTTTATCTGTTTTTGCTGCGCTCAAAAAACTTTTGCCATTATAATACCTTGTGAGAATCGCAATCCTCTAATCCCAAATCGAACATGAGTGTTATTTTTTGGGATTCTCGAATTTGTCACGCGGAACGATCAGGAGCAGTATTTCTTTACCTCGTTGGCAATATACTAAAGCATCCATCCATGGTAGAAATGAATGTTTAATTAATTCTTTTGTCGACTGCACCTAAAGCACAATTAGTGTTTGCCATTGTTTAAGCTTACAGGCGGAATCCAACTGCATACTTCATTGTGTGACCACATACCTGGCCTGGCAAAAACGGCTGCGCACGTGCCTTATAAATCTTTGTATGTTTCTTATCCGTCGTCTGCAAACAACAGCATCAAATGACCAAGTTCGCTGTATTTTTGAGAACGTGAACTGCGACCACTAATTTTTCGTATTTTGTTGTGAAATTGAACGGTGCCATAATATATTTAGCTTGAGCAAGGTTTTAGAAGACAGACACGGAACAGATACTGCAAAATTTCAGGTTAAAAGATAAATTTCGTGTCTTAATGGGCGTCGTCCTTCGCGTCACCGTCCTCGTTGCTGAGGCTCTCTATCTAAACTATTTAAATTAGTGGCATGTAACTTCCAAACACAATTCGTTCGCATGACTACGAGGTGTGTATTTTTTAGTAAACGATTCAAGGTCAAAAGGAGCAAGGGGATGGAAGGAGAGAAGGAAGAAAAGACGAAACACGTCATATATCATTTTCCTTCCATTTTAAATTTGGAGACTATTTGAGTGTTAATTTTCCGTGACAGCCAGTGCGATGTCGTGACGAAGTAACAAGACCAGCGTTTACATGGAATCGAAGCATTGTTAGCGTGCGAGCAAGCGCTCTTGGAGTAGGAAGTGCCAGAGTTTCAGGCCCCTTCCACATTAGGTCGGAGGAATTTGAAAACGCAGCTTTATTTCTACGGTTAGGCTTTCCGTCCACATTAACCCATCACCAACGCGGAGCTTTTTAAGAACGCTCTTCAAATCGGAGGAATTTGAAAACACCGGCTTTGCGTTTTAGTGTGGACCGAAAACATTTTAAAAACGCTCCGCTGTTTCCCCGTAAATGCAGTTTTTCACTAACTACTAGTTCATTTTAAAACGCCGTCAAATACTACTTACCTTTAGGTTTATAGAACTGTCAACACTACAACACACGTTGAACATTTGCAAGAAAATAGATATATACCTCGTGTGAAACAGCCGATACGAATGTACGAACGATCATGTGAGACTCATACTGGTAATGAAGCTCGGTGTGAACTTTGTCACGACATTCTCACAAGGCTTGAGACGAAAAATAAACACTAACTAAGCCGGTTAAAATGATAGGAAAATGACATGTGGCGTTTTTATTCTTCACAAACTTTGCAACAGAGAAAAGAACGCCCGGGGGTATTCCCTTTTATTAAAAACTAGATCATTCGATAATGCAATTCAAGAGTTTTCACTGGCTTAGCCATGGTGGCTTATGAACCATTATACCATGTTCTAAAAATAAGGCAAGCGTACGCGTGATTCTTTGGCGTTGTCTGACATTTGCAGACTGCAGACTTCATACTATCGTTTTGTTTCCCAGTGATTTTTAATTAGTTTTCCTGGGAAAGCCTTGTACATTTTCGTGTAAAAAAAGAATAGGAAGTTCGAGGCGGCGAAAACCGGAAGAGGCGTTGGATTTTTACGTTTGCCTGCTGTGAAACTCTTCTAACCGATTGCTGGCCACTGACACTGACGTCATCGGCTACTTTCCCGCGCTCAGCTGACATCGCCTTGAGCTTCGTGTTGAATTATGGCGTCGACCGATTCCAGGTAAGTTTTTTTACTTTCTTCAAAATTAATGTTGTAGAATTTTGACATTTAGCCGACCAGTAAATGCCTAAGCCACTCCAAATGTCTTCGGCTCAACAGACGTTTCCGTAAACATTACACCGAAGACAGAGCCGAAGAAGTGATTTTCCACCTGACAAGCACATGACAATAGACAAATTTAAATCTTGCCACCTGTGATTTAACCTAACTCCTTTCCGTGTTTTCCTCACGACTTGGAACGTTAGAACGTTATTAAAACTGTTTTCGACAATTACATTATTTGCCACTCAAATCTTATTTACATCACTTAAGAAGAATATAGCAGATATTAAGTAGCAGGAAGATCTCTAGCTTGTTATCGCTTTTCTATGAGGAGATCTCCCTTTCAATACTACAAAGTTTTTAATGATAAACTAGTAATGGTGGCTTGATTACACAGAGGTGTAGCGACATTGTTCAATAATTTAAAGAAAATTAAACGGCTCGTATTTGACCTTACGCTTCTTCTAGATAAAAATCATGCTCTTGTTAAATAAATTGCTTGATTTTTTTCCTAAAAATATATTTTGACTTAATATCGTTTAATTTGGTTGGTAAACTATTCCATATTTCTGCTCCTTTATATTTAATTGAGAATTTTCCATAATTCGTTCTTTGATAGTTTATATGTAATTTCCTTGAAGATCTGGTATTATACATTGTGTCATTTGTTGAAAAATAGTCTTTGAAGACTGAGGGTAAATTTCCATAGACAGGAATGCATAAATATCGCTATGAGGTAAAAATTTAACTCGTGTTTGTTCAGATGTCCCAATGATTGAAATAGTGGTCTCGATTCTTGTCTACAGTTTGAGAATGTCATAATTCTAATAATTTTCTTTTGAATTTTGTAAATACCCTGTGAGCTTTGTTTCATATGTACTTGCCCAAAGAATATTACAGTATGTCGTATGTGGATAGATCAGAGCGTTACAAACGGTTTTTAATGTATTTAATGATATATAACGCCTTACTCTGACTAATATACCTAATATCTTTGAAGACATGATGTGTTTCCTTTGTGAAGGGAAAACAAACGCGTATATCACATCCGTGCGGACTACGGAGTATTTGAAAACGGTAAAATTGAAGATTAGTCGTGGAAGAAAAAGCCACTCGTTGTTTCGTGTCAAGTCGTGACTAATCCATGTTGCGCTTTAGCGGTTGGAAATTTTCTCTGGTGTTCACAGTTTTACGGGAAAGTCTGTAAAACTGCCTCACAACGCGTTTAATAGTGAGCGTTTATTTCCATAACTGGCCTTGTTGCGATGTCGTGACAAAGCACCCCCCTACCCTATCACGTCTCCCGTTTTGCACTGCCGTTCAGTTCTCTCGCTATTCTACCCCCGTTAACGATAAAATAAAAATTCGAGAAACTAGGGGGCGGTGAATAGTCTAGCATTGTCAGCGCGAGTCTCCCGTTTGTCTGACCATCCAATACGAGTTTTTAAGTTTCTTAAAAATCCTCAAAGCCTGCGGAAGTGTTGGCATTTCTTTTCACCTTAAGGTAAGTTAGCTTCTGGAGGCGCGGTGGCGTTCTTGTTAAATGTACTCTACTGATCGAGCGGTCCGGGTTCGAATCCGGGGGGGGGGGGAACTCCATATAAAAGGAGTGGAGTGTTCGTTGGAAATTTTGAAAAGCAACCCTCAGAGGTATCCTGTTATCCTGTTTTGTGGGCGTGGCTTGAACTTTGTTTCTTCCGAGAGGTACCAATTCCAAAACAACACATTACCTCATAATACATATTTGTTTCAGCTCAATGCCCTAAAATGTTACAAAAAAGCTCTCGCTGAGGACCTTTTGAGGCTGAACCAGGGGCTGAACACCCTAAGAGGTACTAGCACCGCTTTTTTACCCCTAAAAGTACGACGAGAACCCCGGTCCTTATTATATGGGATTCCTGCTTAGGAGACTGTTTTTCCGTTTGTGCACACATTCTGCATTTGTTTCAGAAAAAAAAGTTTCAGTGAACTAAAAAAAAAATGTGCTCATGATTTGTCTTTGATAACGTATGGTTATCCTGACAAGATCTAGTTTATTGGTTGACTACAGTGTGAAAATTTCTTTACACCTAATGGCTTCACTCAAAATATATATCGTTTTCATAAATATAATTTTCTTTTCAAGTTTTTGAAGGATAGAATTCTTGAAAAAAACATAAATTGATGTAGTTGTACCAAAATGACTACTTGATAGTTTAATTCAATTTAAGCAAGTAAAGGTTCTCAAAAGATATGTTCTTGTTCACTATCCTAATTACACGTTTTTTTTGGCAAAATTATTCTCTAATTCTCTAAAGATTTTTTTATAGCTTGATCCTCAAACTTACATGTACTTATCTTGGATTTTACATGTGTCAACCCTTTTGCGGGATAAGCCCCGGTGTGGGGCATTTTTCTTGAAATTCTTGTTTGCTCTTACTATGGGACATTTAAATGAATTGTCAGTTTCCCCCTACCACCCCAGAAATTGCCATTCTTTGCATACCGTGGAATCTCGATTTCTCAAACCCTCATTTTCTCGAACCTCCTGATAACTCCAACCAAATGTTGTTTCCCTCCCCTCATTCGAACACCGTAATTTTACCCCCGATTTCTCCAACTATCCGATTTTTCGAACCAATTTTCATTTCCCTTAGAGGTTCGAAAAATTGGGATTCTACTGTAAATATAAAAAGCTAATACCCAGAATTTGTAATTAAAAAGCAGCCTTCCAAGAATACTTAAAAATTCAATAAAAACTGTCGTAATACTTGTCTTCAATAATTAATTATTGTTAGCCATCTCCACAGTACAAAATCCTGTATGTTCCAGTTAAGATACCTCTCCGTTGGCATGTCTTGTCCCCATCATACAGATGGATCACCATCAGCCGGTTGGCCTGTATCCAAGTCTTTTGCAGTCTCCTTTGTTCTCTTGGGCACAGTCTTGTACTTGTATGAGGAAGCAATGTACAGGAAAACAACAAAATTGATCAGCATCAATCCAGACAACAGGAAGTAGAAATACTCCATGTGTCCTTGATTGGGATCTTTACTTGGATACCAATCACCGTTGCTAGCCGCTCTCACTATGGTAACAAGAACATTTGCCACATAGTTTCCAAGTGCACTTGTGATAAGAAAAGCACCCATCACCAGTCATTGAAGACTCTGGGGGGCTTGGGAATAGGCAAACTCAAGTCCTGTGGAGGAGAATGAACAAAGTCAATTACAGAGGGGAGGCGTGGTGCAGTCATAACAGCGCTCAAGGTCGCTTGCTACCAGTGTGGCCCAAGTTGGATTCCTGAGCTCTAAGTCATAATTATGTGGGTTAGCTTTGTTGTTGTTGCTTGTCCATCGATTTTTCTCTGGATTCTCTGGCTTTCTTCACTCGACAAACTAGGTAATGGTAAAGGTAAAGCCTGCATAGAGGCCAAGTGGCCCATCAGGCCACTTGGCCTGCTTATCCCGATTTCTGTACATGAAGCGACTAGGACTATTTCTACTCCACCTTGTGTGGGATGCTAGTCCATCACAGGGCTACCCCAAGCATTACGTTCGCCGATAGCCATTTATAAACCTAGGTTGAGAGAGGCAATGTGCGAGTAAAGTGTCTTGCCCAAGAACACAACGCAATGTCGATCCCCGGCCAGGGCTCGAACCCGGACCGCTCGATCCGGAGACGAACGCACTAACCATGAGGCCATCGCGCCTCTCAACTCCACAAACTAACACACTCTAAATCTCAATTCAGTATAGTTTCTGTCCTCCGTAATCAGTTATCTTTGCAGCTAACCCAGAAGCGTAACACCTCCACAAGACTCCAGAATACGATCTTACTTTAAATACTATTTTCAATAATAACAAGAATATGAGTAATATATCAGTTGCAAGTTGGCAAAGTGAACTGATCTCAAGGTGGCGGTCACAGGTTCAGGGTATCCTGTGATTGTAGCATAGATTTACTATGTGAAATTAATTACAGTACCGTAGTTACACGATGCCAAGAGGAAACATGAAAATAAAAACATTTCAATTTATCATTAATGTCCTAAAGTGAAGGATTTGCTAACCTGTGATAACCAGAAGCACCTCACTGGATCCAATTAATACAAATTGTGGGATTTGCCAAAAAACATTTACACTTGAAGCATTGCGGCTTTCGCCAAACACTGTTTGTATACAAAACCCGCCATCTATCCATGTATTCCTTCGTTGTATCTCAACCACTCCAGCCACAATGACAGATGCAGATATTAACAGCATTCCAACACCGATACGCCGCAGAGGAGTAAAATTAATGCCGCAGTAATTGAGAAGAGGATAAAAAACATGATCAAAAATGGGAATCAACACAAGCACAGCAACGATATCGAAAAGTGACAAGGATGCCGCTGGAATTGTAAATTCATCAAATTCTAGTCTCATGTAGGTTGCTTGAATGAGGAACGTTGTCGGCATCTGCAACATGAAAAGCAAAAACAAATAAACAACAACAACAGCCCAGCCCAGCAATCACAAAAGAAACAATACCTTGCTGTGCATGTTGGTTAATTAGTGCTTGCAGCCTTACAAACTAATTTTAAAGTGGAACTATGATCAAATTTTTACCCCTTCATTTTTTTAGGTGTATCACGTAGAATTCCGTGATACACGCCGTTTACCGCCTGTGGCACCGGGCGATAGAAGCCTGAGACCCCACATTAGAAGATACTGACTACGTCCTTAGTGAATGCAATCTACACTGGATGATAAATGTATTAAATGAAAACTTAAATTGAAATCCAACCTGTGAGAAAATTGTCCAGTAAAAAACGAACAGACCAAAGATGGCAATAACTCTCAACAATGCCTTGACATCTTCAACTTCTACCTCACCGAACTTCCCTCCGTATCTCCTCTTTGCCCCCTCCAGCCACGTCCCTGCATTCTGCTTGCGATTTCGCACTGCTTCACAGACTATTTTTGCAGTGTCAGTGAGTTGGCTGCCTCCTGGCGATTTGGTTATGTAATAGTTACGACCCGCAAGAAACACGATAACAGCGATAAACATTGTACAGGCTGGAATACAATAGCCATAAAACACATTTGATTGTTGAACTCCTACAACCACTGTAACGGCTATTAAAGATCCAACATTGATGATAAAGTAAAACCAGTTAAAGAATGACTGAACAGCCCTTTGTCCATCTTGTTCAACTTGGTCCGCTCCAAATAGTGAGACATTGGCCTTGATTCCTCCGGTGCTGAATGCAATCATTAGCAGGGCCAGTCCGAAGTATATCAATCTCATTGTTTCGTTATGAGTGGCTTTGGTATGAAATAATGTTTGAATCATATCATCTCCCATGGCAACTGGGACAAATAGAAGAGTTCCCACAAGATAAAGCAAAGAGCTTCCATAAATCATGTTGAACCGGCCCGTGTACGTGTCGGCCATCCATCCCGCCAGAAGGGGAACAAGATAGCACGTTCCTGAAGGAAAAGAAACAGCAAAGCACTATATCGTCAAAACACTACATGGGCGAAATTTTCCAAGATTTCTGGTGAAATAGATAATTACAGATTATTGAATGACTTTCTAAGTGGTTTCCTGAATATCACTACTTTTTTCAACTTGATTCCTGTTATCTTGCTTCAGCTGGTGTTCTAAATAACGTAAGATGTGAAGCCTCGTAGATCTTGGCCTTCACTTCTTCACTGTTTTTGTGGCAAGAAGGGGTTACGAATACGTTTACTACACCTCCTGGATGAATGCCAGTCTAGTATTCTGTCGGGTCGTCTCAACAATTTGCCGATACTCATTTATACTGCTAAGTGTAAAGAGGCAGTATGAGAGTAAAATGTCTTTCTCAAGAACACAACAGTATGACACCGGCCATGATTTGAATCTGGATCGCACAATCTGGAATCCAGAACGCCAACCATTTGGCTACTACACTTACCTAGTTACGCCTGAAACAGAAAAGTTAATGTACCAACCTGAAAGCAAGTAACAAATAGTTGATGGCCAAGGAGGATCAAGATTCAACTCAGTACTGGAGAATAACAGTAGATTTGCTCTCAGTCCATAGTAGGTTAGGCGCTCACATAGCTCTGTTACAAGAATGCAGGTAACTACGAGGGACTTTCGGCCACGTCCCATAATCTGATTGCGATTGTTAACAGAAGAGTTACTGCAGGCCCCATGAG
>Ga0126339_10004409_pt1 | contig 10389 bp, 13 predicted proteins | sample OrbTmetagenome_2_FD_92532 | JGI IMG/M metagenome (GOLD analysis project Ga0126339, IMG submission 92532) | Coral microbial communities from Petempiche,Puerto Morelos, Mexico - Orbicella T R C metagenome | ecosystem: Host-associated > Invertebrates > Cnidaria > Coral | place: Petempiche,Puerto...
TGGGGGGGTTACAGGGTTCAAACCCCCCCCCCCCCCCACCCCCCCCCCCCCCCCCCCAAAAAAGAAAAGTTTCTAGAGGAGTGGTATGGGTATTTTCTGGAAAACATTTTTTTGAGCGTTTCAACAGGATTGGTGCAGATTTGAACCACTAAATGACTTCCTTGATGCTTGCAGTGGTGGTGGTCCCCCCCCCATCAGCAGCAGGGGGGTTGGCTGATGTGACACACAAGTCATCAAATAATCGCTTTCACCTGTTCAGCAGCTCAAAATACGTTGCTGTCTTTGATGGCCTTTGAATTATGTTACAAGAAGGACAGAAGAACTCCACTGCTGATTTGAGTATAGCGCTGCACTTCCAACATAGTCTGTCCTTCGACCGACGCTTGCTTTTCGCGCTGCTAGCATACTTGTTGTATTGTCCCGTAAGTAGCCATGCGTTTCTTGACCGAGAAATCGAATTATTCATGGTTCCCGTTGGAAAGAAAGCGGCGATCTTTGGAATAAATCTTCTGCCAAACATACTGTGTAGTGCTTATTATCACCTCGCACATATAAGCTCAAACTTCCAACAGTAACACCGCAACTGCGCTGTGCTGAAGGCAAATTACATCACCCTTTGTTGGGGACATCATATGTATTGGTACACAACGCACCTAATAAATCCAGTCTGGCCTGGCTCCAAAGGTCAACAAAGATGGCGACAACGATGTCACGAAAAATAATATCTTCTTTTACTTCTCCAAAAAGTTACATTTTCTGTGTTTTGCCTCGACTAACAAGTGAAAGGATCATAAGACCACGAAGGCATGTATCAAATCTCGCTAAACTTCCTGAAACGCACGAAATGCTTAGGAAAACATGTCGGGATTTCGCAGATAATGAACTCGTCCCTATTGCCGCGAGTCTGGATAAAGAGCACAAATACCCAGGGGAGCAGGTAAAGAACACGACATGCATGTTCTTGTCATTTATACGGCAATACTTGAGTAATCACGTCAACGTTGTGGTTAGTGATTTTTGATATGGGCCGAACCACAATAAATTACCCAGTCAGATAGGTAGTTAGGTAAAGTCTGTATACGAGCCGTGGCCCATCAGGCCGGAGCTTTAGTGACCTTGTCTCTGAAAAGGCAATAGTTTGGTACCACCCCCAACCCACCCCTTACAGCAACCTAACCCAACCTCTTCAGCCATCCACACTAGAGGCAAATGGGCAGGAAGTCTATAGGCAGCAGAAAATATGAATAGGAAACAGAACTCGCAAGGTGGCTAGGACAGGAGAAATAGGAAAGAGTTTCAAGTCATTTATCACATGTGACATGTAAAGAGCTCAAAGAGTTGGTAGTCAGGGTGGTGTGGTAGGCAGGATGTCCAGAACCCTATCAGTCAGTTTTACCCCAAAGTAATCCCCAGTGGTGTTTCATTTAACTCTAAATCTACATGGAAATTGATGAGGCTCTGTCCAAAATTGTATTAAAAAGGTCAAACAAATTGGACAACTGGGCCTGTTGTCAATGGAAGTTCCAGAATCATTAGGAGGTTCAGGATTGGATTATCTGGCATATGCCATAGCAATGGAAGAAATCAGCCGGGGCTGTGCGTCAACAGGAGTCATAATGAGTGTAAATAATGTAAGTATGTAGCATTATATAAGAAACTCTTAATGGAAATGACATTTTCTTTAGACGAAAGTTTAGAGACCCTTTACAGATGCGAACTGTGCAAATTAGGTTCTGTCTAGATCTCTAAGAGTATAGTATGAGGCATACTATGTGATCTCAATGAAAGGTAAAGTCTGCATACAAGCCAAGTGGCTTATCAGGCCGGAGCTTATCCCGGTTTCAGTAGCATGTAGTGACCAGGAGTATTTCTACTCCCCCCTGGATGGGATGCTAGTCCATTGCAGGGTCACCCCCAGCATTAAATTCGTCAGTACCCATTTATACACTTGGGTGGAGAGGCACTGTGAGAGTAAAGTGCCTTGCCCAAGAACACAACACAATGTCCCCGGTCAGGGCTCAAACTTGGACTGCTCGCTCCGGGGTTGAGCGCACTAACCATGAGGCCACTGTGCATCCCACAGATGTCAATGAAAGTGTACCAAAAAAGAGAGAAGAAAGAAAACAATATTTAGTCATTGTTCTTTGGTGAACTTATAATCTGTAACATATGTGATGGGTGTCACTGGTAAGGAAACATGCTCTAGGTTCTTTTAACCAGAGCCTGTTAATAATATGCTATCTTGTCATGCCTGTACACTTAAGTCCAACAGTTGACGAAATCATGAAGAACCTTGATTTATTATACTGATCTATTTTCAGTCTCTTTACCTTGGTCCTATACTAAAGTATGGAACAGATGAGCAGAAGAGAAAGTGGGTGACACCTTTTTGCTCTGGTGAAAGAATTGGCTGCTTTGCTCTCAGTGAACCAGGTACCTTGAGAAATAATTTATTTTGTTTACCATGCATTTAGTGCTTGATCGTCAAGAGAAAAGCTTTATTTGTCCTCAACTGCAACTATCAACTTCTCAGGACAAAAGGTTTAATTAGCAGGAAAATTGTTCTGCACTTGTGTTGTTAACTTCTAAACATATCATAGCCATTCTCTGCAAACAAATGTATATTTTTCGTGTTTCTACCTTAGCATACATGTATTCAGTTGTGAGTAAATGTGATTCTAACATATATATTTGTTCATAATTCTGGGATCCTGATGTCTGTGTGCATTTAGAAGTGGATGCATATGGATGTAATCTTGAGTAGCTTGTGGCATAGCCGAGAGAATCACTAACTTCTCATTACTCAAGTGCTCTCCAAATTCCCACTTGCATCCATTAACTTCCCTAATGGGTGTTAAGAGAGCAATATGAGAAGCATAACCTTGAGTAGCTTGTGGCATAGCCAAGAGAATCACTAACTTCTCATTACTCAAGTGCTCTCCAAATTCTCACTTGCATCCATAACTTCCCTAATGCACAACTAAAAATACAAACCATTCTTCTATATCATGGCAGCAACAGGGATTGGGATTTTAACTGCCTAGGTTCTTTATGCTCAGAGGTTGAGTTATTTGCTGGCAACAACAAGCCATCAAGCTCATCTCATCTATCTTTAAAAGAGACTTATCTTTGATCCTAATGTAACTTAAATGTTTATGTTTACATTTAAGACAATGGTAGTGATGCTGGTGCTGCTAAGACCACTGCTAGGTTAGAAGGAGATCACTGGGTTTTAAATGGAACAAAATCTTGGATCACTAACGGCTATGAAGCTGATGCATCAGTAGTGTTTGCGACAACTGACAGGTCAAAGAAACACAAGGGAATCAGTGCATTTATTGTACCCAAACCCACTGAAGGGCTGACACTGGGAAAGAAAGAAGATAAGTTGGGAATAAGAGCTTCTTCTACATGCTCTCTTATTTTTGAAAACTGTTGCATTCCAAAAGAAAATCTTCTAGGAGAGCCAGGTTTTGGTTTCAAGATAGCAATGGTCAGTAAACTTTACACTTTTTATTTGTAACTTTTTTTTTTGTGGAACATTTCATGTGGATAATGCCAAACTGTCAGTCATGAGAGTGTGCTATATATTGACTAATTGTTTGACCCTCAAACAGAAAGGAATGCCAGTAATGTATATTTCAGTAAAATAAGACTGGAGGTGTCATATTTAAACCGTTCCTCCTTTTATAACTCTGCCAGTAATGATTATGTTACTTAGCCATAGATAGAAATGCATGTTCTATTGACAGCTTTGGTTACAATTGCTATGTGCCTTTACCATGAGAGTGCAGTGGTTAATATGTAGAGTTATGTGCTCGGCATGTTCTGACAGTTACTTTGTAATTTTGCACGAGTTTTAAACATAATTATAGCTAAACAAAATGTCCAAACCATTCTACCACATTCTCTGATTTTTATAATCAGGAACTTGACAGTCCCTTTCCAATGCCTTTTTGTACATTAAGTATTCTCAGTACAGGATGGTGTTTGTTTTACTTCCTTTTTCAGGGCACACTTGATGGAGGTCGTATTGGTATAGCAGGTCAAGCATTAGGCATAGCTCAGGTATTTTGGTTTCTTTTTTTTTTCATTCATATCTTGCATCCAGCATTGAAAAAGCTATAAACATGATGGATGAATGTTTTAGCTGAATGTCACTTGTTCTCTCCAGATAAGTGGCATGCAATGTTGTTACAACTTACCTTGACAAATGCCAAACAATCATAGAGATGTCTTTATTTTAGGCTGCCTTGGATTGTGCCATTGACTATGCACAAAATAGATCTGCCTTTGGTCAGCCAATTGCTAGCCTTCAAACAATTCAGGTATTACCCCTTTTCCAACTTGTGCATCATTGGTTTATTTGGTATGTTTGTTTGTTTTTGCATTTTATTGACTGTCCTTACACCATACACTATAGATGAAGCTGGCAGATATGGAAGTTAAGTTACAAAGTGCAAGGCTACTGACTTGGAAAGCCGCAATGCTGAAAGATGCAGGGGAGAACTTCATTAAGGTACTATGCATGAGTAAAGTTGATTTGAGTCATCGCATGTGGATGTTTACAATCAGGACTGAACCATTCCTTAGGTGATCTTTGTTTTTCTTCATTGCATTACAAGGAGTGTTAGGCCTAGACTTGCCACAAGTCGACCTTGGGACTTTTTGACCTTTTCTTAATCCTTGACTCTTTGAGCGACAAAGTCGCGAGGGCGAGTACGAGCGACGTAAGTCGCGAGAGGTCGTCCTTTCCAACGGCGAAACTGACAGGCCAGGAAAGAATTATTGGAAAGGACTTTTAGAAAGTCTATGTTAGACCATAAAATTAATGTTAATGAAAATTTCATTTAGCTATGTTAATCACAACTTTTCTTTTGACAGGAGGCTGCAATGGCAAAACTTGCAGCATCTGAAGCTGCAACATATCTTTCACATCAGGTATTCCCAATTTTTCTATTACCTTTCAATGAAAGACTCGTCTATAACCCAACCACCAAGCTGCCTGTCACCAAATAAGTTAAGCAACTCAGACTTTGAATTGGCCACAAAATTTCCATGGTCAGACCCATAAAACCCTCTTTCATTTCAAGCTCTAACTTTGGATTCCCAGTATGGATTTGAATACAGTTCCTTTCAATGTAGTTCTGAGAATTTGGTTGTACATCTACCCCATCTCCCCAGATGATGGTTTTCTGTAAGACCTTAGATTAAACTTTTTCTCTATCTCATATTTTCTGGTTTGCAGAACTTTTTTTCTTATGTAAGCCTCAAATTGACGGTGACTGAAGCTTCAACAAGAATTAAAACTGCATCCATTTATTAAAAAGTGTTTTTTTCCCTAGTGCATCCAAATCCTTGGTGGTATGGGATATGTCACTGACATGCCAGCTGAGAGGTACTACAGGGATGCCAGAATCACCGAGATTTATGAAGGAACAAGTGAAATTCAAAGACTTGTAGTTGCTGGAAGACTTTTAAAAGAATATAGCCAGTGATAATTTTAATCTTGAAATCCTTGCTAGACTTGGTGTCGCATTTTATTTATGCATGCCTCAAACCTAAATTGTACATGAAGTTTCTCAAACTTGACGACAGTGTTATTGACAAACCAGCTAAGTGGGATTTTCATTTTGAGGTGCCAAAATTTCACTCTTGACTTACAACTTTATAAATCAATGAAGATGTTTGACCACAACAGACATAGTTTTCAGAAACAGTTTTGGATATCTTCTTTTAAAGAATGCGGTATAATGTATTGTAGTTTACAGATTAATGATTGAGCAAAGAACTTCGAATGTACGGCAATTTAGTTGTCACTAATAGAACTGTCACTGACAGATCAGAGGATGGCAACTGTATTGCAGACAATTAGGATGGTGCCATAGTATAATATTTCGAAAGCAAACACCAGTTGAGATACATGTATTTTATGTAAAAAATATTTGGTTCAATGATGTACATATACAGTTCCATCCTAATGTAATTGTTTATGTACACTTCACAAATAAAACACATGTAAATAACTATGTTGTATTAACAAATCTTCTTTTTGATAGTCTTGCTTGTGAAACAAATAAAACAAAAACAGGTGAGAGTTAACATGTTTGTGTGGTTGAGGATATGAGCGACATCTAGCAGACAAAAACTAGTTGTGCTCACTATGTGAGCTGGGTACACCTTGTAGTAAGAACTCTTGTGCAGCCTCTCTGGCTGATTTCCAGTAATGCAGCTTAATGTGTACTTGTATTGTCAGTGGTGGCAGAGGTGTGGCATCTTCCTCATCTTCCAAGCTTTCTTCATGTTTGTCTTTTTCTTTTCCTTTCTTGTCATCCTTGCTTGACTTCCCCCGGCTAGCTTTGCCCTTTCCTGGAGTAGCTGCTCGCAGGTTGCCTTTGGATGCTTTATCAGCAGGATCTACGAAAAAACACAAAAGACTGTTAGTAAGAGATGGAGATTCTTGAAACTACTATGCTAAAACTATTCACATTAACTAACGTACAGCCTCACAAGGATAACATATACTGACCTTTATTTGTCTTCTTTCTTTCACTGATATCTGACTTGGCACCAGACCCTCCATCTTTCTTGTCACTATCCCCAGTCTCTTCTCCTCCTTCACAGACACACTCTGTTTCAACTTCAAGTTCTCCTTCTAACAATGAAGCCAAGGGAACTTGACAGGAACCAAGAATTGAATGTCTTCGTGGAAGCTCAAACAACTCTATGTCTTCCTGTTTATTTCTCTTGCCTTTTCCATCCTTGACCTAGAAAGAGTGAATAGTTTTGAAACATTTCAGAAGAGACTACCTGCATGTACATTTACGTTTAAACATGGAGAGGGATTTCATATTTTTAGTCTATTCTTAATAACAACATATTGTGGTCCATTTAAGTGGAATCATGTTGGTCCACAAACCTTGTCCTTTCCCTTTCCTGAATCTTTACGCTTGTCCTTGCTTGGAGCTTTTTGTATCTTGCTTCCTGGTCGGCCTTATGAGTGAAAACAATTGCAAGAAACTTTTACACAGTGATTACTATCATAAATTAAATATTATTCTTTACAACCACTTGCAAGCATCATCAAACTTGTCATATCAGCAAGAGCCATGGTTCTTTCATGTTCTATGGAGTTCAAAGCAGTTTTTTGAGCCTGCCACTGCATGCTGATGAGTCCTAACAATAGCTACCACACTGCTGTGTACAGTCATACTGCTTTGATCCAGTCATTGTATCTGCAAAGTACTCTCTGAAATAATTTTGTAGCTTACATAACAAACAGTTGGATTCTGCTCAAAATAGCAGCAGCTTTTACTTTTTGCTGAGGCTGGCGGCTTGGTTTCCATATTCTGTAGTGCATTAGGATCCTCCAAAACATACATATGTTTGGTTTTTATCACAGTAAAATGAATGCCATCTTGAATAAAGTCCCGCAGTGGGACCAGTAGACGTGTGTGAAAGTTCTTGTTGTAGTCAAGTTCTATCCCGTCTTCATTCCACGGCATGCTTCCTGTTACAACTGCTTGAAACAGACCTATGCAGAGAAACATCTTTGTGATGACTAACTAGCTGCTTGAAAATAGTATTCTGTGTATTGTAAGTTGTATTATTTTGTTATTAACGACTACTTTATTATCTGCTATATGCTAATGCTGCTTACGGTCACATGACTGTGTCTGTGAAAATTTCCAAAAATTGGATGAAGGTCCACAATACACTGTAAGCTCACTGTGCAAATCATTTTAGCCCATTCTAGCCCATTCTGCATGAATAATTCAACAGTTGCAGGTTGGCGATGTAAAATTTCAGATGCAAATCTGATGTGAAATTCTGGTAAGTGAACTTTTTTTTTTGGTGTTTACATGGAAAATAAAAATGTTCAAGCCATAAAAGTACTGTGAAAAAATGAGAGAGTACATGGAGATTTCATATAATCTGCAGAGGTGCACTTTTCGAGCATAAAACCCTCATACATGATTTTTGGCACTGCTTTGGTTAAAAGCTCTCAAAGTTATTAATGAATCAAATTATACACCCAACTTTGCTGTATACCAAGTATTGTTTAATTTGGGAGCAATAATTATCATTCCACTCCAAATGAGAAAGATCAGTTTATCGCTTTGGCAGCCATTTTGTTGACATTTTTTGTTTTGGCAAATGTTACCCCTCTTGTGAAAAACACTGGTCAGCAGAATCAGCACAAAAGAAAGTAACAACCCATTAACCAAGCTGGTGATTTTTTCCCCCAATTAAGTGCTGCAACTCCCCTAGCAATGCTATCACTAATTCTACCCATTTGATCTATTTGTGAAGCGAGAAAGGAGCCATCAACCCAGCTTGAATTGCCCAATTGACTGACTCACCAGTATCTTGATCATCACCATTGTCAACAGTTCCTTCCTCTTGGCCATCACTGTTACAGTCATCAGCTATGATAGAGATGGTGGGTATTGACAGTGTAGGAGACTCACACAGAATAACTGTGGCTGCACTTTTGAGGAATTTAAATTCCACATGATACTTGTGTTCGGTCTTTGGGTAATCAGTGTTAATTTCTGGATCCTGTGGAAAAGTTGTGTGAAATACGAAGTAACAATTACTTCATATGAGTGATAAAAAAGTGTAATGACACCACTTTGTGGACTGATTATCATTTTCATCTGGCCATTACATGTTATTAACCCCAGTGGCACTCTCACTTTAAACACCATGGGATGCTCATTACAAAGTTTTCAAAAAAAAAAATAAAAAATAGACATTGTAACTGTCCAGTATTCAAGAACCACATGCCAGTTGCAAAAATTCCATTCCTGTTAGTATTTTCTTATTTACTTGCTGTATGCTTAGAGATGCCAACATTAAGCATCTGGTAGTACCCAATTTTTATCACGTCTTCATTAGTGCTATATAGAATTCCTCTCTCAGGTACATAGATTACCTTTATTAAATTTCATGCTTGTATGTAGCAATCTAGGTAGTGACAATTTATCTAGAACATATAACTAAAACGGTGACTATTTAAAGTAGGCGACAGCTTGGGTTTGATAAGTTGTCAAATCTAAGATGTCACAAGGAGGCAGCGTGGCTGAGTGGTTAGGGCGCCAGCGGGTTGAAGTCCCGCTTTGACCACTAAGCTGGAGTTGTTTCTTGGTAGACCCTAGTTAAACTCCTCTGTTATGCTTGTAAATAGCCAACTGGTCTGCCTCCTGCCAGTTGGGATTTTTAATAAAGTATTAATGTGGTGCCCTCCAGAGTTTTGCTACTGCTGATTAATATAGTGTACAGTGTTAAATCAAGACTTTATAATGTAATATAATGTACTTATCTATGTTATGTTGTATGTTCATTTGCATTATTTGTTTCATCACTTGGTTTCATTGAGCCTGAAGAGCCCCATTGGGGGAGTGGTCAATTGAGATTTAGCTCTTACTATGTTGACTGAGCAGGAGGTCTTTATGGGAGAATATTGACCAAGGTTGGGAGTACAGACCGAACGCAGTGAGGTCTGTGACTGAGGTCAGGAAGTTTGCTCATCCTCTTTACTTTTTGTTCTTGTCAGGCTTTTGGCACTGCCATAAATAAATATTGTTAGATGAAAATAGCCAATGATTTTGCATTTTTGTTTGCAACTTTCTCACTGCAAAACATTACCGGTCTAGACGCCGGTCTAGATGGGAAAATCTAGACCGCTTTCAATATCGATTTCAGCCAATCAAATTTGTGAATTTGGTAGTTCCCAGTCCTTGTGAGACAGAGCAAATAATAAATTTATTTATTTACTTATTTATCTCCAGTACTAGCTTTCTTGCAACCATCAAGGCTGCTGATATGCATTTTGTATTAATGTGGCCCTCCAGGGTTTTGCTAGTGCTGATTAATGTAGTGTACAGTGTTAAATCAAGACCTTATAATGTAATATAATGTACTTGTAAAGGTCAAAATCTAGCAAGTTGACCATCTCTAAGTAGGAAGCATTATGCCAGAAATATGAGTGTATTCACCTCAATTTCCTCAGGCATTCTAACACCTTTAATTGTCTTGATGGATATCATCATTTGAGCTTCATCCACTGGAACATCTTAAACAAGATGATCATTTATTACAGCAAATTACCACAATGACTGAAGAGACTTAACTATGTTTAATGAAATGTTTGGTGCATTAAAATGGCAGTGTCAACAAAAATCAAGTTTTACCACTACAACATGATAATATTTCAATATTATTTGTCAGGTCAGATACTAGGTCAGATACCCTGACCTGTCCTCCATTAATTTTAAATCATTACCTTTCAGTTTAGAAAGCCCTTTGAAGAAATGTTTCTCATCTGCAGAAATTCTGATATCATCAAGAATTGTTAGTTGACGAATTGAGTCAATTGTGTAACCA
>Ga0126339_10004410_pt1 | contig 10389 bp, 9 predicted proteins | sample OrbTmetagenome_2_FD_92532 | JGI IMG/M metagenome (GOLD analysis project Ga0126339, IMG submission 92532) | Coral microbial communities from Petempiche,Puerto Morelos, Mexico - Orbicella T R C metagenome | ecosystem: Host-associated > Invertebrates > Cnidaria > Coral | place: Petempiche,Puerto...
TATTCATCAGGTTAAATTAGAATGTGTTTCTCCGGGAAATTTTCCAATAGACTGGAACGAAAAGTCGTGTTCCATTAACATCCTAAAAGAATTATCCGTAACGTTATTGTAAATCAGTAAAAGATCAACATTATCATGCGATGACTGACCTTCTCATAATAAATTAAGTATTCACGTTGAATGGCCAATGCTAGTGTCATCAGTACTGATGAACAATTTGTCTCGATTTTCTGTCAATTGAAGCTCCGCATGCGTGTTACAGTAGCACAGCTCCTTTAAACATGTTCTGACTATTCTCTCTCTCCTTATAGCGACGACAGAATTACCATTAGAGGCTTCGACATAGGTTACGTGACAGGGATGCAAATTCATCGGAACAAGGATGGTTTTGGGCCTGACTGGAAACTTGACAAGGTAATCATGGTAACACACGAGTTAGCAATACCAAATTAGGTTCATAAGGGAAAACAGTTTCTTTGGGTCAAGAAAACGCCCGAGCCTATTAGACACTGCCATGAGAGAATGAAGTGTAAGAGAGCTTATCACTTATGTATTGGACTTGTTCCCAAGGGAATTCTTCTCAAGTTATTTTCAGACATGGTGACCAGATCTTTCGCGGATAATGTTACCACAGGTGATTCAAGGATTGTTCCGTGGAGAACGAAAATGCCTGTAAAGGATTGGCTATTTATAAACCCTCAAGCGATTTCCGAAATTGGCAGTGATCTAGAAATAACGTAAGAGGGACTGCTTTGGTAATAAGGTCTATATGGAGAATAAATCACGCGGGAATTTGATGTTCAAGCACTTCTCTCCCTAAGCACTGTACATTCCCGTGGTTTCAATTACTGAATTACAGGACATAAATCTCCGTGTAGTCCTGTGCGCCCTTGATAACAGTAAGTGACATGCGGTGTGTGGAAAATAGAGTGGCTTGCGTAACAAGCGTTCTCTTACCGGCGAAGCGTTTTCCGCATTTTTGGCCAGCAAACATAGGGGTCAGAGCCAAAAAATGCCTTCAATCTCCTCATTTCTGTGTGCTTACTTTAGGTGTGGAAAAAGATTACCATTTTCTATGGAAAATACGAAAAAGGATACTCGTTTTGGCAAAATTGGTATAGTAGGTATGGACCGGGGTCGTTATAACACTGGCAATTGAATATCATTTTATGAACTGATAACTTTTCTCTTTTTCCAGATTACCATTAAGATCGCTGGACAAATAGACAGCATATTCAATTACTATGACTGGGTCAGCGCAAATACATGGGTTACATTAACACGTAAGTAATCTGAGTGCGCTTCACGCATCTAATATTTAAGCATTAGATGTCACTTTTTTAGTCATTAGATGATGAGCTCGAAGTTTCTATCGCGTGATAGTTGACGAGGCAGCAGGCCAAGTCACCAGTCGAATCGTTTAAGTATAAATCTACCTGTCGTTTTTCAGTACCTACTTGCTTCCATATTTCTTTGTTTGTTTGTTATCGCTTTGGTAATCGCCTCGCGGTGCAAAGCGAATATAATATGCAATAAAGTACTGACCTTGTCTTGTTTGTTTCTGTAATAAGTTTTTTCAAGAGACGATGAAGGGTGAGAGAAAGATACATGCGTTACACGCGTTGATATCTACGTGGAGGTTGAAAATGCGTGCGAGGGCGCTTGCGCTGTCCACGTGAGTAAAATTCGCATCGCAGGATTTCCTTATTTCTAGACGCTCCTTGGATTTCTGCATGAAAGGATAACTTAAAGAAGAAGAGCTATGTAGAGGATTAACTCTCTCACTCTTTATCCTCTCCTGGTTTTGCCTGTTGTGTTTATGAAACGTTCCCAGGGGTAATTGAGTGACCGGGTGTTTTTTTTCTGTCAACATTTTCTTCCAGTTTCTTGCCCCGGTGACTATCGTGTTAACAGTCAAGGCTGGTGTGATGGTAAGCTGCTTTTAATTGATTTGTAGCATTTCATCAACTAATAAACAAACCATTTTTTTTATATAATATGCTACCCTAATAAAAGACTAGAAAAACGTTCAATATTCGGCCAAAGCCCTCGGGTTAGAGTAAGTGATAGATTTATAGAGGATATTACATGACCGCGAGGGCCGATACGAATTTTTTCCTTCGAGTGCTGATGTCATCTTTCACGAGTGAGTGCGAGATACCATCAGAATGAGAGGATAGAATTTGTATCTCTAAGGGGCAAGGTTATGTTCCGTTTATCATGTTGATATATAAGGCATCTGTCATCGTCAGTTGTAACTGGAGTGAATTTGAATGTACAAGTATTCAGTTGAGTGTCGCATGACCAAAATCAAACCAATTACATACCAATTAGACTGCTACGTCAATTTCAAACCATAGTAAAACCAAAACCAAAGTAATTGCCTGATTACTTTCGACACTCGGTTGAAAACCGTTCTAATTTACCTAGATTATATCAAAATAGAATATACCATGATAACACTTACGGCCATGGCGGACATCACCGTTTCAACTGAAAGGCATTTAAAGCAAAAAAAACTTTGAGAAATATCTTACTCCACTGATAATTGGGGTATACCCCTAAACTGTAGCTTAAATTGCAGCTCTTGATATGTAGGTTATTGCCAGATATAAATTAACGTGGTCTTAAAAAATTAAAGGGACCTTTAGAGGAAAAAAAGTTGTCAGAATCGTTGCGGTGGTTAATCAAATCTCGTATAATAACAAAAACAACAAAAACCTTTATTTACTCACGGTTTAGTTTAAAGCAACAGGTTTGCTTGGGGAGCCGTGTTTACACTAAAAACAGAAATATGTACAGTAATAATATGATAATTCTACAATTCTAACAATTCTACGATTCTACCATAAGAGGAGGTATGATTTTATGCTTTTAACAGACAGATCTATCTAAGGCCTTTTTTCCAACCAACGCCTTTTCGCGCTAATGAGCCTTCCTCTATAATGTCAGTTCTTTAAAATGTCACCTTTCTACTTGATGTCCAGTGTATCGATATGTTCTGATAAAAAAAAAATACAACTTGCCCTATCTCACGAAATGAAAGCATTTTTTGTTGAAACTTTATTTATTATTTTTTTCTTTCGTGTTTTGATTTTAGTGCCAGATGTAGATGAGTGCCAGAACCCATCATCTTGTATTTCACCAGCCACGTGTAAGAATACTCACGGCTCATATTTTTGTCAGTGCCCTAGTGGTTACGTCTTCAAGGCAGGATCAAAGAAAGAGTGTCAAGGTATTACTACTGGTACTCAAATTCGTTTCCGGGGTCTTTCGTGAGTCGTCTTCCCAGAATGATGAGAGACCCTGGTAATCAGTTTGGTTGCCGGCTAGATTTAAAGAAATCTAAGTAAACCTGGGCGATTTTGATTTTACGAACCATTCAGCCGAACATTTCTGTAATAAAATTAGGAGAAAGAACATTGCCGTAAACATGGTGAAGAATTTTCGAAAATTCGTTTTTACTCGGCGAGATGACCCTCTTTTCCAGAAAACGCTATTCCATTTGCCACTGAAGAAGTCCGTAAATTCAAACCGGAATAGAAAGCCCCCTGATCAACATAAAATATATCAAACAGGAAAGACTGTGTTTAACAACATATCCAAACACCGAGAGGAGAGTTGAAAATACGACTCGCAGCGGAGTATTTTTGAAGAACTTCAAGGTGTTCGGTGATGTAGTCAAATACTGCCTTGAGTGTTAAACATTTCTTCTCAATAAAAACTAAAACTAAGGAGAAAACGGGAAATAAAATCATAAAAATATGCGGTAATTAGAATTAGATATCTAAACACCGTCAGGGTCATGATTTCTGTTGTTTAAACTCGATGAACTATTAATGAGTTTGAGAAACGATGTTTCAGTAGAGTTTGAATTCTCTTTTTTTGAGACGTGGACGAATGTCAGACGGACCCCTACAGATGTACCTCTCCATCTCAGTGTATGAACACTGACGGCTCTTTCTATTGCAAATGTCCCAGCGGTTACAGAAAGAAAGCAGGAACATTGGATCAATGTAAAGGTAACATGGAATCCTATTCATAATTCACTGGCTTGAAGAGTTTTTTATAGACTTTGAGGAACCATAAAGTTCCAAATATAAGCTCCTGCTTATATTTTTCAAAGAACGTATTAGAGGAGCTTATTTTTATTTTTAGATTGCAATATTCTTCTATGCACTGAACGAATTTTTTTGTAGACATTATACCGTCCGTTTCCAATAAGAGGCCGATTGTTTTTCTTAAATGGCGTAATGAGACAACGAAACATTCATTCAGGTTTTTTTAGCATAGAATTTGCCGGTTTTTACTCCTGGGTGGAGAAGAGAGCGATGAATTATAAGAGTTGAACGTCTTCCTTTAAAACACAGAAATGACAACAACCAACGAGGAAACCTTGACCCCTGCAGCCAGGCCCCAAGGTGCTAGCCATTCAGGGTCACCGTGCTCTCTGCTATTCAAACAAAACATCAATATCCCCGTGATTGAAACGTAAACCCTGACCCCTCGAAACTTAAGTAATTTATCTATTTATTTTCAAGTAAGGAAAAGTGTTGGGAGGCGCGGTGGCCTCATGGTTTGCGCGCTTGTCTCCGGATCGAGCGCTACGGGTTCCAGCGGGGACATTGCGTTGTGTTCTTGGGTAAAACATTTTACTCTCACAGTGCCTCTCTCCACCCAGGTGCATAAATGGAAACCGGCGGGCTTAATGCTGGGGGTAACCATGCGATGGACATCCCATCCCATCCAGGGGGAGTAGAAATACTCCTAGTCGCTTCATGCTAGCTACGGAAACCGCGATAAGCTCCGGCCTGGTTGGCCACTTGGCTCATATGCTTACTTCACCCTTTTTATCAGGAAAGAGTGTTAAAAGTTTAATGTGGAACCGAAATGTGGTTTTTAACCAAAAAGTACCTTAAATGTATGGTGAAAAAAACTTATGTATATCTGTATTTCAGACATCAATGAATGCAGAAACTATCCTTGCGACAACGGCAAGTCAACATGTGAGAACTTAGTTGGAAGCTATCGCTGCAACTGTAAAAAAGGTTACCAGAATCTGGATGCCAAGCAGTGTATAAGTAAGTCAACACTGATATGCGCTGTTCTTTAAAAATCGCCGTAACTTGAGTTTTGTTCTTGCTACCGACTCTTTGTAATACTAACCTGGCAGCAAGCAGTGGGCTAAACCAGTTTATTTCTGAGGGAAGGAGGCTTATGCTATGATCAAAATACTGTTTCCTGTTCAGGAGAAATGAAGAAAAAAACGCGAAAAATAAACCAAGTGAAAAAATGTTGAATAAGCAGATGTATTGAAAAGAAAATCTCCTAAAGCCAAAAGGTGAAATAAATCTTTGTAAAAGTGAAGGAGACCAAAAATTCTTTTCAGAAAACTTCCTCTCCCAAACGTCCCACCTTCAACCAAAAAATTAAATGATCTTTCCCTATAAACTTGATCGACGATAAATATTAGTTCTCATAGTGAATGGCTTGATCTCTCATCACCAGATGCGAATGAGTGTAGGCTGGGCACAGACACTTGTAACACCACCTCTTCGCGATGCAGGGACACTGAAGGAGACTTTTATTGCCGTTGTAAAGATGGCTTTACTCAGGGAGTTAATAACAAGATCTGCGATGGTACGTAACATTTGCTCCTACCGCTGAGATGAAGTGCCCCCTCCTGAATTGAACGTCCCCAGTTGAAGATAGAGACGAACAAGATGAAGATAAATTTGATAGAAAATTTGCTCCTCTATTTCCATATATATGTGCATTCTACAATGTGCCTATAGTGTGCCAAATTTAGTCTTACTATTTTACAGAGTTAATTACGAGCAAAAAGAGAGTTGAAATATAGCTTTTTTACACTTGATTAGACCCTCTGAACGTGAGTAACTTACGACGTTTTATAGCAAAGTTCAATAAACGACAAAGAGAAGGCAATAGACCGTTTTCGATATATCAAAACTCAGCTTGGAAGTGAGGCCTAGAGGACACAAACAAAGGAAGTCGATTGACCATGTTAATTTATTTCTTTTTTGTGTGTGTCTTCTAGGCCTCACTATCAAGCAGAATTTTACTATATCGAAAGTGGCCTATCGAGGCAAAGGAAGAGAAAGAGCCTTGCTTTCAAGAATTGTCAGAAATAATTGTGTTTCTAATTCAGATTCATTTTATTCTGATAGCTACTTAAATAATCTTTTTGAAAAAAAAAGTATTCTTAGACTAAAGCATTCTTTCTGTTGCTATCATTATTACATGGCTAGCTCCCTGAGCGGGCGAGATAGACCGAATCCCGCGCTGTGATTGGCTACTTGAGCTGACACGATGGCGCTATCTCGCCCGCTCGGGATTTCCCGCTGTGTCCCGAAAGAAAATGGTGGCCTCTTCCATATAATAACTCTTTTATCGACCGAGTTTATTCGGTCAAGATGGTTGGATATTGGCCTCGTTCGCTTACGTGTGTTTGGACCTCGACTCCGTTTTGGTCCATAAACAAGCAAAAAAAGAACTTGGCCAATATCCAGCCATCTTGACCTCGCGCTTGGTCGATAACCCATATATATCTAACACGTGTTTCTTTACTAAACAGCCATTGCATGCGTTCCCTTGAGTACCCCGGCTGGAAGCACTTTAGAACCAGCACGATGCACTCAAGCCAATGCCAATATTTATGGCGACAAATGTGTCATGACATGTAAAGCAGGTTACGTCATCGACGACATTCAGCACGGAGTGCTTACTTGCGGAAGTGGTTCAAGGTGGGAGGGAAACATTGGCAGATGCAACCGTAAGTGACGTCACTTCCTGTTTTAAAGAGGGAATCTTTGCTCACGTCATGTCATTTTTGTCGTCTTTGTGTAGAGAACGCATAATGCTGGATAAAAATTGACTCCAAATATTTGAAAAGCTTCTGAAACTTACATTACTTGCAAAACATTTCGGACGTTAAAATTTCGGACGTGTTATTTCAGACGTTTAATTTTCGAACACTTTTTATCTAATTTCGGACAGATTTCGGACAACAATTTAGGACACCGCTAAGATATAGCTTAAGTAAATTTACGCCTAAAAAACATGAATTATACTGAAATAACATCTGTAAAAATGATAGTTTTACTGCAGCCTCAAGGTTTTACGAATGCACTGGCGAGAAATTCAAACATATTCTATCAGGCCGTTACGTATGTCAAGGAGTGTCTCAACTAGAGTTCACTCCATAAAGCCCGGCATGAAGGAAGCTAAGAGCTTTGGCGCTACTTCCAAGTTTTATACTGTACTGTAAATATTTCGGACACTTTAAAATTTCGAACGGTGTTATTTCCGGACACCTTTTTTTTCTCCGAGATTAAAATCTTCCGAAACTTTTTACAAGTGATGTAGTAATTGGTGAAATATTTAGATTGTAATGTTGTAGGAGATATTGACTTTCAAAAATTGCAAAATGCCTGGCTGTGAAAAGCGCTAATGAGCCTTTACCTTCTTCGGATCCTTCTTCGTAAAAGTTTGAGTTTTTAAACCTACCCGACGGAGAAATTACGTAGTTAATATACTGGATTCAGATTCTCTAGGGACAGTTGATCGTATCGCGATCTTTCAATATATTCAGGGTTATTCATTGTACTCATTGTGCACATTCGACGAAGATGGCTACACTCTTTCATAGATGCCTTTTACATGTAAAATGTTTGATCTAAACTGTCGAATAATTTATCAATTTTAGGCGTATTTTTATCAAGTAAGGATTGGGCAGCCTTTGGCTCTAGAGCTCCAGTCCGTTCTTTGTTTCAAGTTTCTTCATTTTCTCACAACAAAATATAGATTAAATAGAGATTGGAAAAACATTTGTTAACGAAAACCCACTGGATGAAAAATATATTCACACATCTAACATTTAACATAAGACGTTATTTAAATTAAATTTAACAAGCGAATATACTTTCTTTCCGTTTAAAGAAGAAAGCGCCCTGAGTGTAGTGTGTTGTCGAATAGGTTTATTCTGCTTGTTCATGCACACCGCGTGCCAATATGTTACACTGAGGTTGTGGTCAATCGTTAAATTCTTTTAATATCCTTGTCTGTCAACAGCTGTAGCATGTCCAGCCCTGTCCGCCATTTTAAATGGAAGAATCTTCCCGTCGACGTGTTCATCAACTGGAGGAAAGTACACAGAGACGTGTGTGTACAGCTGTGACAGCGGGTATTCGCTGGAGGGTCAGTCGAGGAGACAGTGCTTAGCGGACGGAAATTGGGATGGAGCTCCACCTTCTTGCAGAAAGAGTAACAAACAGTTTATCTTGTTTTGTAGAAATGGACTGCGCCGGCATTATCTTCGAGTAACACAGCTATTTCAATCAACCTTAGGAACAAAATGGCGGCTGCATATTTTACCAAAATACCATGCAAGTCTTACAAAGCCCATAAAGTACAAGGAAAGTGATATTTCTCGTCATATTTGTCCATGCGCTAACGATATTGTGCATGCTAGGTTTGAAGATGTTAGAACTTTCCTGCAGTTTTTATGAGCGTCGTTTTCGTGCGCTAAAAATTATGGGTAAATTTACAGTCGCCATCTATTTTCCTACGGAGGGTTTAACGTTGTCAGAGCAAAGCCTCAAGCTACAAGACCGAAAGTTAGGATGGGTAGAAGTAGAGAGCTGCCGCACGCGCTCAATACTAATCAGATATAACAACTGAACATGGCAAACATCATTTCCTAGATTTTCGTTTTCGTCAGAAACAAGATTCTTTTCGCCACACCGAATTTTAGAAGAATTTTCAACTAAAAGTCATTTAACAGAGAAAGAAACGCTACAGAAAAACGTTCTCATGAGTGGAAAATCTAATGTATCCTTGCTAATGCTTCACGTGCAAAAATAAAAATGTGTAGACTTCCTCTACGCCGATGAGCAAAATTCCGACGGATTACCAGATTACCATTCGGTCTTGTCGCGTAGGCTTGACGCTTTCATCCGACAACGACATCCAATACAAACACAGCATTTGTGATTTCTGGAGACGGAACACTCTTCCATGAATATATATTATTGAATCGTACAGTTATTAAAGAGGCTCAATCGTCGATGACCTGAGCTTCGAAAAGTCAAATGCCAAAAGACATATCTACACATCAATGGACACCTATAAATAATGGTCTTGTTTGGTTAAAATATTCTTGGTTCACCTGACGTCAAGGCGGCCATGTTGGAGCTCCTAAACAAAGAAACGACGGCCATGTTGGAGCCCAAAATTTAACCTCCGGGGACTGAACTCTATTTTTATGTAAATCTTTTCTTTGTTTCGGTGAAAAAACACGGCTGTTGATCATCTGAGTGAAAACCAAGAATAATGTATCAGTGCATTGAAGCTGTTAGAGGAGTGTTGTCTAAAACCACCCAAGCAGGAGGTTACCATCTTAAAGATGAAAAGTTGGACGGAGATTTTCAAATTCTGCTCCCTTGTCTTCAAGAAAATCGCTTAAACTAAATGTTATTTGTTATCTCTTCGCCAATTCGTTTCACTTCTTCATCTTCGTCTAGGCATAATTTGTGTATTAGCAGCCAGGTGTCAACAATTTTTACCTGTATTCAGCTGTCTTGGCCTCTGTATTAAGTTGACGTGGTCACCTTCTACAAAGTCCCGAATAGCGTATTGTCTGTTTTATGAACTGCAGTTAACAGGGGCCCTCATCAACAATAACCTGCAGCCTGTGCTAAAGGAAACTGGAATCAAATCGTTTGTCTTTTGACTTAACTGAGGGCTGTATAATACAAGCTGTTCATCAAACCATCTGGAGTGAATATTTTTTGGAGCCAATTGCCCCGGTCACCCTACCCATCATTGGTTTAACACCATTTATCTTTTTTATTCAGTTGATGTGAAGCCATGGATTGTGTGTCCTGATAACATAAAGCAAGATTTACAGCCCAGCAAGAGCACTGCTGACGTCAGCAGCGTGTGGAAGGAACCTACTTCAAACGTGAAGCAGATCACTATCAATCCGCCTGAAATCTCTTCTAGTTACCAGTTTCCGGCGGGTGAAACGAAGGTGGAGTGGACTGCGACTAGCCCCGCAGGATCGGCAAGCTGTGCGATTTATGTTACGATAGAAGGTAAATAAATACGTTATTTCATGTCTTAAGCCATTTAGGGGTCGGAGCGTTGGTTCGATCTTTAAAATTTATTCCCCCCCCCCCCCCCCCCCCCACCCTCCGCAAAAATCCCCCCAACACAAACGCGCAATACCCGGGGGAGTTTTTCAAATTTTCAAAAGATCTCGCGTTTTGCGAAAAATATTGAAAGGATAATAAACACAACAGACTCCATATGACTTTAAAAATATGCTCAGACATTTGTCCCTGGACATTATCTGTTCTGAGAAGCGAA
>Ga0126339_10004415_pt1 | contig 10385 bp, 10 predicted proteins | sample OrbTmetagenome_2_FD_92532 | JGI IMG/M metagenome (GOLD analysis project Ga0126339, IMG submission 92532) | Coral microbial communities from Petempiche,Puerto Morelos, Mexico - Orbicella T R C metagenome | ecosystem: Host-associated > Invertebrates > Cnidaria > Coral | place: Petempiche,Puerto...
ATTGAGTTTTAGTGTAAGGATTAGTAGTGCTGCAACGACACACCAAGGCACCGGTGAATCAGGATATCTTTTTTCATGATACAAATATTGACATTTATGACAAGATATTGCGATTCCAGGACAGAAAGGCAATTTGTGAGAATTCTATTATAGATCTGCTGGTTTGATGTTAAAGTTTTGAAAAGCCAGTGTAGTTTCTGTGAATCTGGAGGGTACTGTTAAAACCAATGAATTCGAATTGATGAATTCATTGTAGAATCGCAAGTCTTGCTTCAAAGAAAATATTTAAATGTCAATTTGACAATTGATTGCCGATTGCCCTTCAATTGCTTTTTTCTATTTTGTAATCCATTGTTAAACAAACTGATGTTATCACTTTGAGAGCTAACAAGAATAACTTTAAGAAAAATGCTAGCATTGTCATACAGGTGTATGTACATTTGTATCACTGTTGATGGACTAAAGTGGCAGACTGAGATAGCTGATGGGTTGGTTGTAAGGAGACTATCTATGTCCAACAACTTAGCATTCATATTTGATTTTCCTATTTTTTTGAGAGAAAATTCCTATTTTTCAATCATGAGTTTCCGGTTTTCCTATATTTCTGAACAACCACACTGCGGCCACCCTGTCAGTGTCAAAATTTAACTTACATATATGTTATTGATAGTATGTTTTTGATTGATTTTAATTGACTGATTGAGAGTGCTTTGTTGATTGGATTGAATTGTCTATACTTCTTGGTCATTTTCATTGATAACATTAGTATTGTCTGGGGCCTTACAAATGGTTTTAATATACGCTGTAGCACATTTATTAATAACCAGTGCATTACAATGCAAGCTCTGCTGTGACCTACAACTGTAACAACAGCATATGCAAATTGTTAACTTACTTTAACAACACACAATTAAAATAGTGCACCTGATCATGAAAAGACATAATCAATTGCCTGAAGATACCAAAGGATATATTAAATTTTTTTATATAAACACCAGTGAAATACCAGGATTTTTCATTTTACTAAAAAATCATATCTTCATTGTGCACAGTGAAGATACTATTTTTATCTTTCACACAGTGAAGATATTCCTTTTTGATAACATTTTTCTTTTGTCCCTTTAACTACACTTAAATTTGTTGATGTATGATTGAAACTTCCTTAGATCTTCTTCGGTCGTCTTCGGCAATCTTCGGCAACCTTCAGTAATCTTCAGAAAATGTTCGGAAATGTTCTGAAAATGTTTGGAAGCATTCGTCTGGCCTTCGGAACAATTAATTAGTACTATCCTCTATATAATTATTGTTTTGCCAGTCCCACTAAAAAACACTAGTATTAAAAAAATCAGAGTTTCATCCAAAAAAAGAAAGGAATAGATGGCTGCCTCTGCAGTTTAATAATAATTATAATAATAATCACAATCACAATCACAATCACAATCATAATCATGAAAATAAATTTTTTATTAATAATAAAATAATCTAATAAAGCTTTATTAAAATATTAATCCTAACAATTAGATAAATCAATGCAGAATATTCACAGAACAAAACAATGTGGTACAAAATATTTAACTCCTGAGAACTGAGAGTCACTCTGCTAAAATTCTGCTGTTCATCCAGTCAAATAGTTTAACATAATGATACAACAATTGAAGAAAAGGAATTTGATACACTCTGTTCATTAACAATTCCACAAGTTTACACAGCGGAAATTAATATTTGAGTAAATACGACCGAAAAGCTAAAAAAGAAAAAAAATTGACTTGCTCCATTTAAACTCACTTCCATCAATGGTAAAGAAAAAAAAGCTAAAAGCTAAAATCTTAAATAAATAACACCAGTATTAAAACAAGTAGAGTTTCGTCCAAAAAAAGAAAGGAACTAAAAGATGGCTCCCTCTGCAGTTTCATGATAATAATTAATAATGATAATAATAAAAATAATACTGGTTTGATATCAGCATATCCACTAAGGTGGCTCTTCATCTGATATAAACTACCTAAAAAAATTAAAATTACAATTTATGAATCAATGAAAAGAAAGATACTAATTTACAAATATATAGAATTGTGTATAAATGTATAATAGTATGTACATGAGAAAATTGAAAAATAAAATGATATTTATTAAGATGACTTCTCAGATAAAGCTTGGTCTTCTTGCAAAAATAATTAAAATCGGAACTGTTTCTGATATAAGAGGGAAGGCAGTTGAAAAGCTTAGCGATGCTGTCCTGAAAGGTGCCTTTCTCCTGTGGTGTAACTAATTGTTTGGTGGTATTTGAACACAACAGGTGTGTCTGATGGACTTCATTAACCTTAAGATTAGATGGCCATGATTTGAATTGCAAGGCCTTAAATACAAGTTTAAGTACATGAAACTCCCTTCTTTCCTTCATTGGAAACCAGCCTATTTTTAGGATGTCATTTGTGTCTCTAAAATATCGTCTGGTGACATGGAAGCAAACTGTAAATGCAGAAGCTTGCCTCTTCAAAAGAAAGTTGGGTAGTGGATAGAAAACTGTGTCATAAATTTAGAAATCAAAACATTATTATAATGAATAGTCCATATAACCTCAAAAATAATATTTCATAAATTTAGATAGTACTAACCAACCTACATATTAAACTTTTCATAGACTTATCTAGATAAACTCACTGAAGAAGCAATGAAGGATATTAACATCTGCTGCACAATTGACAGTAAAACTGGAGAACCATGTAAATGGGTTGGACAAATCAGGCATTTGGAGGTACAATGTAACTACTGCACATTTATTAAGAAATGTTGACTAGTTATAAAGGATGTTATTACAAGTACTGTAGCTATTATTGTTTTTTTAATTATTTTGTTTTAATAATCCTCATGTTGTGTTTCTTTTCTGGAGGCATCCCACATTTATTTGCACAACATGATAACCTTCAAAGTTGCGAGCTGTTCAGTGTGTTGAACTTCCATCCCTTTGAAAAGTTTTTCTCTTTTTTAAAATAATTTTGGAGAAACATCCATTTCAAACATGATAGCCCTGGATGTGACACAAATGTTTGTGTCCAGAAGGACGCACTCGGAAGTCATTTATGCATCTTTCCAGACATTTTACTCATCAGAGAGATGGGAAGTGCAGGTAGTCAGATCACTACAAAATTTGTTGTAGAAACAAAAAAGTAACCCCAAGGTTTTCAAAATGTACATGGACTTGTAAGCAAAAAAATACCACAATGTAAGTTTTTAATTGTTAACTCTCATTTAGGTGCATATGGATTTACATCATAAGGGAGCTCGAGAGGCAACTGCTCAGGTAGATTGAAATGTTTTATTCTATTGGACTGGATTAACTGGTCAATAATATTGTTATTTGCTTTTATAATAATGACCGAGTATATTCTGAGTATATTACAAGGCGTGTTTATGCTGAGTAATTTTGTATGAAAGCCTGATGAAGTAAGGATTTACACTACTCGTGATATTTGAAAATTCTTTCAGATTGTACTCGCTTGCATAAAGGCTTGTGCAATTTTGGGAGAATTAAATTCAAATATCACTCTTAAAAAGTGTACGTCTAGTAAATCCTTTTTAAAATTGCACTTAAGATTGCATTTATACTAATTTGAGCAAAATCATTCATAAATTTCTACATCAATATAGCTCTAAGAATTTTGTCATTTATCGTAGATAGACTCTAACTCACACAGTAATATTGTACATGTACCTGTAACAAAATTAACTTATTTTAATATCCACCTTTGCAACAGAGCCCCTAAACAATGAAAAAGTGACAAAGTTCGTAGTGCATGCAGCAAGACATCACATGATATATTAGCAATAAGTTATTAATTTTGCAATTTTAAAGTCAGGGGCACATAGTAACATATTCGTGCATTTTGTTTTGATTTTACAGGATTTGTAGAAACCATGTCAGACTGTGATTTTGTGATGCAAACGCTCCTTATATATACAAACCATACAAGCCTTCAATTTTCAATCACTCTTTCTACTTTCATTTGAAACTGAAGATTTAAGACCTTAAACTGTTATAACGACAATAACAAAAAAGAACTGCACTCACACTCTACAACTCGACACAATGAACTTCTTAAACTTTTACTTATTTTTATGAGCAGAAATGTACTTTAAATTTGACCGCGCAGCTTTAAGCTTCCATAAGTTTAAGATTGTTCACTTTGACTTGATGATGGTGTTAAGAAAATGCTGAAATGTCGTTGCTAATTTAAACCAAAATGGTTTCAAACTTTTGATCTTAATATTATTATTACAATGTTAAAATAAATAAATTATAATATTTAGAGAGGAAGCCACATCGGCCTTAGCTGGCTTTCTTGCAGGTGCTCTTTCCTGGTTGAATTAGAATTTGGAGTGTTGGTTTTTGTAGAGGGAGGAGCTGCAGAGAACCCAGAGAAAACCCCTCAGAGCAAGGCCAGAACCAACAAACTCAACCCCCATATGGCACTGAGCCTGAATCGAACCTGAGCCACTTTGGTGGGGGGCAAGCGCTCTCACCACTGTGCCATCTCTGCTCCCCGTAGTGAAAAGTGAAAAGTTTAGAAAAGCACACCAAAAAAGAGACAAACAGCATGGCCGTCACTCACGTCACTCACCTACATGTAGTAAAAAGCTGAGAGACTAAACAGTTTTATCGTGTTAACGCGTGCAGACATTGTAATTCCTCAACATCGAGGCATGATTCTCTCTTTTCTGTGATTACAGCTGAGCCCCGCTGTCTTTCCCAGTACTGCTCAAGGTGCTGTTCCTGGTCCCTCTACTTTGCCCTTATTTGATCAGCCAGACGGTGAAGAATCGTGGAAGGAAGTAGCGCAGGGTTTGATGGACAAGGTACGTGCATGTGACCTTTTCCTCACTACCCATTATGTTTGATTTTGATGAGATGAAGGACAGAGTACTCGAGAATCGAACATCAAATGAGTTGAAATGTAACAATAAGAAAAATATTACCATTGACATAACGTGAAATTATCATGAATAGTTACGGTGTATGCGAATTCAATGTTATCAGAATTAGTGAATAAACTTGCGCTGAATACCTATACTATAGACACGCCGTCTATCATTTTATATTCTCAGCAACGTATGGACCACAATGACATTCAGGAGTTAAAGCAACAATTTGAAGTGCTCTTACGAGCATATAACACTGAAAAACACAGACGTGAGCAACTAGAGAATGTGGTGGCATCTACAGCGGAAAAATTTCAACTTTTGGAAAACAAGGTAATCCTCTGATTATTTAAATTTTCTGTGTTAATTCTTTATTTCTGATTCTTTTTTTTTTGCTAATCAGTAACAACGGCAATAAGTTATTGTAATAGTGTTAAAGTTAAGATAAAAACATAAACCGTCAATATTTGTTTCGTATTTTCAGCAAAGTATGGATCGCACCAATATGGACCAGTTACAACAGCAGCTTGCAGCATTTAGTGATGCAGTGGTTACTGAGAAACGGGAACGTGAGCGATTGCAGAATGAAATGAGGGTTATAGAGGGTCAAGTTAAAGTTCTGGTAATTCTTTTATTGTATGTTTATCTCATGGTTAAAACAAATATAAGCAAATTGTAAGGATTTTACTACTCGGTCACTTGTTCTATCTGCATCTAAAATTGAAATGTAAATGTGGTTTGTTTACCCATGGAATACGGAAGAGCTCTTATGAACTCACCACAAAGTGTTGAGAGACCCTGGAAACGAGGTTGGCGTCGAGATTGAATTAGAATTTAGATCGTTGGCTTTTGTACCATCATCATCTTCTGCCCTCATTGCACCATGGGATGCATAAGGCCTTCACAGTCTCTATCGAGCGTGAGTGATCTTGTGCCACCTTCCTGATATCGCCCCAGGTCAGATGTATGGAGTTAAGTTTCTTCTTCTATGTTGTTTTAGGCCTTCCCTGTTGTTGGCTTTTGTAAAGGGGGGAAAACTAGAAAACGCTGAAAAAACCCTCGGTGCAAGGGCGAGAATCGATAACAAACTGAACCCACTTATGTCACCAGGTCCAGAATTAAGCCGGGTAACAATGGAGGGAGGTAACTTGGGTGCAGACGTCTACCATGTCCTTTGTGTCACGGGTTTTGTAGGAACACTTTGCCATGATGGCCACTTGAAAAGAAGGAAATACGAGACGTTTGCACGCAGGCTAGGGGGAGGCGGTTATCTTTAAAGTGACAATCGAGGAATGGGGAACTGTAATTCCACTAGCGGTGTAACTCTCATTGCGCCGATTCTCGTTACACCGGTACGCGTTTTACAACCAGCCCTCTGAACCTCATGTTTAGAACAGGGATGGAGTGGCAGATTATTGAAACTTCAGTCATGCAAGGTATATGATTGCTTTCCTTGTGGCGCAAACAGGGCGGTTTTATTATTTAAGTTTTAATTTTTATCTCAGTTCATATCTGATCCATAACATAACCATGGTTTGCTTTACATTTTTCTTAAAGTCGGAGCGACAATGGACGACAAAAGTGTTGAGACGCTTGGCAGTAAAATTCGATTTTCGAGCGTCTTGGAAACATTTCCTCCCCTTGCCCCCCAAACAATGTTGATTTTTCTATTCCTTAGACTGCACAGACTACAGCACCTACACAACATTGAATTTGGGGGCCGGGGGTATCAGAGAATTCACGCCGGAAGCAAATAAAATAGAATAAGTGCCTAAATATCAAAAAGCGTCGTTTTCTAAAAGTGTCTCAACTACTTTTGTGTCCCATTGTAGAATTTAAAAAAATATGTGTATTTGATGAAAAGAGATATGCTCGTAAGAAGATATGTATTCAAAGCCACCAAATGCACCCCCTCGCCAGAACTGCAATAGTTGTACCTGGAAACAAGCCATGAAACCAAATAGGTGAAAGTGACATATTTCATATATACGTATTCTCAGCAATCTATGGGCCACCTTGAACAGCTGAAAGAGCAACTTGCGACCCTTTCTGATGCACTTGCTACTGTGTCACGTCAAGGTGAGGAGTTGCTACAGGAAGTAAGAACTGCAGAGGGCAGAGTTGAAGATCTAGAACGCCAGGTACCTCTTTAATTTTATTTGTTTATGCTTGGCATACGTGTGGCGGAATATCTGTAAAGTAGCTGGTACATTTTTTTTTTAGCTAGGCTGTGTAACTACGCGTATGTTCCACGTTAAATTAAGTATTGTATCGTATATCGTATCATATCGTATCGTATCGTATCTTATCGTATCGTTGTATTTTCCTTTTCTTTTATCTTTTTTTTTTTCGCGGAGATACTAGCACATAGGTGCTACTCTTCAGTGCGAGCTTAAATAAAGTTTACTACTACTACCGACTACTTTCCTTCTCGCTCCTTTTTTTCTCTTGTCACCTAAAACAATGGCAAAAGAAAATGAAAACTGTTGATTCTGCATTACAATTACAATGGTAGTTGTACAACACTATTTTCAGCAGCGTCATGACCAAACTACCACCGAACAGTGTAAAAGACAGCTAGAAGTATTTGCTGAAGAATTTGCTGAGGAAAAAAGGAAATACGAGCAATTACAGGACAACGTTAATACTGCAGATGGCAAAATTCAGGTTCTAGGACGAGAGGTATAGTTCATTGATTTTATAAAATAATGTGTTTTTCTCATTTCTCTATTCATTTCTCGTTTCGCTGCCGCCTTCTATTCCATTTATTTCTTCCAGTTTTTCGTCGACAGAACTAGCGTATCATTAACTTTTGATGACTAAGTATACTTAACGCAGATGTGTTTTTCGTTACTCTTTTGTATGCAACTTTTAAATCATGTCATGACGGTACTTCTGACTCCCCCATCGACTCCTACAAACTACTCCTGTTCCCAGTTTAGAGAACACAATATAACACAGCTTTAATCAGTTTCTATTTGGTTTTTGACAATTACTCCATCTAACATTTTAGGGGATCCATCCATCCATCCATCCACCCACCGACTGATGTTCTTACCACGTTTTGACGTCATCTGTGATCTATTAAGCAATTAGATTATGAGCTTGAGATTTCTGTCGCGTGATATGCGCCCGAGTCAACTATCACGCATAGAAATCGAGAGCGAATAATCTAATTGTTTTAGTATAAACCTACTAGTCGATCAAACCTTGATCTAAATCCTCTTCACAGACACTTCGAAAACGCCAAAAAACGGCTGTCATTTTGTTAACAAGGGCACACTGCTACGCTACTCACTATCTATTACAGAATAGATAGTGAGTAGCGTAGCCAATCAGAGAACGGCATTCGTGATAGAACGCTAGTAGATTTATGCTTATACTGAACAGACGCACGGCATCATGGAACCTATTTGTCTCACATATATATACATTAAAGAAACAACAATGTTAATGAGGTCATCTATGCGTCTGTCTTGCAATTGAATGCAGTCAACATAAGTAAGAACCAATCAAAATGCGAGTATAACTCGACATTATATAATTATACATTGACTGATTTAATTAATTAATTAATTTATTTATTTATTCATTTATTTATTTATTGTCAACTGATTAATCCATTTTGCGCTTCAGTTGGAAACTCAAAAGAATATATGTGCCAGTGCCGGAGCAGAATGTGCTGGAGAGTGTGAGAGAGGAATTGAAACTCTAGCTCTAGAAAGTGGAATACTTCAAGAGTACATTGGGCGACTTCAAAGTGGGTACCTTGATATGCAAAGAAGTCTTGGCGACCTGGAAGCACAGTTTAGGCGCTTTGAAGATGAACGCCTGTAAGGTTTTGATGGAAGTTTGTAATGTGTATCAGTAATGAGCTCAGGAGTTAGAACATTTTAGCTCAAAGTTGCAGACTTAATCATTAATCTAGGATCCAAGTGTACTTTGTTCTGAGGAGTGAAGTGTCGAAGGCAGTTTCGTGTTCTTCACGGTTCAATTGTTCGTTCTTCGAAGTGAGTCGATGCAAGACCTTTTTGTTATTGAGAACTGCATGGTCCAGTCGAAGTCTGTTTGTTGTTGGTCGAATTAACTGTTTCTATACATTTTCCCCACATCAAGAACGTGTTAGCTGGGGATAAGCTAGACTTACCCAAGTTTTTTTTTTTGGAATTCTCGTGACCGAGAGCTTTATAAAATTCTCTGTGGGTAATTTATTTCTTATTTATGAAAGCGCGATCCGAGACTAGTACATTTTGTGCATGAAACGCGAGTCAAAGTGCTTTGAAACGTTGAGCTATTGCTGGTAACGCACGTTATACCAAAGCTGCGCTGAATCGCTTAGAAACAAAAGCGTACTTTACTTAATGTTCTGCCTGTATGACTTTGCAACAAATGAAAAGTGCCTGACACTGACATCCTCAGACGTCTTCTACATGTTCCCAAGAAATTATGCATCCCGTTATACTTTGAATAAAGTTTTTTCATTTCACCCTTTAAGCAAACCAGGGTGCGACGGGTTGAAGCGAAAGGTTGTGTTCCTGACCCTCCGTTCTGTAGTTTGAACGATACAATGGTACATTTTCAGATGTATGTGTAATTTAGCCGTTCCTATCAATATTGACAACCAGAGTATTATATTTTCACCATTCACAACCTCGTACTCAAACTTAAAGTTTGAGTCTAAAGACGGATAAATTACATAGCTCATTGGTATTAAGACTGTTTTTTAAATCGCGGAGCAAAGCTTCGAATTTTATTTTAATTATAAAATATGGCCAGGAGTGAGTGTACTTGCTTTGTGGGACTCGTACCATCTGGATGGTATGCATGATTTAATCATGACGTTTTTAAGGCGTTAGTTCTTGTTACTTTAGGCGATTTTGCCATGTGCAAACTGATTAAAAAATTAAAGAGCTGAACGAAACACTACGCACAGCGAAAAGCGGGCAAGCTAGATTGGCTTGGAGGTATTTCATAAGGTTTAGAGTTCACAGTTCAAACAGGAGGAAGGCAAGATCGCCTAAATTAGCGCGACTCACGATTTTAAGGCTGGAGGTTGACTCCATGATATTTATGAACTACGACGCCCAAGGTGTCATAAAAAAAAAATCATTTCTTATGTAAGGGGTTTTTGTAAATGTTGCCTTCTGTTTTTTACTGGCCTCTGTTTGTATAGATTTTGAAGAGACATGAGCGAAGTTTTGTAGCATTTTGTAACAGCCCACACAACTGGTAATGAAATTGAATAGATGTAGATGTATTGCCGCAAATGCAATTTACATATGGTATTAGAACCCCATCAACAATTTTTCTGTTCCATCAGTGGTTGTTCTGGTCCCCGGGCGTGGCGGGGGGGGGGGGGGTTTTTTTCCCTTTTTTGGGGAAAGGGGGGCCCCCCAGGGTTCAAAAACTCCACCCTGTTGGGGAAAAAAAAACCCTCAAACCCCCCCCCTTTGGCGGCAAAAAACAAA
>Ga0126339_10004416_pt1 | contig 10384 bp, 9 predicted proteins | sample OrbTmetagenome_2_FD_92532 | JGI IMG/M metagenome (GOLD analysis project Ga0126339, IMG submission 92532) | Coral microbial communities from Petempiche,Puerto Morelos, Mexico - Orbicella T R C metagenome | ecosystem: Host-associated > Invertebrates > Cnidaria > Coral | place: Petempiche,Puerto...
AATGACGGATACACAACAGCATGGCAGTAGCTTGGAAATTCAATGTTGAGTGAGACTGAGGTAGTAGTGTTGAGATTGGAGACCACTGTACCAACTGGATTGAGTTGATCTGCCATTGTTTCAGGTACAGCCCACGCAAAGAGCTTCAATGGACCCTGCCGTAGTTTACCCTGGTAATCAAATAGGGTCGTGTTAACCCATGCCATTGGAATGATTTCCTAAAAAGACAAAAAATGGTTTGACACTCAGGCAATATTTAAAGTGGGAGAGTATCTTGGTCCATAATTTCAAAATTCCACGAACATCCCCTGCACAATAGAGATCAGACAATATTTTAAAACAATTAACAACCTTACTGATCGTGAACGGATGGTTAAATTGATTCAAATAAACGTATGAAAATAAAGAAAACAAACTTTAATATTATTCAACGGGTTGGCACGACGGAGCACATAAATTTGTTTCTTTTGTGATGTACATTTCTTGGTTGCCAAGTTTGAATAACACCATTCTAATATTTCTAGAGATATTCTTGATTTGGTATTTTACTGTTTTAGAGGAACAATTTATGATGTCATCACTTTCCTCATTTGCATATAAAAACAAAAATGTAAACATCTCTTAAACAAAAGAAGATATTCCAAGAAGGAAAAATTAATGCCAAATGTTCTTCTTTCATTTTGAAAGGCTTTTCAAATAAGCAGCAATTATTTTTACTTCACTGGCACTTTAATTCATACTGTGCAGTGACATTCAAAGTTGCATTTGACTCTGAACTAGCTGAAATGTTAAAACTTGCAACAATGTTTATATATAGCAACTTATAGAAATATGTTTTGGCCAAACAACTTTGACCTTCATCGGTTTAAAAAGCCAACTGAAATATTATTGTTGGCTTAATTCACAACTTTGCCCATACTACACTGATCCAGCAAAATGCGACAAACACATGCTGCCCACATTACAAATCACATGATCGACATGTGCATGTAAATACTTGGAAATTATATAAACAATAGCCTCCATTTGGCACGAAAACATGCTGGGATATTTGTCCGCGGACATTATCTGTTCCGAGAAGCGATTAATTTTCTGAGAGTGCAGCTAAAGGGAAACTGTGAGCTTTAAGGAACAGATAATATCCAAGGTCAAATATCAGAGCCTGTTTTCGCTCGAAAGGGAGGCTAAAATAATTCGTGTGTTTATTATCCTTCAAAATAATATTTTTCACAACACGCACCATTTTGAAAATTGGGTAATATCACTTGGATATTCCTCAGTTTTAGCTGGGGTATATTCAGTCGCGTGACACGCCTAAACTAATCACAAGCAAGAGAAAATATTTGATGGATTATAAGCTGATACATTCATTGACCTCATTGAAGTCTCATTGAATACCAGGCCTCTCATAATAATAATAAAGTCTCTCATAATAATATCAAGTCTTGTCCATGGCGGCCATGTGATTTACTGTAAGTCTATGTCAAGGCCAAGATGATTTGTGTGTTGTGCGATTACATGTATTTTTACCTCTTTTGTCCTTCTTCTGGTCCTCTTTGTAGTAACATAAATGCCATAAATAACGAGGCAAAGGCGTGCCATACGAGGAATATCAACCATATTTAAGTCAAAGTCCAAATACTGGTTCCAAGATGGATTTGATCCACTCTCTGGTCTTGTGCTTGTAATGTCACACAGAGCTTCTGCACCATGGTAAATACCTGCTCTCACACCAACCTAAATAGGTTTGCACATAAAAAGCCAAATGATCAACAATAATGTAATGATCACGAAATCATGGCAGGTGCACTTCCCAATTTAACTCCTCTACACATTGTCAACATTGTTAATATTGTACTTGTACCTACAACTACACTTAAGTCTATTTTACAGAAAAATATTACCAGTGATAATAAAAAATCATTGTTTAAGCCATATGATTTTAACGAACAGTTAAGTTTTACAATGTCTAGATGATCAGATGAGACTGAACCATCTACATGACAAAACCAATCTTTTATGCAGCATGCAAAGAAAGTTGTTTCCTTGACATTTTAAAAACAATTTATCAAGTTGATGTCTTCTCATCTGTAGTGCAAGGAATGCATTGGAAATGTGAGCAGCAAAATTCCAAGTGGAAGTTAAGGAGGGAGATCTAAAGGGTGGCCTGACCTAAAGGTCCAGTAGACGCAAAGTGGGGAAGAAGCCAATATGTCTATGGCTTCTTACAGCTTGCCCTTTGAAAACTATCATGACTGAAGAAGATTGAGAACTGGGCTACAACAGACTCCTAATAAAAAATTACGAAAAAGGTTTCTAATGATACACAATTTACTGTATGTTTTTTACTGGTGGAATAAAAACACAAAAATAGCTTGCATACCTTCATTAAATCACCTGCATTCACATTAGCTGCAGAAACAATCTTAATTCGTACATGTGTCTCAATATCCCACAGTTGTAGAGTTGCTGGCAATGATTTTTGGGGTAGTGGCGGAACTGGCCCTTGTGGAAAATGACTTATCCTACTCTGCATGTCGAGTACTTCAACTTGAAGTGAGGAACAAAGCACAAGTGAAAGCATTGGTCTGACACCCTTAGATATACAAGTGCGAATGTACTGAAACAAAATAAGAAACAACTAATTACCATTACCTCTTGCCTTGTGGACACCTTACAATTATGGAGAGCCACTATATTAAGGACAGAAGCTAAAATCCCAAGCAAAAACTACAAAAAAATGTATGCAAACAACTCTCACTGATATGGACTCCTGCTACAGTTATTATGGAATTGTAGACACTTCATGTGGTCATGTCATATGGTCATGTGCTCATGTCATGTGGTCACATCGTTACAATGGACAACTTGGATGTATTGAATTCTTGGATGTATTAAATTTTATGTAGTTCTGATGACTAAAGATCACTGATTTCAATTAAATTACTTCACTTCTGTAGGTCTAAATGAGTCATTGTTGTATTCATGTTCATGTTGTACATTATGGATTTACCAAAAAAAAAAAAAATTAAATGTTTCCAGATTTCCTATACTAAATTAAATAGAGACAGTTTCATTTCTACCATCATCACACACAAATGGCAGTCGTGAATTTAATGGGACTGGCAAATTTACAAGTAAACAAAACTAAATAATTCTATGCCACTATACGAAAATTTCACATATTTTCGTCCTCCTGATAGTTCACTAGACTGCTTTTGCTTGCATGTGAAAAGTTAAGTTTCTAGCAATTGCATAGTGAGCAGTGAAGGATTTCAGGAAGAAAAACTGAATACTTATAGTCAAATAGTTCACTTCCTGCTTATCAAATATGGTGTAGAAATTGTACATATACATGTACGCTACACACCATTCACTGATGAATTATTTCTCAGCCAATATAGAAAGATTTCCACATTGTTACATAATTTTTATTATCCTATATCAAATGGCAACTTTGAATTCAAAAAGACTCACAAAATTCAAAGTATGCATAATTGAGTATGACTGTGCATAATTAAATAAGGGGCTATAAGGAAATAAAGCCTTAAACTCTGGTAATAGCTACTTTCTCTCATTAAAAGGGGCTACCTACCGTGTACTGCAATAGTGAATAATTTCCCAACAAATAACTTTCTTGCCCAACAATCTTCAACACCCAATCAGACTGGTTTTCAAGGTCCAGATCTCCCATAACAACACTTCGCCTCTTCAACACCAACGTCAAGAGCTCTTCTGGAAACGCATCTGCAGGAACGTTGAAAACGTGCATGTCTTTTACTGAAGCTCGATTGTTCTTGATGGCCACATTGACTAAGAAACGCCTGCTTTCCATTAAATTGTTTTCAATATGCGAAGCGGGCTCAGTGGTTTCAATTTCGGGAGGGTAGGCGTACATCGCCCGTCCCATCCAATCGAGCTGACGCCGCTCGCAGGCAATTTTCTCCGCAAATTGACGATACTTTCGACGGAAATCGTCCACTTCGGTATCCTGCATTTGATGGAATTCATGCAAGCTCTTCCCGATCAGGTTGCCGATGTGAGAATTGAATAGTTTCTCTTCGTTGTCACCTTTTTTGTGGATCAGTTTCAACAACGGTCTAAAAGGACGCACATCGATCAACTGGCGCGATTCGTCCAAGAGTTCCTCCTGTTTTCCTTTCTGATTCACGCACACAAACACGTAGGCTGATGCATCTTTGAGCAAATTAAACAAGGGATAACTGCTGGCTTCTCTCCACAGTCGATTCTTGATCTCTCCCAGAGGTGCGTCAGTGCGAACTTGAAGTTGAATAACCACTCCGGTTGGCAGAAAGCAATCAACATTCACCAGCGAACCGGGCTCATAATTGTCCCAGAAATTACGCCGAAATCCCGGAGGCATGTTTAATCTTGGCAAGTGACTTCAAAGTATTTCTTGACACAAAATATCTCCATGAATGTCCAATATTTACGCAACAGACACAATTTGTCAAAACAGCCTCGCGACCAACAGTGAAAACAGTACGTTCCAGATTCGTTATTCCTCGGAGTGTGATGATTCGTAACGAAATTGTGTCTCATTATCTGAATGTGAACAAAATGAAGAATTGGACTGGTTGGATTGGTTAAATAACAAAGCGAAACTGAATCCGTCAATGATCCGTAAATTGCTCTTCACTGGGGAGAGAATATTTCCGCGTTTCAGCCCTACTGAAGCCGCCATCTTGGTTTCGTATAACGAGTGCAAACTGGGGAGAGGACAATTTCTTTCCAATCCCTTTTCGTCCATTACCGCTTTCAGCGGAGTTCCTTTATCTCCCGACTCCCGTTCCCGTCCGTCTTGCTCCCGTCCCCTGTAAACAAGGGGTTCATAACACATCCTTGTCATTTAGCTGGCCAATCCATAGGCGTTTCTTTCCTTTTTTCCTTTGTTTTCAGCCTTGCTCCTATTTTTCACGTCTTTTGACAGCTTCAGTGACATTTCATGACCTATGAAGTAGCCACCGCCGAAAGGGTTTCTAATTTTAGCGGAAGGAGGCCTCAGTTTTTCACCCTAAGGGCGAATTTTCATTTTTCCGCTGATCAAGAAGTCTCAAAATAAGCTAAATGTAAGTCAACAAACATTTTGGATTCTTGTTTTTGAAAGTATTTTAACGCTCAATAAATGATTCTTACCTTCTTAAAACTCCCACTTCCCGCCCTTTCCTCTCCCGCTTTCCGCCCCCTATTCTCCCGGGCTCCCGCCCTCTGTCTCCCCGTCTCCCCCCCCCCCCCCCAACTTTCACCGAGCGCCGTGCCGGCATTTCGAACGTCAACAATGTTCAAATGGTTCGTTTCCAAACTTCCTACTACAAATTTGCACAGCTGATACTACACAGCATCAACTATCTCAGACAAATGACGCCGATCATAAAGTTACTTTCACGAAATTTAGCCGTATTAGACAACTCTAAAATTTTTTTTTTTTTGAAAATAAAATAGAACACTTCTATTCAAACTAAGATGTAATACTCAAGTATCTTTGTTTGTTTGTTTGTTTGTTTTTTTCCTTTTCTTTGCTTAATCTATCAGCTTTTCCGATGACGTACAAAAGTCAGTGATTTTAATTTATTCCTTCCGTGTTTTTACAACTACAAAAAAACCCCAGACATCAGATAAACATTGAGCCTTGCTAACGAGGAAGTCCCTAAATTTGTCTGTTTTAAAAATGTTTACATATGTCGAGAGCAAAAAATTTCCTGTTTTTTCATTTGCATAAATTTTTCGCAAAGATTTCTTTGATAAAGTTTATCTCATTTTGGTTCTAAGGCAGTACTTTTGACGAGTAGCATACGCAGAAAAGTTGATAATCGGTGCCTTTAATTTGTCTGAAAACGTTCCTAACAAAACAGGCACTTCTTCACAACGTGTGTTACATCGTGTTGCTGATGAGCCAGTGAAAACTAGCCTTCAGCTGTAGCCTTGTCAGTCGAACTCCATTCAATAAATAAACATTATAATTTGCATTTAATAATTAAGACAGAAGAGTTATCTTGAAGGAAAGATGTTTGCTTCAGAAACCTCTGCTTCCAATAGCACGGTGTGAGAAGTTTTATTACCAAGAATGCTCGGCACGCTTACCTCGAACGATCCTACCACAACACTTTTAACACTTCAATTCTCAAATTTTACATGAATATAAGTTCAATTACTCAATAGAGCGAAGCTTGAGAATTTGATCTTCACTGATAAGTTAATGCCTCACATAAAAGCAACCTCCACCATGCATTTCTCTGATTGTAATTTTGCCTTAGGTATATATTAGCACTGAACCTGACATTTTTTCCTTGTATTAAAAACCTGCAGCAGCAGAAATTTTTGGTAATATTTAATTCTCTTTCGCTTTTCTCAGTTGAATGTAAAGCATTTTTATTATCAGTCACAATAAAAAAAATTGTCTTTGAATCAATTATTTACCCTCGGTCAGCCGGTGTTTATAGCCAAAGGCTCTTGACTGAACAAAAAACAATTCAGAAAGAAATAATTCAACTGAATTAAAGTAACGTAACAAGCGTGAAAAAACGAACAACTGGCGAAAGGCAAAGCAGTTGATAAAAATAAAACAGGTTGTAGAGGAAGCCACCGACAATCGAGTTGATTTATTTACAATGAACTGGGACACGTTGAATACACTGACAATTTTTTCCGCTTTCATTAAGTTAGACCCGGGGGGGATGTTACTCCCTATATAATGGCCCATACGGGGAGGCTCTGCCCGAAAAGGGTTCCTTTTTCAGTCTTCAGGTGTATAAAAGGGCAGGGATTTCACAAGTTAAGGTATATGAAAGGGTTGGGAAATCTGTTGTTTAGGTACTTGATATTGACGATGACGGAGGGTGAAGAAAACCTTCGTGTAAGAGAAGATAGAAGTTACTAGACACACTAGTGTGCCTATAATGGAATACCATATCGTTATGAGAACACTACAGCATTTCATTGCTGAAAGGGCAGCGGAAACAATCCAAAAGGTAATAATGATCACGTAGGTTCGCTTCAAAGTTACAACTTGTCTGTATCTCAATCCTAACAACAGGGCGAGAAGTCTGTCCACGCTTATTGCAGTCAGTGTCAACACAGACACTCCACTCAATAAGTGGCCTGTTATAAAGGCTGCCTTGTATACGTAGCGACAAATCTTCCAATGTTCATTCACCATAGACATCCAATAGGTAACAGTGAGAGGCTCTGAAACAAGACCAACACAGAGATCAGTTGTTGCAAGGCAACGAAGCAAAAGTTTGGACGGCGGATGATGTGAAGACTCCTTGTGAAGAGCAATAAGAATCAGAGCATTCCCGGGAAATGCAGTGGCGGACAGGAAAGAGTTTACTGAAATAAATGCCATGTGGCCGTGCAGTCCAACGGTTAAATCTGACGAACATAATAGTTGTTCAGATGTTTTCTGTTGTCCATCTCCAGTAAAGTTTTCAGTCGCCATATTGACATGACGATGGCTTTTCGTCGCCGACTAACTGCAAGCTGGAACTGATAACCTATCACTGTCGAAACTTGGCCTCTTAACAACTGACAAACATTCTAAACGCTATGTATAACTTTGCTGAAACATATCAACACCGCCCACACGAATCACTGACAGTTTGAGAAGACAAACTATTTACAGCCGAGCAGCTGGTTTTCTATTAAACGAAGACTGACTGGTTTTTGTTTCCGTTGAGAAAGAAAAAACTATTAGGTAGAAATATCTGCATTTTTTTTGCTTCTGATAAGCAACATAAGTGAATATGGAGAAAGATGTATATCTATTCAGTGTAGAAGATTATGTTCTTTTTTATTTACAATGCTTAATTTGAAATACATAAGCAAGTAAAAGCTAACGATACAATATATGTCCCGACGTTTCGGCGACCTCATGACGCCATTATCTATTACTTAACTCCATTTATGTAAATCTACAGGTCTTACCTCTTTTGATCTCGCTCTCATTTCTTCATGCTTTGATAATGGGCATGTCATCATGAGGTCGCCGAAATGTTGAGACATTATATCGTTAGTTTTTACTTGCTTATGTTTTATAACTTCAGAAAATACGACACAAATTATAAAATCTTCCAGATATCCTAAATTGAATTTTCCTAGATGATGCATTAGCGAATTAGTCGTTATTTTTAGATATATGATTTCTAAACAAATAATGGTGGCGGTATTGTCGAATTCGAAGCCCCACATGTGTGTGCCACCTAGGTACAGATAGGAGAGAAAATAATTGAATATTTGTAAATTAAAAACGAGACCATTTTAAATTATATGGATTCTGAAATTTTTCCTTAAAATCTACTAGAATGGAATATCAAGAATCGTATCGAGAATGATTAACCTCAATTTTCAAGTTCAAGTTTTCAGTGCGATGTATTTCAGTCGTGTGTGAGGACTAATTTTATTTGTCCATTTACAAGTTTCGTACTCTGACACGTTTCAAGCCGGGGTTCTCCCCTTGAATCCCCTCATCTCCCATCTGGGTTAGGAAACGCCTTGCACTTAATCGTCACGTTTTCTATGATAATAGGACTGAGTTAAGTCCATGTCGGTGTGTAATCATACGAGTTATTAACAACATTAGCCGAACGCGAAGCGTGATTCCGATTTATGAAATAACGAGTATAAGGCCAATTCTATTATTGGACAGTTCGTTATTAGACGCTTTGATATTGGACGCTTTGAAAATTGAACATCTTGTTGTTAGACACTTTGTTATTTTGTTGTTGAACACCTTAATTAGCTGCTCGGGCGGCCAATTCATTAAACTGGAATAGGGTGCACTGAGAACCAATCAAACGCGCGTTTGGTCACCCTGTTGCGACGTTTTGCTACATGTTGGGTATTGAAAATCGAACTAGTGCGCATGCCCTGGCGCAACATTGTTACACGAATCCGGCCAATCGACTACAACATCATGCAACATCCACAAATGTTTGACCATTTTCAAATTTAAGCCAACAACACCCAACATGTCGCCACACGTTGCAACCTGGTGGCCAAACGCGCGCAACATGTTACGCCCAACTATGTTGCGATATGTTGCAAAGACGAAACGTTTTCCAACTTTACAGTTTCTTTGTTATTTAAAATTGAGTGACCGACAAATTCCCTTCCTCCCACGCTGGCTAACAGAAGGTCTCCTTTACTTACTTTGCAAATGAATGCAAGTCCAAGTCTCAAAAAAGGCATAGAAGTGAATACCTGCTTTATTATGACTTTAATTGTCGTAATTTGCTTCTGTTTACGGAAGGTTAAATTCTCAGTTAGCAAGAGTTTGGACGGCGGATGCAGTTAAGACTCCTTGTGAAGAGCAATTAGAGTCAGAGCATTCTCAAGAAATGCAGTAATGGTCAGAACAGAGTTTAAAACTGAAATAAACACTGATCAATTGGCCGTGTAATCGAGCAGTTAATTAATATCCTGCAAAGCATAATAGTTGTTCAATTGTTCTCTACTGTCCATCTTCAGTAACGTTTTGCTGTTGTCATACTGATCAGCAAAATGGCTATTTGTAGCTTAGCTGCAAGCTGGAATCGGTTAACTAGCAGCCTGATTTGAGCATTAATTGGACAGTGTACGCGTCATGCTTGTAATTGGACAGTACGCGTCATTTTGCGCGCGCTGTTGCCGTGCACTTTGTTGAGTAAACTGTTGTGTTTTTCAGCATTCATAAAGACGTTTTAAGATCGTTCAGCGCTCAATCGATGGTTGTTCGTTTCTCGAATTTTGTCATAGTTTTTATTAATTGGTAACAGGGCTTCACGTCGTCCAATTCAGTCTGTAATCATACTCGTGATTTTAAACAAATCGGACTCCCGCTTCGCGGTCGGCCGACTTTGCTAATCACTCGTATGATTACAGACCGAATTGGACTCCACTCAGTCCTATACCATTACTATGACGGGACGCCCGGGGCTTCTGCTGTAAGTACCGCAGAGAAATGGTAGGAAATTTTCCAAGCATTCCTTACATACTCGCACTGGGGTTCTTCGTCTTGCGGCCAGGGAAGGCGTCATAATCTGTTTCGGTGACATGCCGATGATATTTAATAAAAAACAAACCAGAAAGGGCCCGTGGAATATGAGACAAGCTTTAAAATGAAGTCATGACATTAATAGTGCTTTAAAAGCAAATAGCGCGTTCGAGTCATTCCCGATGGTTTCAAATGATGGCGGACTCCACCGACGCCAATAATCTGGAACAAAACAAGGTCATTATATATCGGATCACGTCTAAACACACATGAAGAAAGACTTGGGGAGGAAAAAAACGTGAGCGGACAAAACCGAGGAATGCCGATAAATCAAGTAATCCCGCAATGATGAACAAATTACGCAACATGAACCTTCCTCTGCTTCTCCCCCTG
>Ga0126339_10004417_pt1 | contig 10384 bp, 4 predicted proteins | sample OrbTmetagenome_2_FD_92532 | JGI IMG/M metagenome (GOLD analysis project Ga0126339, IMG submission 92532) | Coral microbial communities from Petempiche,Puerto Morelos, Mexico - Orbicella T R C metagenome | ecosystem: Host-associated > Invertebrates > Cnidaria > Coral | place: Petempiche,Puerto...
CGAGTGAAATTAGAAGTAGTTTCACGTGCATTTTGTCAAAATTCTGATGATTTCCAATTATTTCAGTTTTGACAAATCTCATGTGAAATTATTTCGTAATTTCACGCGTATGCTCTTTGATTAACTGTTAACATCATTAGTGACGAATTACACTTTCAAACTGGGTGTTTGACTTGCTTATTATATCGAGAAATTTCGCGTCAAACGTTCATAACAATTTTGTAATTTCATTCGTGAAATTATAAATTACCGCTAAAATGTCGCGCCAAAATTAAGGAGTACTTTGTCGCCCACGATATTTTGAAAGATATTGTTCTTACCCTCAATGCACTGCGGGCAGCAACCTCCGGGAACCTGACCTGGTGCCTTGCCCTTTAGTAAACGAACAAATAAAAAAGCTAATTTTAATAAAACACTACATAAATTGGCAATCAATAGCGTTTCTCATAAGATTTTGACTTGTTTATGGTACCTGGTTAGTTTAAAACCTAAGTCAAAACGGTAACATGCCAATGATTTGGACGTGCGATTGGTTGCTTTATACCAGGGGGGTACTCCGTTAATGTTTGGGTAGGTGTGTGCCCTGTACTAGACCATGATCAGCTTGATTTTGCTACCCCACTCAAGGTTAGGCACCAAAAACCCCTACCCTATCCCAGACTAGCTATTTTCCTTGCAGAAACTTTATCACTATCGTAGTGCAACATACGCTAACTATTACTAAACCAATATCTTACAACGTCACTTCCGACTTTCAGTTTCTATTATAGAACCCCGTGTAAAGAGCCCTGTTCTACACTAAATTAATTATACACTGGTCACTTTTCCGATAATAATAATAGCCTATTCTAGACGCTTCACAGCGGCACATACCCATATATCTTATCTATGGGAGTGCCCCGGGATTTATAGGACGAGAAGTTTTGAAGACTAACAAAATTTTTTCCAAAATCAATCAATCCCTCAAGAGAAGGAGCGACACTTCGAAGTGTTGCATTGTAATAGCTAAAGTAAAATGATGAATTTCCTCGCTTAGTGAATCCATTCTTGTGTGACAAAATCTTTGGGCTAATCCAGTCCAGCCACAATCACAAAACTTGAAAGTTCCAAGTGCTAAGAATGAAATTGAAAGATTGTATGTCTTTTATCTGCTCGACCTAAAGAAGGAAAGCGACGCTAGTCGAAATACTATCCGTTCCATGTCTGTATTATCATTATTTCAGTTCGGCGATTAATAACAATTAGAGTGGTTTCTAGTACTTGCATTCCTGTCTGAGAGACATTTGGAATGAGAACTGCGCCATCATATTTCATACGTCGTGTGGGTCTCGGCATTGATGTCTTCCTGAAGTATCGAAATGGCCTGCTAATGATAAGGAAGTAAAGCTACTGTAGTGTTTTGGACACACTATGTAAGCAAACATCCACTGCTCACCTCCGGGCATTTGAGTGATTCTGCAGAAGTGCATTTCTGAAGTTCACACGTCACAGTTCCATTTGTACAGAAGCAGATCTGGCAATTCCTCGCGAACCACGACTCGTTATTCTGTAAAACGATGGAAGAAAAAACGCAATTAATGTAATTCTAGAACTCATTGGGAGATGTTTAAACACCCCGGTGCCCTATGGTCCACTCTGGAGCACTTACGTGCATCTCAAGGTTCTTGAGACAGTTCAAGGACACTGCGCCACTCTTGAAGCACTTTGAGCTACTTCTGAGTACTTCCTACATCTCGTGGCACTTTGAAGCATTTCCGGAACACATCGAAGCACTTTGAGCTAGGCACTTCAACCATTCAAAGCACGCTTTGAATCAATTTAAAGTATTCCATTTTGAGAAATTTGGATGGTTTATGTAAATTTCTAAGAGTAAAGGAATAACACCAAAATATTCAACGAGTTCCCTGTGTGCCTCAAGTGGAAGCTATATCTAGATCGCAAAAAGTTATTCATGTATGGGTCATGGAATGCGACATTTAAAAGTCTTCGTGAAATCCTAAATCGCGTCAATTTGAAGAAGACACTTTATAACAAGAACTCTAAAATGCTCCCGCGTACTGACCGTTCCATATTATCGGCGGACGTTTTTATTGAAAGTCCTAAAGAACTGACTTACACAGTCAAACCTCTTCATAACGGCCACCTTGGGGAGAGGAAATTGGCCGTTGCAGCCGTTATGGGGAGGTAGGGATGTAATATGACAATTGTATTTTTTCGGGGTTGCAACATTTTTATAAACTTAAAATAATCAAAATGTATGGATTAAACAGAAACCAAACGGAAACAGAGACCAACGACGCGTGGTCCGGATCAATTTTCGTCACCTTTTACAATAAAAATTGGGATTTGTATGCACCGTTCGTCAGTCGTTGATTAACTGGCCGTTGTGGAGAGGTTATTTTGCAAGTTCGAACGCGCTTTAGTGGCCATTGTGGAGAGGTGGCCGTTGTAGAGAGGTTTAACGTCATTCCCCAATATAGCATTGCGCATCCTTACTACACATAATTTATGGCGTCATTAGCGCGTTCGTGCACGCGCGCATTGGAAACATGGCGGATTCACCTTGATATTGAGTTCGTTAGTTGAAAAATGGCTATTACTCACTAACGAGCTCGGGCAACCCAAATTTTTTTCCAGTCATTTTAATCAACTAACCATTAGCTTTGCGTGAGAAAAGACTGATCTGATTTCTATTGTTGAGAATTGAATAAATAAGGAAAAAAGCAGCTGCAGTATAGTCTTCTCTATTTTGCAGTTTGATAGCCCTAGCAAGCAATTTGGTTCCAATATTTTAACAAGGTTTCAGCTGTCTGTCGAAATCAAACTTAAAAAGTTTATTTGTGTCCGACACAAGTATTGACTGTAGTCATGAGTCTGGGCTCACAAAGAGTTTACAATAACTTGGAATGCGTTCTTGTAATAAGCATGGGACATTTTCAATATCTCACTGCTCCTCAGTTAACGAGCATGGGCACCCCCCATTTTTATTTTATAATTAAAGTTCTCATATGATAAATATTCATTGGACAAAGTTTAAACAAAAGTCTATGTGAAGTTTTATTTTAGGGAAATTACCTTAAATAAGTTTGAATGCATGGACCGTCCGCCGGGACAAAAAAAACGTGGCCGTTGTAGAGATGTGGCCCTTAGTGGAGGTTCGACTGTAGTTATTTATTTAAGATTATCAATACCTTGTGCGTTCTTCCGTCATGAGTACACGATGACGATCCTACCATAAGAAAAAATTTGTTTGATTAGTTGCCATAGTGACCAGCAGCCTGTCCCACATTCTCTCAGTCAGTTGCTCAGAGTGAAGGAGAAGGGAAAGGTGTTAGTTATAACTGTGGTAGATGTAGTTTAGGCGTATGTTTGAAATCTTATCCTTTCCCATCGCTCAACCAAATAACTGCTGCTATTGAGCATTTTTTGGGGTAACCCAGTGGTTTAAAATCTGTTGAGCCCGGCCCGCAGCAGCTTACTATCGATGAGTAGCATAGCATTCTATCATAAATGCCGTTCTCTGATTGGCTGCGCTACTCACTATCTATTCCGTTGTACATAGTTAGTAGCTTGGCAGTGTGCGGTTGTTAGAGAAATGGCGGCTGCTTCTTTGCGTTTTCGAAGTGTCTCGGGAAGGGATTTAGATAAAGTTTTGAACTACTATTAGATTTATGCCAAACAAATAGATTATTTGCTCTCGATTTCTATGTAAATGTAAATCTTATTCATAGTGGTCATGCACTTAGCTATACAAGCATTAAGCTTAGCTGTACTTTACAGGCATGCCACTGAAACAAACAACAACGTGATAGTTGACGAGGGCGCAGAAATCCAGAAGGTTCTAGGTAACTGTTGGAGATAGGGCGCGGTCTTTCGCGTATTATGTCCAAAAAGCACTGAACAATAAAATCGTCTATTTGATCGATAGTATTTGCTTAGTTCATCAGCCAAACCCGGAGCTCAAAATCCGGCTATTCTGATCTCGCTCTCTGCTCACCCCACTTAACTTTATGGCAGAAAATCTCTCCTTACATTAATTGTGCAATGTTAATACTTTGATAAGTAAGCAAAACGACAAGATAGTAAAGAAGAAGATAGCCATTTTCATTTAACTTCCAACTGCAACTAATTTTATCAGAATGTCAATCTGTTTTCCCTTACACACAGCTGTTTGGGGGCTATGGTTGTCATCGACTAGTTTTGTTACGGGCTAAACTAGCTCAGCTCTGTACCGTAGAAAGGTCGCGACTTTAGAAAGGACTCAAGTAAACGGATTTTATCACGTACGTACAAGCTAGCCGGAAGCTTGTGAAATCCTAATTTGTTTAAATTCTTGTATTACCAAAAGGTGCACTCGGAAATGTGTAGGATCAGTTTTCTGTTGTTTTGTCTCCATGCCGAACTTATTAAACGCTGATAAGCCATTTATCTGGCCCTAACAGAGATTAATTCACAGCTTCTTTTTCGCCTTTTCATAACAAATTTCAAAGGAACAAGTCACGGGAATGCTTGTTAGCAATTTAACTTAACATGTTTGCACAAGTGAGCCAATACTCGGAAACGAGATTGCGCAATTTTGGATAAAACTTTCCCTTGATCTTAGCAGAGTGCAACTGAGCGGATTGGGGGTTTGATTTCCTTAAGTGACCTCCATGGCCGCAACGATTGTTTCATATAAACCGATTTGATCCTGTTTTCACTGTCTTCTGGGAAGCAAAAGTGATAAATTTACGTTTCCAAAATTTACGATTTCAAATGTCGACGTTTGCGGATACTACGTGTGGAGGGAAGCCAAGTGCATACCTAGCCCGCCCACCTTACGAGTAATGTCCACGTGCGAATTGCACACCGGTCTTGGACACACGTTTCCACTCAATGTCTCCCATCTTGCTTTGTTTTCTTTGTCACTCTACTTTGTAAAGACTCAAACCAAAGAAATGTTAACGAGAGGACTTGTCGTCGCCTTTTTCAGCTGCAATTACTTTGTCTTATACTGAAATTGCCGCATCTTCACTGAGACAAATGGGTGAGACTCCTTGGCGCCTTCGTTTAGCTTTCAATCTAACCTACTGTTCTTTGTCATCCCTCTAGTCATGTTTATGCTTTTAATAAATCCAAATCCAGCCAGGAAATGTTTGCTACGCGGTAATCTGTAACAAATGTCCTTAAAGTTTCATTTCGTAACACCCCAACCTATTTTGAATTCCACGGTTTAGTATACTAAAACGTTTTTCATAACATAGTGCATGGGGGCATCCATGTTTAGGGTTGGCAGTGTCTTAAAACAATAGTGATCTACATCGATTTTCCTCCTTTATTATCAATACACTGCCAAGCAGATAGGTGCTGAGAATAAAGAAACGAATCAACTTGAGAACACTGTTTATTAATGAACACAAAGCTGGCACACCTTGTGGGCACGGCAAATCGTAGCGAAAGTCGATATTTAGATTGAAACGCGATGTTATGGTTATTTACCAACAATTAATTAAAGTGATATTTCAGCTTGAGGCATTTAATTTTGACCATAATTGTTTGTTATATATATAGTAATTTGTTTTTTCAAACATATTAAATCAATCTGCAAACATAACGTGTGCGAAAGCTTATTATAAACAGGTGAAAAAGTTATACAGGAAATGCAAGTTTTTTGAATGATTTAATTTCACAGATACCTTTCACGACTTCTTCGTCTTTGAAACAGCAATCATTGAACCTCGCTGAAAGTTTTCATTTACTTATGAGTACAATGTTGGGTCAAATGAACGGAAATAAAGAAAATGTTGATAGCATCACCAGTCGCAGTGACGCCATATGCGGTGTGATCAAAAGTTTCTGAGTAAAAATAGGCGACCGCCCTTTACGTTGCGCGGCGTTGTTTAATGAGTCAAGCCGTCTTAATGTCGGCACAATAAACGAATTAGGATAATAAAAGGCTATTATCAAGCAAAGACGCTAATTTCAAGAGGATCGTAACTACCAAGTAGGGTTATTAGTTCGAAGGAGACATTGTGGGTTTGTAGTGTGTAGAGTTTTAAAGTGTCTGGTAAAGCGGATTCTGTAATTAGATTCAAATGAGACAGCGGTGATTGCGAATCTACACAAATATTTGTTTGGACTAAATACGAGAAAACAAACACCCATTTAGATTAGATTAGACTCTGTAGGGTAAACATTTCAAAGGTTTGATCGAAGCCATTCATGCAATCCCATAATCCACCGTCCAAACTGGATGGAGTCCATTCAAATCGGTTGCAACTTTCTTGACATATGTCGTTCTGATCAGTCACACCTCAGTCCGGTACTTTTTAAACGAAAGCTATTGAAGTCTTTCCATGTGGTACGGCTAATTATGCTGTACAAAGTGATTCTGACTGTGAAATCTGTTGATGAAACCCAAGTATAGATTGGGTTTGATTACCGGTACTTAAAAATGAAAGCTGTTCAGAAATTCCGCCCCGGTTTCTGTGGTGCAGTGTGTTTACAAAACACAATTCATTTATCCAAATTGGGAAATTTTACGTTTTAACTGAATTGGATGTTTTAGAGTGAAATGGTAGGAGTTACATCAGTGCACAAGAAGTGATAGTTTAAACCTTCCTATTGGATTAATTAGTGACCAAAAAATTTGACTGCATGCATAGACCACCTTGAAACTCGCTTAATCGTGATACCTGAACACCGATTCCGCCGGAAAGAGCACTGAAAACTCAGTAAAGTTTCAAATTTTGAAAGAACGATCTTCATTTAGAGGCAAGTATTGTTCTGTAAAACATTACGATCGTATTTCAGACTTGAAGTCTGCATAATGTTAGTGTAGCTTCCTTCTCAAAACACCGCCATGGCAACGCGTTCAGACGACCGAGAACTTCTCTACGACTGTGTTAAAGATTTCACTCAAATTTAAGATCTCTTACCGCTTGAATTACCGCTTGCGGTATCGATGATTTCTCTGTAAAACTTGAAATTTTCATCTGAAATACAGGTGGTCAGTCCACAATTTGATTGAATTTCGCATCGATGTCTATTCACATTCTGCGGTGCGTCTGCGGTTACCCGCTTTCAAGTTAATTAAGTCCAGAGATATAGGTTAACCTATTTAAGATCATTTAGTATCCACATTTTTTTTCCTGAAGTCAACGTTAAAATTATTCTTACTTTTTGACAGAATACAGGCATAAGTTTTGCTTTTCTCCAAAGGTCTTTACCTTGACTTTCTTGGCAAACAGGACAACATTGACCTTTTTGCTTGGCGATGACTCCTGTGCACCCATTTATTCTTGGACAATCTTCTCGAGCGCATTCCACAGACTTGTTCTGAAAAAGGTGATAAACGCGTTAATCGATAGTTCTTTATAATTCACGACCTACATGTAAAACTAGTAAATTTTATCCGTTCCGATGGGCCAGTGTCAAATTTGGGACTAGAAAAGTAAGGTACAAAGAAACTCGGTCTCGGAAAGATTCTTGCCCATGCAGGTCTGAAACTTCGTTGCGTTGCATAGTCACACAGATTCAGCGATAATCACAAGCTCAGACTATTCTTAGAGGATCTGTTTTAACGTTGGATCGCATTTTCATTTAGCCGGATCCAGACACCGCTATACTGTGATACCGAAACTAATACGTATGAGACAAAGTTAATAACTAGAATATCTTTTTTCACCGGCTTAGGTGATTCCCTTGAAACTAAAGGTGGAAAATTTTACAAATCTTTATTAAGGTGATCTTTGCAATTCCGTTTTTCAAAATACGAAATAAGTAAAATGAACTGATCACCATGCTCTCGAAAGAGATATCATGTGCTCAAGGTGTCGTATAATCCCTTTGAAATATCAGATCCAAGAGATAGCGTATTCAAATCAGCGTTCACCCAATTCTTTTGGTGTGGCGTAAGGCAGCGTCCACACTGCGCCGGCTTTATTTCTACGGTTAGGCGTACCGTCCACACTAATTTGTCAAGCTTTTCGAAAACGCTCTTCAAAGCGGAGGAATTTGAAAACCCCGGTTTTTGGTTTTCGTGTGGACGGAAAACATTTTGAAAATGGAGCTTTTCGAAAACGATGACGTCACGACAATCATGTGATTTGCTTGACAGAGTTTTTTTCAAACACAAATCCAAACTGACCGGTGATTGTTACGGGGCCTAAAACAGCTTAGGGAGGAAGAAAATCTTGAATCATTGTAATCAGTAGATGTACGGGTTATTAACCAGGCTTGAGGTCAATATGGCTGGATATTGGCAAGTTCTTTTTTGCGTGTTTATGGACCGAGCAGGAGTAGAGGTCCACAAACACGAACGAGGCCAATATCCAGCCATCTTGACCGAACAAGCTCTGTCAATAAAGGGCTTATTTTATGGGAGAAGAACGGGATTTTCTTCCGGGACACAGTGGGCAAGATAGCGCCATCTTGCCTGCTCGGTTAGCCAATCACCGCGTAAGATTCGGTTCATCTTGCCCGCTCGCGGAGCTAGCCATATGACAAATGTACAATATAGCTAAAGAAACTCATCATCGAACAATTACTCATTTTGTATTTGTCGTGCTCGAGTTCACAACGTATCTTCACGGGTACAAAGTTCAAGTTTTCAGTTATTTACTTTCTCTGACGATTAAATGGGTCCGGAAATCGTTGTTTCTCCAAAAGTCAACTTAAGGAGAACTGATGGAGCCCAGCAAGGTCCATACAGAAACATTACTCCCGCATGCAGAACGGTCTGCATTGAGCAGGCTTGGTTAATAAGAGATTTGTTAAAGACCTTATGATTAAGCGTGCTTTAGAAACCTTACCCGGTCCAATATTTTAACCTTGGCTTATTTTTTTGTTATTGGACCTCTCGGTCAGTCTAATTAAGGAGGCTATATTTTTTTCTGAGCTTAGTAGTTCTAATGAACTGATTTGCACTGTTACATTTTCAATATTGTTATTCATGGCTAATAGGAAAACTGTTTTCTTGCTTAGTAATTTCCAAAATATTCGCTTAAAATTTTAAGATGCTATTTGTAAGGCTGACATTATCATGAAATTGGTCTGGAAATTGTTTTTTCTCCAAAACTCAACTTAAGGAGTATTGATGGAGCACACCAAGGTCATTATAGAAACATTTCTACCGCATGCAGAACGATCTGCATTGAGCAGGCTTGATTAATACTGAAGAAATTTGTTAAAAGACCTTATGATTAAGCGTGCTTTACTGAGAAACCTTACCCGGTCCAATATTTTAACCTTAGCTTATTTCTGTTATTGGACCTCTCGGGCAGTCTTGTGATAAGGAAATAATTAAGGAGACTGTATTTTTTTTCTGAACCTTGAAACTCTAGTGAACTGATTTGCACCGTTACGTTTTTCATTATTGTTATTCATGGCTTATTGGAAAACTGTTTTCTTGCTTAGTAATTTCCAAAATATTCGCTTAAAATTTAAGATGCTATTTGTAAGGCTAAGAGGTTAAAATAACTCAATAATGTTCAGAAACTGCCAAAAAGAAAGGTAAACGCTATTCTCTGTCGCTACAGCGAAATACACTGTTTCGTTCAGTTTTACGAAGACAGAATGAAACATTGCATAACCTAGTTCGTGATAAACACAGCTTTCACATGAACGAGCTGTGCCATGGAGAAGATATCGGAAATATTGGACTAGCACGTTAATGTCACCCGTTTGACGTCAATGCGGTCTGTTATTTTCAATGTATAGCTGATAAACAACTTCGGAATATAAAATGTAAAGTATTTCAGCTCTAATTTCATAAAACAATTTTTCTAAAATTACAGCTCTTGCTCTCAGTAACGAGTAGTTTGTTAGACCAGTCCATACAACGAATATTCGTCACATGCAAAGAATGGCCATTCATAGCACTTTTGTTTAAATTCCCCCCCTTTAAAACTATTCTATTCTGCGTTTATTCCTTCAGTTTAGAGCCAGTGTGATAATAGAAAGTTTGGTATGACACTGTACAGTCTCTAATAACTTTAACCTTATCTTCCAAGGATGATAATAGCTTGAAATTATGTACTTATGAAATTATTCACAGAGCAGAAACAGTATCTCACGGGGGTTTGGAAGCTCGGCAGAAAATGTTTTGAAAGTTTATGACGTCAAAGTTACCCTGTCGGCATTTGATGGCGCCACATTCACCTGGAATCTCGAAACCTGTAGCTTTCATTTGAATGGTCATACACTAGGGGTTTCATTTTTAACTTGGAACTGGAAAATATTTATTATTTACCAAGTTGTGGTGGTGAAATGATTTCACTCCATCACTCCGTCGCTTCTAGTTAGCCGTTTGGAACGAGGGGGCGGGGGGGGGGGGAAGAATCCCAAAGGAAAAAACAAGGGAAGCACGAGGAAAAATTTAAAAAAAAAAAAAAAGGAAGAAAAA
>Ga0126339_10004418_pt1 | contig 10384 bp, 7 predicted proteins | sample OrbTmetagenome_2_FD_92532 | JGI IMG/M metagenome (GOLD analysis project Ga0126339, IMG submission 92532) | Coral microbial communities from Petempiche,Puerto Morelos, Mexico - Orbicella T R C metagenome | ecosystem: Host-associated > Invertebrates > Cnidaria > Coral | place: Petempiche,Puerto...
AACTCACAAAGTACAAAGATCTTGAGATTGAAATCGAGAAAACGTGGGGAATGAAAACAACAACTGTCCCAGTGATCATTGGAGCTTTCGGGCTTGTCAAGAAGGGAACAGAAAACTACATCGCCAAGATCCCAGGCAATATTAGAATAACAGAGCTACAGAAGCCCGTCCTCCTTGGAACTGCTCACATACTTAGGAGGACTCTATCCATCAAGTAATCCAGGAGACTTATGACTGCCCTGGGCTCACGGATTGAGCTCGGCACCATACGTTAAAAGCGGCAAGACTTTAAGGACTAGAACACCCTTATCAGTAATTGCTCATGGTGCTTTACAACAAAAGGTAAATATCAGTTTAAATAAATAAAAATTAAAAGAACTATCTAACAAGCTAAAATTTAAAAATGATATTCACACTTTAAAAGCAATTTTGAAAACGGTAATTTTTCAAATGTTTCTCAAAAACGTTGCAAGAGCCGCTCAGTCTCAACTCCAAGAGGAGCGTGTTCCAAAGTTTAGGGACCACCATGGCAAAAGCGCGGCCCCCATATATTTTCAAGAGAGCTGTCGGGGTGGCCAAGAGTGGCTTCGATGATGATCTCAAAGTACGAGACTGTGTTTTGTAGCGGAGCAGATCTGTAATGTACTCAGGGGCTGCGCCATTAATGGGGGATTTGAAAACTAATAGAGAAATTTTATCTTTTCTTTCCAAAGCCTTTAAAATTGAAGCCATAAGTTCCGTACTGAATTTACGAGGATCCACAATGTGTGGTAGAAGGTCAGGGTCGATGGTGGTTACTTCGTTCAAACAACAGAGACCAAACAAACTTCAGTCCTTCACCTGCCAGAAAAAAAGGCTCCCTTCCCTGTCTGTAGTTGTAAGTTACTGTTACAATACCCAATGAACAGGAGGGTCTGAAACTGAAAGGTCGTTGGTTGCAGTCTCGTTCGATACAGAGATTTGGATTTCTTTTTGCAAGTGCTCAAATTACGTTCCATATAAAAATGCAATCGCCCTAATGTTTATGAACATCATCATCATCATCATCATCATCATCATCATCATCATCATCATCAACATAATCGCCATCATCATCGCCACCACCACCACCATCACCATCACCATCACCATCACCATCATATGTTGTCGCTTCGCTCAAAACTGAGAGCCGCAATCTGAGAAGATGGCTCCTACTAAAGCTTTAACTGGGTCTGTAGCAAGCCATGGTTCTAAGGCACTAGGAAATTTATTTTTCACACCTCACCCCGTCTTCAGAATGTTATCCTTTCTTTGTACTCCATCATGCCCTTTTTTCCAATTACTGCTTGCTCAGTCCCTGTTTTAATTCTCCACTTCATAGCTACTACCGCTACGATTTTCAAGCTTTACAGCTGGAAAAAGTTTCAAAAAGTAGAAATTATAAGAAATTACCGACGACTGTCATTGCCATTATCACTATTCTTATTTTTGCTGTTGTTGTTTTGATTGTTGTTGTTTTCCTGTCTAGTGGAACTAAAGAGCAGAACAAAAGCTTTACGAACGACTCCAACATAAAACAAACTAACGGGAAAGGTCCTTCAGCTTGGAGTTAGCTGGAAATATATATTTATCTTTTTTCTTTCCCGTGAGGATCGAGAAGACAAATGCTCTCGCAAAGTATGGATAAATGATGGCTGACACTTTGTCTTTCAAAGTCATACCCCTACCAATAGGAGAAAATGTTGGAAGAGAATTGGGAAACTGGGTACTTGTAATCTGTCCTGTCCAAGACAGAGATTGTTAGTTCTAATGCAGTCTTGTCCATGGACTCAACACTTCAGACTGAAAATGGCTTCAGATGGACCAATATTTCTGTATTTGTTGCTACGGAAAACTGTTCGGAGAAAGGAGAGGTGAGGAAATCAAGAATTTTGAAAACCATTTTGACCGTATTCGAACCATTGGCGTACGGGCACCTTCGGACTTGGGGGAGAGGCGGTGACCTGTATTTATAGGAGAAGCAAATGCTGGTTAGTCATTCATTCATTCATTCATTCATTCATTCATTCATTCATTCATTCTTTCATTCATTCATTCATTCATTCATTTATTCAATCTTTATTTTAACACGGTTTAAAAATTCGTCAGCTTAAAAACCTAATATATACTTAGAGTCAAACCTCTATTAAGCGGCTCTCTACTGAGCGGTCACCCTCTATTAAACGGACACTTATCAAATTCCCAAAAAGTAGTCCCCTTATTTACTGTAAATTTGACCTTTATTGAGCGGTCACCTCTATTGAGTGGACGCGGTCACCATTTAGAATTCTGAATTGGCTAATTTTACTGTATTTCACCTCTATTAAGCTGTCACGTGGTCAATTACAATGCGATATTTAAGGATATTTTGACACGATGATACACGAACCATGTCCAGTTTCTTTCAACAGCTCATCAAACACAACATGATATACTGTTGTTGTGTACCGAGACATTATACTGTATACATGCTACAGTTCCATTTTAACCATATTTTATACTACATTTTGGGAAACCCCTATTAAGCGTTCAATCTCTATGAAGCGGTCAGTTGGCTCACTCCCGAGGGTGATCGTTTAACAGAGGTTTGACTGTACTTCCTAATGTTTAAAATAATGGGAATAATTGAATAAAAAGCAACCTTTCCCGAATGCCATGCCTTAGACGTCTGCTTTCAGCAGGCGTTTAAATTACCTCAGGGACTTTGCTTCCCTTAAGTCGGAAGAAAGACTGTTCCAAAGAATGGCGCCACAGTAGCTAAAGCCATTTTTATAATAGTTTGTTCGCGGCATTTGGAACATTTAGTTTATTCTCAGAGTCAATAAGATTATATGCAGTTTCTCGCCTCTCTAATTTGGAACTTAGATATTATTTAGCCAACCCGTGCAGAGAATTGTATATCGTAGCTCTTTGAATTTGCTGCTGGCATGCTAGATTTTTCCACCCGAGAAGTTTAAACAGGCGACCAGCATTTACGTCATAGTTTGAGTAGGTCAAAACACGGGCTGCTCTATTTTGTAGCTTTTTTAACTTATGTCGTAAAGTTATCTCACAGTTTCCCCAAACAATGTTGCAATAGTCAAAGTGTGGCTGTATCAGAGCTTGATATATTAGATATAAGGTCGCTGGAGGGACAAGGTGCCTTATTCGTTTTATGGTCCCAATGCCAGAAGCGACTTTCTTTGTTACTTTTTCGATGTGGCCGCTCCAATCAAGTTTGCCATCGCTGGTCACTCCAAGTGATTTTGCGGTAGTGACCTGGCTAACTTGAAAGTCATTAATTGCAAGTGTCGGGGATTATGTGAGAGTACTTAGCCTCTGCCTAGATCCAAGAATCATGAATTCGGTCTTAGTCATATTTAGAATGAGTTTGTTTGCTTTCAGCCAATTATGAACATTGTCTAAGTCGTGATTTAGATGTAACTGAATATTGTCTGCATTATCACCTGCACATGTAAGATGGGTGTCATCAGCGTACATCCTCGGTTCACAATTTGATAGACAGTTTGGAAGATCGTTGATATATAGTAGAAATAGTAGTGGCCCTAAAATCGACCGCTGGAAGACGCCACAACTTAGTGAACAACTGCTAGAAAGCGACCGTTGATGGAGCACATCTCAGTACGATTCTCTAAATATGACTGAAACCATGCATTTGTGCGCGTTACCATATATGCCGTAGTCTCTTAATTTCGACAAGAGGATCTCGTGGTACGGGAACATTTGCAGCACAGGTGGTTGAATGCATTTTTTTCTTCACAAATGCAATTTTCAGTGAGCTTGGAGCTGAGGACATTGTCAGCCGCTATGACGAACTGTTCCATGAGTGGAAGTTGTTGAAGGATGCCGAACAAGGCTTTAAGGGAGTCATGGGCTTGGACCACGACCGTCCACTTGTGAAATGCTTGGATTCTATTCCACCTGGCAACCAATGCCTTTGTTTGTTCTTTCATACAAATTCGGGTGGGCTAACCTTAGGTGCGGGTAAATTCTTTGTGTACCTTTCGTCAGATTTTTGTTTTACTTTTTGTTATCAAATGTGTGCTTTGTTACAACATTCATGAGGGCTAATTCAATTCTAACAAGATTACGAGTTTTTGAGCTTTGCTTTAATATCGTAATGTTTGTTACTACATAACTTTCAAACAATCTTTTGTGAAGTTGTATGATTTTCATACCATAGGTTGAGGGAATTATGCAGAGATTGTTAACCTCTTAAAATTTGTAATTTGGTTTGTTCTGTTTAGAAATGAGGATTGGCTTTAGTCATGGTAGAATTGATGGTGAGTATGAGTTGCACCTTCATGTCGATCCTCTAGTGTCAGTGGATGCTCTTAAAGAACAAGTGGCAGATGCTTTGAAAACGGCCATCTTTATCTTCAGGGTGATATCAGACAGAATAAATTTTGTAAAAATGGAAGGAGCATCTATACGGAGGGATCTTATTATCTGCAGAAATTGATTTATCATTTCAAAGATGAAAAGGAAACCACTGTGAATATCACGGGTGTACGTCATAGCGTGTAACTATTGAATGTTCAGCAAGTGGAGCAGGCTTTTTTCATTGTCAAGGACATAATTGTTTTTACCCTAGCAAGCAGTAATGCGCTGATGGAGTACATTGCACAACAGGGGGATAAGGTTGACATGCAGGTATCAAAAGTTGATCCGGATAGTTCAAAAGTGATTTTTTACCAAAGAAATTACAAAATTCTTGGAAGCAGAGGTCTCAAAGCTAAGTATGACTTTGTTCTCTCTAAGGGCCGATTTACACGGTACGACTTTGTCGCATGCGACAAGCTTACGACAGGCCTACCACATGAACTGTTTCGTGTAAATCAAACCTACAACTCGCTTGCGACTGTTGTGTACGTCAAAAAAAAAAAATGTCGTAGGATTTTAAAAAATGTTTTAAAACGCTGCGACAATCGTAGCCGAAGTCGATTGAAAATGAAGCATTTTGTGCTAAATTTCTACTGAGTACGGGACGAGGTGAAGTTTTGTTGCGTCAAAATGGCGGACGAACTTGTTGTCTGATTCATATGAAGACGTTTCTCGAAAAGTACTGAACGGATTAATGCGAAAAACTTCTCTTTAGAAAGTTTTTTCAAAGCGCGGGACAGCTAAAATATTTTTTTACTGTTTGTTCGAACTTTCGCTCCGAAAAGCCAGGTGCAAACTTTTGCATATTTAATTTTGTAAGTGAAAATGTCGAGCGCGAGTAAATGGTCCTAAGTCATGTCGTAGGCCTGTCGCAAGTTTGTCATATGTGACAAAGTCCTACCCTGTGATACACACTTCTTGTTTCTTTTGTTTTGGTAATAAGTGTGTACAGGTAACTTTTTTCCTCTTATCAGCAAACAAGGTGGCTGGTCCATCACAAATTTGCTGTAGTTTAAGGGTGTAAGAAAGTGTCAAAGTACAACACAGTAAATTTTTGTGTTTTTGTTGCAATACATTGTTAACTCTTCCTTTCCATTTTTCTAAAATTTTGGCTACGTTTTTAAACAGCAAATAAAGTGTACAAGTTAATAGAAGCTTAATAACGTTAGTTTTTCAGCTAGAGTTAGAAACTTTCTGAAGAGGTGACCTTCACATAATAAATATATTTTTGCTTTCTAACGCCAAGGTTTTAAAAATTATACCTAAGGCGGCTTAGGTCTAAAACTCTACAATTTAAAAGAGGCCCATGACAAGAAAAATTGGGGAGGCGCGGTGGCCTCATGGTCAGTGCGCTCGAATCGGGATCGAAAGGTCCAGGGTGATATTGTTTTGTGTTCTGGGCAAGATCCCACAGTCCTTTCTCCACCCAGGTGTACAAATGGGTACCGGCGAATTTAATGCTGGGGTAACCCTGCAATGGACTAGCATCCCATCCAGGGGGGAGTAGAAATACTGCTGTGGTCGCTTCATGCTACAGAAACAGGGATAAGCACCAGTCTGATGGGCCACTTGGCTCGTATGCAGACTTCACCTTTACCATGCCCAAGACTATTGTGGTGGATCGCCATTGAAAGTTTTCAAAACATGAATTTTGATACACAGAAAACATTGGTCGGATGCATTGGTCGCTTCAGATACTAGCCCGGCAAATCGGGCTGCTCATCTCGTCCCTATTTTTTTCGTCATAGTTTCTATATGTTCATATGAGAAGAGAGTAATAGAGATCTCGGTTTTTGCGACCTCGATCTGGAACATTTTCAGCCCGGAACTGAAGAGGCCTTCACTCTCTCACTGAAGAAGGCGCCCCTTCCTCATGGCATCACTTTGTCTTATCTCACGTTGGTCTTCATAGAATTAGTAGTCTTTTGTCTGCCGCAGTTAAGTTACACAAGTTGGCCAAGCTAAGACAGACATAGAAGATAGAATTTTATGTGGCGCCTCCTTGGTTTTCTGTTTTGCATTTCGCGGTAACTGGGCTGAAAATTTCCATGCGTTTAGATTACAAGCTTCGTCACTTTACGGGCCAGCCCGGCCGGTTTCCCGAGCTCATATGAACGGGCCAAGTCGTTCTCAAGGTTACCTTATTAGAAGTAACATACGACTCATATTAATTGGTTCAAGTCAAGCCGTACGCACATTCAAGTGTTCGCATCATGGGCAGATGGACCTAAGCAGTAGTTACAGTGAAAAGGTCCGGACGGCTGGCCTTCAAAGAATGCATAGACCGTTTTCACTATAACGTCACATGCGCAAAGGTTTCTTGTAGTAGAAGTAAAGAGTTTGCAAAGACTTCCGGTCGCTGTAGTAGAGATCGCAGCAGATTTTTATTAAGGGTGCGTTCCTTTCGGGTGATCTGGATCAGGATCAGTGATCCAAGATCTGTCTGGATCATGGCGCATCAAAAGAACCGGTAAATCCATGGTCAGGTTGGAGTCATCGGTTCCTTTGATGCACCATGATCCAGACAGATTTTGGATCACTGATCCTGATCCAGATTATTCCATAAGGAACGCACCCTAAAGCTACCAGAAGTGTATACGAACTTCTCTACAATTACTGTCTATTCTGGAGTGTAGTGTAGCTAGGTATTCACGTTAGTTTGATAAGCGTCTTAGTTGAAGATTTAATTTAATATCGCGTTGATGGACGTGTTAGAGCTTTTAGTGAGCATGAAGTAACATTTTACAGTTATTTCGAAATTAGCACTTCGTTTTAGGAGCTACAAAAACCGTTGATAATTATGGAGGTTTGCTAGTGCAAGGGCTCAGAATATCTCCGTTCGTGTTTAATGTAAATACGAGATTTTTTTTTACACTTGGCAATCAGAAATGAAATGCCTGAACTTCATTTAGGTAATCGGTCCTACATCCCTCTAGGTCCTCGCTGTCAGTAGCGGACCAAGTATTACCCCTTCTATTTATGGCCCAAGCATAATGTGCGCGGGCGATCAATCGAAGGACAGGCGTACTGTGACGTCATCATTGAACAAGGAGACGGCAAACCGTGTATAAGATAAATAAACCAAATGCATCTTTAATTTCACAATAAAATACAAAGCATGAAACGATTTTAAAATTATTGCTTAAGTAACATATACACTTTACATATTAAGGGCCGATTAATTAAAATGAGTCTAGGTGGAAAAAAACAAAACAAAACAAAACAAAACAAAAGCAAGTTAGACCGGTTCCTGAGTACGTTTATTAAACGTCATTTAACCGTTAACGTCTATTGGGATCAAAGGGAACTTAACTTTTGTCCTTATGCCCCTCCACAATCTCAGAGCTGTTTGATGGTGATACTTGAACCCCCATTTCGTATTCCGTTAAATATACCGTTGAGTCCAGTTTATGAAAAAATTCCACACAGTTCTGTACAACGTTGTGAAAGGAACCTTTTCTTTAAGAGAAAACAATAGCCCGAGAAAAGTGTTCTCCTGGTCGAAGAACATGCATCAGTGATGTCAAAACAACAATAAAGGCATTTATAGAACGACATTTAAAACGCGTTCTTCGCGAATTCGGTCTCTTTCGCGCTCAGTTGACGAAATTTAAATTCCGCATAGCCCGGTCTAACCACGGTTTAAACTTAACCAGGTTTAATTTTAGCTTTGTTCAAATAAACGGCCCGTATTTATAAGCCATGTTTAGTCGTTTTGCATATCACGCTCTTCGTCTTTATCCAAGCCGTGAATTTCTTCTGCATCTCGGCACGGCGGCACTCCAATTTCCGTTATTGCATATTATTTTACTTGCGCCGACCAACCGGAAATTCTTGTCGCAATAGAATCGAACGGTTCTGTTATGTCTGAAGTCACTTGCACTTCGTCGGCCATTTTTGGGCGCTCCTGGGTTCGTGCAGGGAGCTAGAAATTAAAACGCAGCGAATTAACAAGGTTGTTGGATAACTCGTGGTCGGTTACCGCTAAAGAGTATTGGGCGCTTCAACGGCATTTGCTGTTAGTGCTATCGGACTAACCCAATAAAATACAAGCTCGAAGCTTTCCAGCTAAATACCTAAATTGTAGACATATTTGGGTTTAAAGGCCCTGAGAACTCATAAGACCTCCCTGGTTTGACTTAAACTAAACCCAGACACACGAACGGGGCGAAGACAAATATATGATGAGCTTATGGACATGATGAAAAAGGTATTCCTTATACGATAACTAACCATAACTTAAACTTTCGTGGAGGTCAGCAAGGCAGCCGAAACATAACTATCGTGAGAAAAATTTTTCAAAGCTAGAGAAGCCGACAAAACGAACAACAAAAGTAAGTACAAAGAAGGATATGTGTGGGCCTAACTTGACTATTTCACAGCCATGAGTGATTATTATAGTAACACAAGACAAACTAAAATCAACAGTTAAGTAATGGACAAATGAGCTTCTCAATAAAGGTATCTATCAATAAAATAGCTAGCATACGGAGCCTACAGCTGTTAGGCTACCTCATCATCTCCCACGTCACTTAATGTTTTGCATCGTAAAAACAAACAAACAAACAAACAAACAAACAAACAAACAGAATGTCAAATAATCTTCCCATAATCTTATGACCTCCAGCGGTGCAGCTTTGAATTACATTATACTAAAAACGACTAGTTCTAATATTGCTAACAACTTCACCGCAACATTGCAAATGGAAAAATGTTATGACTACAATCAAGTTATCTGTCACTGACCTAGGCATCTAGGTTTAGGTTTTGTCCAGTTTCCATCTCTTGAGCAATAGATTCTAGGTGCGCCGTCCATTCTGTACTTTCTGTCACATTTGTATACCACATGGCCGGAGTAGTAGAAACCGCGATGAACCGTTCTGATGCCATTTTTCGGAGTTCCTGGATCACCGCAATTGATCACTACAAAACAAATCAAGGCCGAGACGGCCATTAGAACGGTTTTCAGTTGACTGTCGTAAAACCCAAACCAAACTTATCACTCTAGGAGTCACAAAGACAAAGAAATCAACGAACCAATCAAAACACAAAGAAATTACATGTAGCTGACGGAAAGAGCGGGAAAACGAGTGGGAGCGAGTAACAATGGGTTTTACTTTTGATTGGAGGAATTAGTGGCGCCAACTATACTGACTTCAGCACGGAAACAAATGTTTTGGAAACCTAAGTGAAGGTTCTTTGCGGTGTGAAAAGTAAGAAAAGCAATAAATTTGCCAACTTTAAAACATACATTGACAAATTGGCTGTGTGCCACTCCACTGTCCACTTCGAAGACATTTTCGTGTTGAGTCTCCCGCCAATTTAAATTGTAGTCCAATGCATCGGAACTTTACTTCGCCGTTAAGGAACGTTGAGGTCTCTATGATCTTCTCGCCATTAATAGGAGCAGCGATTGGACCGCAGTTTACCGCTAAATAAGACAAAATAGAAATAACGATTTGTGAATGAACAAATATACGAGCGGTGTGGTCCGTCTGCGTTAAGATTTCGGTACCGCTGCGATACAACTGCGGTAAAACCACGATAAAATTGCGGAAATACTGCGAAACAGTTGGAACAGCGGCAATTTGTATGTGACAACTATCGTTTGGCTCCTTGTGTAAGGTCCCAATGCTTTAAACTGAGAAATTTGGCTATTTGAAAATTATTTATCCATTGCCTGTCTATTTCTCTGTCAAACCGAAATCAGAAGAACGCCATCCGATTTTGTTGTCTGGTGGTCTGAATACTAATGTCTTATGCGTCCCATAAGGCTATAAGGACTGATTCTGTTCTTGATGATGATGATGACGACGACGACGATGATGATGATGGTGATGATGATGAGTCTGATGATTGCTACGTAAAAAAAAAAAAAAAAAAAAAAAAAAAAAAAAAAAAAACACCTTTTTCCAAACCTTCTTCTTTTTCCCCCTTTTTTCTCTCTATTTTATAAAAATATAATAAAATAACTCTACACCAC
>Ga0126339_10004419_pt1 | contig 10383 bp, 6 predicted proteins | sample OrbTmetagenome_2_FD_92532 | JGI IMG/M metagenome (GOLD analysis project Ga0126339, IMG submission 92532) | Coral microbial communities from Petempiche,Puerto Morelos, Mexico - Orbicella T R C metagenome | ecosystem: Host-associated > Invertebrates > Cnidaria > Coral | place: Petempiche,Puerto...
CATGTAGGCCCATAATCATAGAGAATAATGTACCTACATGTAGCTCTCTGCACGCATTGCAGGCCTATGATGGTAGAGACTATTGTAACGTAATATTGTGAGAACGTTTAAGTGCATCAATATATCGCACAGAGTACACAGTCATAATAATTTTTTATTTATCTCAAGTCCATTGATAATTGATAACTTCCTATATCATAATTATTACACCTTAGGGAAATTCTCTTACTGATTCAAAGTCTTAAATAAGATCTAATAAGTACACATAAACATACAACATTTATAAATGGATTATCATTTACTGGTAGAAATGGCCGTCATACTATTTTTCAAACACTGAAATTTAAGACTGACCAATAAATCTCTGCACGTTGCATTGTAATAAAAAAAAAGCAATTTTCCTTCTTTTATTCAAAAACATGGCAGTTGCATCTTTGCATGTGGTTTAAATGTCTGCACGGTATCAAACTATTATCTTGTTACGTGTATGTGATCACTACAGTGGAACCTCTACTTTCAAGAGGGACTTTCATTCAAGGGACACATCCTTACGGTGTACATGGAACAAACTTTTGTCCTTGCAAAACGAATGCTAGCTAATGCTCATGTAAGTCTTTGAATTTACTCCATCTTTTAAAGGGTCACCCGTATTAACCATACCCCTTGAGAGAGGTTCCACTGTTCTCCCACTCTCTTGTTCAGCAATATCATTGAGCTGTATACTCACACAAAGTTTGAATCTAAAACCTTGTAACATTACCAAGCAAACGTTACCAAACAAATACGAGAATAAATAAAAATGCGAATCACTCCACAGGTTTTGTAAATAATCAGCAATAAAAAATGTATGGAAATATTAAAGTAAAGAATATGTGAAGTATGGAAATAAGTAAAGTCAAGAATTTGATATTTTGACCCTAAAAGTAAGAGTTAACTGAAACCTAAAGTTAACCAAATGTTCATGATACAACTCTTTTTTTTTTTTTTTTCACTACCAGATATATTGGCAACCCTGAAGTCTAGACAAAGAAAATCACATTCAGATTGTATTTTAAGATAATAAGTGTGCATGTGATTGCAGACATAGTGGGAAATAAAAATACAAGGTGGCGAGTAAAGGCCAGGACCTAAATTGAAAAAGTAACAAAGCAAGATTTTTCTCAGGTCTTCAGGCTTCATTTCATTCCCTTCAGGGTACCTGCCTGGAGGCAACAAAATAGTACATGTACCTGGAAATTTGCAAGCTATAGCCATGTACATGTACATTGGCTAAAACACACAAAATAATACTCATCCGGAACTGAATGCTCACTTGGGGTACAATGAGGTTAATCCACGATAAAGGTAAATGTCAACTTCAGTTTTGTAAATTCCCAGGATTTGGGGCCAATTATGTACAGGGGCAGATCCAGGATTTTTCTTAGGAGGAAGTGCACCGCTAAGGAATGGCATAACTGACTGGTGAGGTAAACAAATTTTAAAAGTGAATATGAAGAAGAAGGCTTCATCTTGGGGAGGAGGGGGGGGGGGTGCACCCCCTGCACCCTCCCCCTAGATCTGCCCCTGGTGTAAATGACTAGCAAAGGAGGCAATATTTCTCATTAGAATATCTTCTGATTGTATATTCTGACTTCAGTCAAAAAACACCTAGAAATACTTATCAACCTCATGCATCTCAGTAATCACAGATGATACAACTTGTGAATCAAAGCAGGATGACTGAGGCCCAGATTTCAAGGAAGATGTCAATGGACTGACAAACTCTGAAATGTTTCACTTGACTTTTAGTGTTAACCAACAAATGTATTCTTTAGCCTGAAGAATTCTTCCTGGATATGCTCAAGTTATCTACATGTACATAGTTGAGTCCAATTGGTTAAATTGCAAACAAGAGAAGTGATGGGGCTCATGTAATAACTTACACAAATACATCAAACTAAGAACCTTTCCGTTAATATAACAATGTAATGTAGCATTAGCAGACCATAGCGATGGTCTTAGAGAGGCCAGTAGTGAAGAAAAACCATTCTGCTCCCTAGGGGGATGAACAGAAGAACTTTTTCAGTCTGTTGGGTCTTATGTCTAATTACAAGGAGAGTAAGGGTCCATATCTTGGAATATCCACCACTGCATAAAGGAACAAAGGTGAACTTACACATGTACATTAGGACCAATTTACTGAAGAACTACTGAAACACAGTTAAAGTGCGAATGCCACAATTACATGTATGAAACAGCACCACTGTTCACCCACCTAACATGTCCAGAAGTACAGTTGCTGACACACTAGGTGACATGGTAACAGGGCAAGTGTTTCAGTTGACAGTTGATGTTGTTTGACAATACAGTGTACACTGGTTGGACCAAATTCGATGCCTTACCTAAAGACAAAACTAGGGGAGGTAAATGGTACCTAGAAATTTGTGGGTCTACTCTTGGAAACTTTAGACCCGATCTCAAAATCTTGGAATCATTTGTGATAAGTCACAAAGTCTTGTTTTTGTGTGCTTTGTTCTGTTTAGGAGTCTAAACTAACTCAGGTCTCAGTCCCGTCGCACATTTTACCATTCTATGGGCGGCCGTCACCACCAAAAATACAAGATTATTAAATGACACAGACCAAACATAAATGGTTTAGTGATGGTTAGCGAAATGGAATAAATGATTGACAAATGATACTGTCTAAATACAAATAGTTAGGTGTTCTTATGTTAAACGGTCTTCTGAAACAGTAAATAATTTAGACGATTTAGAAATAGTTCAGTCACCGATATCAAAATGGAACAAACTAATAAGAATCAGTTTATTTAAATGAGAATCAATCTGATTATGATATGTAGAATGATCAGGTCTGACAACAAACGGTCAAGTGTTCTGTTTCGAAACGGTGTAATTAATGGTGGGACAGTTGAAGTAATTGACAAATCTTTTAATTCACCAAGAAGTGGTTCAACTCACCGACCAATGGTTTAGTGTAGTGCCAACTGATTTAATGCAGACACAAATAGTGCGGTACGAAGTCAAATCATTTGTGCAAACAGCAAATAGCTTAACTTAATGTTGAACTGTTCAGTCATAGAAGGAATGGTCCAGTATGATTAGAAATGATTAAACGAAATTAAAAGTGATTTAGCATGGCATGAAATGAAACAGCCTTCTTTGCGCGCCGAACCGCAAAACATACAACAGTGAAGTGGACAAGTCGGATCATGTGTATTTTGTACACCCCTGGACCGATATATCGGAAAAAACAGAGACAGGCCTGCACAGACTGCCAATGTGGTTTTTGTGGTTGCGTCGCATTATCAAAAGCCTTCAGACTATAGCTTTGCTCTTACAAGCATGTCTTTTAGAGATTTACCTCTTTTGTAAGATATGATCAGAGACTTTTTAAAAGTTGTTTTCAGCAGAGGCTGATTTTCTATAGAACTCCAGTTTTCCATCACGATTTTGTTAAGTTTCTTTACTGCAGGGTGGTATGTAGTGACAAAAGGCAATAGTCTCTCTGCCGTTTTTTGTTTTTGTGGTTTAAGAGCCGATTGTCTCGAGTTAAAGATGACCTCTGACAGGGACCTTTCTACATATTTCCTCGGATACCTGCGTGCTTCGAGGCGTCGTTTGAAGTTTGCAAGGCACTCTTCAAATGTTGTTTTTGAAGAGTTTGTTCTAACCAGTCTTATTGTTTCGCCTTTGATAAAGCCTCTTTTTACTCCCAGGGGGTGGCACGAGGTAAAATGGGTATATTGAAAGGTTTCGGCTGGCTTGTAGTGAGTCTTGATGTCCAGGATGGATTTTTCTATGAATCTCTCTCCTTTGAACACCACTGTATCAAGGAAAGTTATTTTGTTCTCTGATATTTCGGCCGTGAATTTTATTGTTGGGTGGAATGTGTTAGCTTGTTCAATGAAATGATCCACTTCATTTCTTTTACAGTCCCAAAGGGAGAAAAGGTCATCAATGTAACATTTCCATTCTCTTGGCTTGGTATTGTTTTGTTAGATTATTTTTTTTATTGGATTATTTTGTTGGATTAAGTCTGAAACAAGACAAAGAACAAAGGTGAGTAAACGGGAGGTGTCATCATTTCCTTTGAGTTCAGGCTTGTGACGTTAACCTTCTTTGACCTTGATATAATATCCTATCTGATCTCATAAATATTGTCATAATTTCTAGGTTCCCTCTGGCACTCTCAAAGACATATCTTCTGGACAGAAACGCATTGCAAAATGAAATAAAAAGAAGCAAACTTGCCGAAGTTGTCCGCAACACGCTTGGCCAAGCTCGCCGAGTCGGTGTGACCCGTGTCAAGGTCATTCACTCGGCTAGTTTGGCGCCAAATATGATGGTATTACGTCAGACCCCACATTGACTGATCTATTTCAATTTTGACTTGTCCACCTCACTGTTGTATTTTTTGCGGTTCGGTGCACAAAGTAGGCTCTTTCGTTTTGTGCCACGCTAAATCACTTTTAATTTTGTTCAGTCATATCTAATTACACTGGACCATTCCTTCTACATGTATGACTGAACAGTTCAACATTAAGTTAAGCTATTTGCTGTTTGCACAAATGATTTGACTTCGTACTGCACTATTTGTGTCTGCATTAAATCAGTTGGCACTACACTAAACCATCGGTCGGTGAGTTGAACCACTTCTTGGTGAATTAAATGATTTGTCGATTACTTCAACCATCCCACCATTAATTACACCGCTTTGAAACAGAACACTTGACCGTTTGTTGTCAGACCTGATCATCCTACGTATCGTAGTCAGATGGATTCTAATTTAAATAAACTGATTCTTATTAGTTTGTTCCATTTTGATATCAGTGACTGAACCATTTCTAAATCGTCTAAATCATTTACTGTTTCAGTAGACCGTTTAACATAAGAACACCTAACTATTTGTATTTAGACAGTATCATTTGTCAATCATTTATTCCATTTTGCAAACCATCACTAAACCATTTATGTTTGGTCTGTGCCATTTAATAATCTTGTACTTTTGGTGGTGATGGCCGCCCATACCATTCAACACCTCTAGAGCTGCTTATTTCAATCTAGCTGAGTTAGAATAATGCTTATTGGTCAATGCATAGTTTTATAACAGATTGCTTAATCATTGCCTACTTTTTGGAAACTTGCTGGAGCTTCATCTCAAGTTCAGTAATTTTCATGTCTTTTTCTAAGAGCAAAGCTTGCTGTTTTTCAACCTTCTGCTGCAATGAACCTCTTTCCTCCTGAAGTTCAGCAACCATTTTTCCATAGTACTTTTTACACATATCCAACATTGTCCTGTAACTATTAGCATCCATGTCCTCGTTTGACTCTCCTGATTTGTCATTCTGCTGTTCGCAGATAAGTTCTTTTAGATTAAACCTTCTTTGTTCTTCGTTGAGTCGAATCTCTTCCAGATCAAAGACTACCGTTTGTGTCATTGTTTCAATGGTTCCTCTCAGTACCTCATTTTCTTCTCGTAACTTCTCAAGTTTCGGTTCGGATTCTTCACTGTTGCTAGAGGTAACACTAGCTCTGTCCTCGTTAGAATCTGTTGATAGCGGACCATTCATTTTAACCTTCGCCCCAAGTTCGCCCGCCAGCTCCAAAGCCTTGTCTCTTTCATCCTCCAAAGCCCTGATTTGTTCCAGTAAAGTCATTATCAGAGATTCGTTGCTTGAATTCGCCATTTCTCTTGTCTCGTTTGCTGGAGCAAGTCGTATAAACAGGAAGACAACGCCTGGAAATAAGACGCGTAAAATAACACAACACTCTTGAACTTTTCGTCCTAGTTAACAATTAAACAAAATAAACTTCACGTATCGCCAATTACCTTTCAAGTTTTGAAATTTCTAACAGATTTTTCGTCGATACACGTCTTAAATGTTTCGAAGATTAAAATATTTCGCGTTAGTTTAAGTTTCTAATAACTTTCAAGCACGCAACGCACTAGAAAGCACCTTGAGGCGGCCATATTGGAAATGAGTCACGCAATGCATTTTGGGTAAATTGCGTTCAGCGGTTTTTCGCACGAGAATACAAAAGCGAAGCAAAAACTCAAGCAAAAACAGAGCACAAAGATGGAAAATATAATTTTAACTTGCAAGGCGAAATAATACGGAAAAATTGGGGATTATCTAAGCTTACTGTACCAGGAAGAATGTTCGATAACTTTAGAGATCGTTTGCAGACGGTACAGCATGATCTGAGCCAAGGGTAAGAGTTAATTAATTAAATAATAACAGGACCTCGTCTCTTTAAGACACCTCGTCTTGTGGTAGAAAGTTCACGTACACTTTAGTAATGTTGCATCATAGCTGCCTTGTTCGTGCGTTTTTTAAACTATTGTCATTCTCACATTTTCTTTCCTTTTAGCTGGAAATCGATCGCAGATAAGGCCAAGGCCGTTAACAAGAAAATAGTTCGGTTAGTAATGTTTGTGAATTAAATACTCATGACGACTGAACTATAAATGATCAACACTGTAGATTGAGGGAGGGTTGGCAAGCTAAAGCAGTTTAACTGAGGTTGAAAAGCTTAAAAAGAGTCATTTTGTTTGACTGATACAGAAAGACGACTTTTATAACGGATGAAATCATCGAAAGGTAGGTAGATCAATACCCTGAATTTTGTAAAAATTCCCATGCATTTTGCTCAGCTCGGAATCCCCAAATTTCGTATCCTTAAAAATAGATTTTTGAGAGTGTGTAAGTTAATTTTAATAATACTTTGCCACATATACAAAAACAAAAATATGGTGGGATAATGCCAGGGGGAAATTTTTAAAGTAAAAACCCAACTGTATAGATAATTACTTTTTTTTTTAATTGAGACAACAACTATAACCGGAATAAGTTACTGTGAAAATTGCTGGTAGGTGTTTTAATCCTGGCTGCCTCAAAATTTTCCAAAAGTCACTTACGGGTATATTCCATGCACTCCTTCAATTATAATTTAATAAATCAGTTATTGAAACATACAGTATTACTGTATAACTACCTGTACAATTGTTAAAGAATTATTACAGCTGTAGTGTGACTGTTAAAAGAAAGTTTTGATTGGAAGTCTGAAGAAATTGTGTATATCTACATGCAACTGCATACATACATGTATACACTCACTCTTCTTAATTCCGATTTAAATCTCCTCTCTTAGGTTGCCTGTGCTCGAAGTAGCACTAGTCTAAATTATTATGATTTTTTTTTGTATTTTACCATTTTTAAAATCTCATTTTTATCTCATCTCTCTCATTTTTAAATCTCCTCCCTTAGGTTGCCTGTGCTCGAAGTAGCACTAGTCTAAATTATTATGATTTTTTTTTGTATTTTACCATTTTTAAAATTTGTTTCAATGGTAATTCACATTAGTACTAGTTCTTTTTAGACAAAAATGAAGATGAGAGTAAACTGTATAAACTGCTGGGAGGTATTTAAATACTGGTCACCTCAACGTTTTCCAAAAGTCAGTTACGTTGCACCTAGGGCGTTATTCCACTCACCCCTTCAATTAGAGATTTGCAGGGAAGTGTCTACCCACTAGTTGATCTTTTGTGCTTCTTATTCTCCTGGGTATCTATTTATATGTAAATCTGTCCTAAGCTTTGGGTCACCAAAAAGGTCTTTCAGTGTTTGATGGACAATTTCAATGTTTTTTCAGTGGTGACCAGTGTTTCAGTTGTGATCTTGAGGCAGGCTCTGAAATCCTAAACAAGTAAGTACTCAAGTACTTGTCCAGCCATTTGATGCTATCAATCAAAATGAATTGTAAATACAGTCTAGCACAGTTAACCATTAAAAATACAGTCAGGTAGTCAGACTGTGAAGAAAAATGCATATTAAATAGTTGCATATGCAGAAGACTAGATGGCAAGTCTGCACACGAACCAAGTGACCCATCAGGTCAGAGCTTATACCAGTTTCTGTTGCATGAAGTGACTAAGAGTACTTCTACTCCCTCCTGGATGGGATGTTAGTACATGGCAGGGTTACACCCAGCATTACACTGTATGTTTGCTGGTACCCATATATACACTGGGGTGGAGAGAGGCACTGTGAGAATAAGTGTCTCACACAATGAATGCAACGCAATGTCCCTGGCCAGGACTGCACAATCCAGAGACGAGTGCACCAATCATGAGGCCACCGCACTTCCCCTTAAGTTTATTAAGTTGCCATGCAAGTTAATTGCTTATACCCAAGACAAGAGTGGTTGAAATGATCTGGTCCTGGACATGTCACCAATTCATATATCTAGAGTACAACTGTAAGGGCCTGTTCACATGGAGGTAGGGGACCCTGGGAAGGTGAGGTACCCTGCCTACATGTTGTATCCATAGTCAAAAAAGCTACAGTGCAGCCTTCACCTGCAATCCCAGGGTCCTGGGATGAGGTGTAAAATGCTATTGTGTGGCACTAAGCAGTATACAAACAAAGATGGTGGATGGAGGACACTTTGTGGCAGTGAATACAGTAAATGCAATTTTCCTTTCATTGGCATGTTGAGCTTATCAAATTCTGCCATAATTTTGTACAAATGGCTTGCTTTGATTATCATAAAATATTTTATGTTTAGTTTTACTGATCATTAGTGATGAAGTTCCCTTGTACAATGGTTGCAATACATGTACATTTTATTATCAATTCCATCAATTTTCTGATGTGACCACGTACATTGTACTAGGTTTCAGAAAGAATGGGCAGAGCTTCATGAAGCATCAAGGGAATGTGCAGCTAAAGCTCAGGTTTGTAATCTTGATTGCTTGTGTACTGTACATGTACATCTTTCTTGTAAAATGTCTCTATCTCATTCTTTGGGGGGGAAATGACCACATTCTAAGGATGTGTGGGACAAGTTATTCTGGACTCTCAGTCTTTTTCCAAGCTGGGTTCAAATACTATGGGCCGGGAAAGGAAGGATTTGAACAGTGCCTGGACTAATGGCACCTCTACACTTCTGTGGCTTCATACATTTCATTTACATGCTTAATTGTACTGTTTTGAGAGCGTCTGAGTTGTGGGAACAATTGGCTAGATCTGAAGTAAACATACACACATGTAAGTTAGAGTTTATACATTTTTGACAAATTTCTAATTTGGCATTTAAAATAAACATTTTTACAATCATTGCAGCAGAAATTCTTGCAGGCTCATTTGGCTAATTTGCATCGTCAATAAGTAGACAGATGCATGAATTTATAATCTATGCGATGTTGACGTGTCGGGGATAATTTGACAATTTGTTATTGTAAAAAACAAATTGACATCACTTTTTGATGCGTCTGTCTTGTTATTGACAATGAATTTCCTCATAACATTGCCAAAAGTAGTCTGCAGATCCACTCGGCTATCACCTCGTGGATCCACAGCTACTTTGACAATGTTACGACGAAATTCATGATCAATAACAGGACAGATGCATGAAAAACTGAGGTCAATTTAAGTTTATTTTCTGTTCTAGAGGGCAGACCAGATTATTTCCGAGTTTTCCAAGAAATGTTCTGAACTCCATACCACAATGAGTGTTTTCCAGAGTGAACTGACTCTACTACCAGAAGTAATAAAAAATATTGAAACAGCTAAGGCAGATATAGGTAGGTTATAATACTAACAATACTTTGTAATGTGCTGTTTCAGAAAATATCCATACTCCCCCCACAGAAGGGATTGCAATTTCCTGGGGGATGGGGGGTTCTGGAAGACCAAAAAATTTAAATGAATTTCCAGGGAGGTGGGGAGGTGTTAGAAAAAAAAAAATCCCTTCTGTGGGGGACTGGTATGGATAATTTTCTGGAACTGCACAATATATATATTATAAATACAATTAAGTTGTAATGTGATTCTGACCTATGCTTTTACCTTGGCCAAACTAAATTGAAATGGTGGTCAATGCACTTAGATACAGGAATGTCAATCAAACCAGTGTCTGATCTAGGATTTCACTTTGGGGGAACATTCTGTCCCAGCCAACAATTTTCTAGGGGACATTCCAGTTTTTTGGGGACACGCTGTTTTTTGTATCGCAACCACTTGAATTTTTCCAACCAGGTACATGTACATGTAGATTGAAAATTTCTCCTTCGTGCTTTGGCTTTCAGTTCAGCAAAAGGTTCACTTTCATCAGTATCACTCAATTTATCTTCCTCAACGTCGTCGATTCTGCTGGTTTCCGTTTGCAGTCTGTGTTCTTCTCTTTTGTTTTCTCAACCAAAGAATGATAATATTCTTTTCTGCTTTGACATGACAATAATATAGCAGAACGGCAAACAAAACAACTGAAATAACACGTCACGTTTCATCAATCAAACGTGAAAAGTAAGGGGTTCGCAATGAGCATGTGCATTTTTTATAAATTGACCCCCCTATAAGAATTATTCTACTTGTTCCCAGG
>Ga0126339_10004420_pt1 | contig 10383 bp, 7 predicted proteins | sample OrbTmetagenome_2_FD_92532 | JGI IMG/M metagenome (GOLD analysis project Ga0126339, IMG submission 92532) | Coral microbial communities from Petempiche,Puerto Morelos, Mexico - Orbicella T R C metagenome | ecosystem: Host-associated > Invertebrates > Cnidaria > Coral | place: Petempiche,Puerto...
AATAAATAAATAAATAAATAAATAAATAAATAAATAAATATATATATATGTATATTTGTCTTCTTCTTGAACACAGTCAAAGTTCGAAGAGATGAAAATTATTAATTATGCTTGCCACTGATAAGGTGAAAAACTTTCTCAACCCAAGGTACTGGAGACATCTGATGACTCATCAGTCCCAGTACTCACTGACAAATCTTAAGAGTGCCTGCCTGTAAAAATCCATAAAAATATGAGCGAAATCAAATTGTCGACCCTTGCCGAGTTATTTTCCATATTTATGGACAGGGACTCTTAAGCACTCGCTCTTCCTTGGTTACCCAGATATGCTTTGCCAGGCTACGTTGACAATTTTTTTCTACCCAGGCATTTACATTCTATAGTATACAGAGGAACTGAAATAATTGCAGTTCCTCTGTATATTATTGTCTGAACAACAAAGCAACCGTACCATTCAACCTCTTTTAGACCCCAGATCCAGATTCCAGTCGCCTTGTGTATGTGTTGCTTACTGCAGGTGCTTACTTTTTATTAGCAAATACATTCTAGAGGTGTCTTTGGGCTTCTGAAGCTGTGATAGACAATCAGTAGAGAAGACTCTGATCTGTTTGGAATCTATTAAAAACAAGACCTTTGTTGTTCCAAATCATTCATCCATCTGCCATGTGCTACATTGAACTGCACGGTATACTCACCATTAGTTAAATCTTTTGCTCTGTCATGACCACACTCTCCTTGTAACTCTGGTTTTTCCTGCTGTTCACCTGCTGTCTGTTGATCTAATGCACTGTTACATCTTGTTTCCCTTGACACAAATCAAAAAGTTTTTTATCAAAATAATATCACAGTAGATGCCCTCTTAATGGACTCTCACGTAAGCAGACTCTCTACTTGAGTCCATAAGCAGCTGCAGGCACTGAGGGATTTTTTTCCATCGTTTTTAAGCTCCTGTAGCTGAACACACGAAAGGAAATCCCATAGACACTGAATCTTTTTTAATCAATTAATTTTAATCAGTCAACTTTTCTTTCACTTTAAGACAATGATTTCACAGTGCATTCATTACAGAGCCATAGTTATTTCAGAGTTTGTTTTCATGTGTATCTGGTATCAAAACACTAATAATAACTATTATTGTATGCTTGTGACTGAAATTACAATGTCGTCAACACAACAATTAGCTAAAGCACTTGAGTTTTGATTTCACCATGGCAGAGATCCAAAAGTACGAAATGCAGTTAGAAAACTAGATATACACAAAATTATCTACGGCAAGGTAATGCAGAAAGTCTCAGAAGGGTGAGGTGTTCCAGAAAACTCGTTAAGACTGCAAAGATGTCAAGAAAAAATATTTCAAGGATTTAATTTTCAGGGGTGGATAAACATTTTGTAATAAACAAAACCATGTATATTGTGCATCAACGGCAGAGATATTTTGACTTTTCTGAGTGACCTTGTTAATTATCTTCAAAACCCATTCAAGCATATATAGCAGCTGATTGAAGCAGACCTCTCCACGACTTCTTCATAGTTCTCCTTTGATTTCTCCACCTACCCCTTCGATTATTACACCTATATCCAGAAAACAATGCATCAGTTTGCACTGAGGTTCAATTTAGTTCACTTAAGAATTTTGGCCAGTAGTGATCTCTGACCCATCTTTCTCTAGGCTGCCCACTGACAATTCTGGAAATTGTGTGGGATTTACAAAATAAGTTAGTCTGGATCAATTGAGGAATATAGCAGTAAGTTACCTGAGTTTAGCAAGCTTGTTGCCAAGAGCAGTCAAAGGATCACCATCTTTTATGTCCTGCCTTGGCGTATCTTTTTCTCCCTGAAGCAAAGCTGGAGGTTCTTTGCTTTTCTCAGGCTCGTGAGGCTCATCTGCATCCTTTTCATCTTCTTCAGTTTCTGCTAACACTGACATGTGCTCCAGAGGTTTACCTCTCTCCTGAAACAGCTGAACACCTACGCTGCTACTGCGTCTACATAGATACAACATGAATCACATATTTTTAACTATAACAGCGGGGCTATTGTTGAGCTAAAGTTCTCCCACTTTCGTGTTTTTCGGTGGTTCATTTTCCCAGTTCATTTGTTATAAAGGCTGCAATTGTAGGTTACCATGAGCAGTACATGAATGTTTGCTTGTCTACTTTTAGAATGTGTATACCTAGCTCTGGCATGCAATCTGTCCTGTCTTTCCAGCTCTTCTGCCAAGTGAGCCCTCATCTGCATTGCCTCCAGGGCTTCAGTCTGCTCCTTCACTTGCTGATTAAAATCATTGCGGATGCTCTGGAAGTTCATTACTGAAAGAAAAGAACTTGACTCTTATAACCACATGCACAGTTGTCATTTTTTGTTAACAGATCACCTTGAGATCTTGGTATCTGGAAAAGCTCTTCAAAATCTTGTTACTGTCTGCCTTTTCCTTCTTGTAATATGGTACAATAGTTCTGAGAATACAATAGTATATATTTTTACACCAGCAAATCACTCAGATTGTGGTGCATCAGATCCATCCTTGTCAGAGTGGATTCTTCCATCAAGATTGGAGCAATCTTGGATAGTTGATCCTGATCTGGATCATCCCAAAGTAACACACCCTCAAGGCTGGTTTTCACTAGCCACAGAGTCGTGGTCAGAGTCGTAATCAGAAGCATAGAATGATACAATCTAGTGGAACTCAAACTGACAGAATCAGAAGCAGAACACCAATCCTGCTTACGACTCCATTGCTTACGATCTCGTGAAAACTAGATTGTCAAAGTCAGAAGAAGAGGCTCAAAGAATAAACCAATCACAATTTTCAATTTCGGGGCTTCTGATTGGTTGGTTCTTTCGCTTCAATCTGCTTCCAATTCCAACAATCTAGTTTTCACGAGATTGTAAGCAACAAAGTCATAAAAAGAATCAGAGGAAATGGAAACATTCTGAATCTTCTGACTTTGATTCCATCGAGCTTATGACTCTGATTTTTGATTTTCACTAGGTCACAAGTGTTCTTACGACTCCGACTCTAACTCCATCTCTAGTGAAAACCAGCCTTGAGATTAGTGCTTATGTTCCAGGAGTGTGCATAATTGGATATATAAACAATAGCCTTCAGTTGGTGTGAAAATATACTCGGATATTTGTCTGCAGACATTATCTGTTCTGCGAAATGAACAGTTTTCCGAGAGCGAAGCTCGAGGAAAGCTGCGAGCTTCAAGGAACAGATAATGTCCAAGCACAAATATCCGAGTATATTTTCACACCAACTGAGCATTAAGCATATTTTCATGCCAAATGGAGGCTATTGTATTTATTATCCTTCAAATGTTTTTCGCAACATGCGTGTTTTGATAATTTGGGAATACAGTCACGTGATGTGATCAGTCACGTGATGCATTAAGACCAATCAAGCGAGCAAAAATACTTGATGGATTATAAGAGATGGTAGATAGCCAACGAGCTGTGCAGTGACTCGTATCCAAAAATACCTCTGGAATGTAGAAAAAATATACAAATAAAAACACCCCAAAAAAGTATGCATAAACCTACCATATTTGTAGAGTATAATATTGCTCATATAGCATGATGGCTACGCCCATGAAAACTCTTGAATTGTATTACCCAATGATCCAGTTTTACCCAGTAATACTCATAACACTGCATTGAAGATACTTGCTCTTTCAAGTTGTAACTGTGAGTTATTCTAGGGCACTCACCCATAATGCCAGCAAAGATATTCCTGAAGATGAAAGCCCCAATGCAGATCCACAAGATGATGTAGATCTTGACTGTGATAGAATCTGCCACTTTGATGAGATCTCTCAGGATGTCATACCAGTGATCCAGCGTGAAGAGTTGAAACAGAGTAACAAGTGCATTACCCAAGGAACTGTGTTGACAAAATTACACACTTAATCATATCTTAATTCTGTACTCCACTCTCTTCAATCACTTTTACATAGCTTATCAGTAAGCTGTCACAAGACAAAATTTAATGATGTTTTCCTAGTATCTGACCACAAGACTAATTAGTAAAGAACAACAGTACTAGATAACGTCTGCATAATTTTTCATTTGACTACACATTGTAACATAGAAGTTATGCCCCACAGGGTTTTGTTAAGGCAGTGGTATTTACAGCTATAATAGAGATGTACATTTATAATAACTTGTTCAGGGACTGTCAAGCTTTCACTAACAGACACTACTCATTTAAGCTGACACTCAGTCATGAGTCATAGCCACACATACAAACAAACTCCAGGGATTTCATTAAGAGTCGGACACCAAGCAAATTGATCGGCTGTGAGGACAATTTTACCACGCTGGTGTGACCATCTAGGGGAAAGTTTTTCTCACAGAGACGTTCAGTTCTCATAGTTTAACCAGTTGCCCTCCTGTTGAAAACGTTAATGAAACCCCTGAAACACTTCTAAGATTTTTAACCCCCATAAGGTGATATGCCCTTCAAGTTCACAGTTAAAGGGTGTCTGCTCAGTGCAACTTAAATAATATGTTTATAGTTCAAATGAAATATTATGTAGATCGATTTATCTAAATATCAGAAACTGATCTGCACATTTGTTTACCTGAAGCTCTGCTTATACTTGAGGTCAGTTCTTTTGGATTTGGAGTAGGAAGAAAACATGACAGTTCCAGCCACAGCAAAAATGTACATGAATGTCATCAGCAAGATCAAAATGAATGCCATTGACTAGACAGTGAAAGATGAATGACTGATAAAAACTTGCTACTAATGTGAGCCCACTGTATTATGATAATTTGTGTAATGCAGCAAATGGATAAGTACTGACTAAAATATACAGTGTCAACTGCATTAATTCATGAAGTAATACTTATACTTGTACACTAGCAACAGCTTGTCACAAAAACGTGAGTGGCAAAAATTCAGCAAAACTTTTCCTTAATAGTTAAGTGTTCCAACAAATAGCTAAAGGTAAGTAAAACCTCTGAACCTGTTTCCTTGTCGATCATTACCTTGAATGCTTTGAGAATTGTCAACACAATGATTCTAAGCTGAGCAAATCTTGAGACCTAAAATGACCAATGAAACAGTTCACTTTTGATCACCTATTGTTTTGGAACTGTTTTGATGAATAGATGTTTTCAAATTTTGCTCACCATCTTCAGTGATCGTAAGATTCTGAACACTCTCAAATTTTCAGCAATGACTCCAAGTTCGGCTGTGTTTTTCCCTGATGAAAGCTCAATAATCTCTGGCACAAATGACTACAAAAAAACCATAAAAATGAAAGATAAAAGTCAATGGAAAATTTATGAATCTAGGTTCATGGATAGATAGACAAACAAAGACTCCTATACTTCACACCCATCTTTTTTTTAATCATCTGATGAGTGCTAGAAGTAGACTAAAATCATCAGAAGAAAACAACTATTTAAGCTTAATCTTCAAGAATCTTCAAGCAGTCTTCAATTGTGTTTTGTCACATGATCCAAAAATGTTGCACAGCATCTAAGCAACAGCATTGTTTCCTACAGAGGTTCTTGTGACTTGAACACAAGCTTCAAGTATTTACTGTAAACTTATAGTATGTTTATACTAACCATAACAGTGACAACAAAGTCAAAGATGTTCCAGCCATTATTCCAGAAAGTCCAGAACCCATCAATCCATTTAAGAATTATCTCAAACACAAATATGGTCAGTGTACAGTAATCAAAAATTTGTAGAGTGAGTTTCAGTCCATGAAGAGAGGGTTCATCAACTTTAGAGATTTCTGTTAAGGCAAAAATTGATTTAAATAGCATGCCACGTTTATTTTTTTTAGACAAGAGTTTGTTTCAAGGTCTATAAAATCAATTACCAAATGGGCTCTAAAATTAATGACTCACCAGCTTGGACCCCAAGAACAATAGAATTAGTGATGATCAATATCATCATGAAATTTTGAATCCTTGGATCTGTTGGCAGAATTCAAAATATATGGATTATTGACCCAGTGTGAGCTCAAGATAATGGCCAAGTCTTTCTTTTTGCAAGTTTATATGCAAAAAAGGTCAAGGCTAATATGTAGCCATCTTTCTTGAATAAACAAGCTTGGTCTATAGATAGCCCCATCTTGTCCATTAGGGGAGTGGGGGTGGGGGGTGGCAATCACGGCACAAGATTTGGTTCATCTTGCCTGTTCATAGAGCTATGTAGCCATATAATAAGAAATTACATATCTGGTCAATTCAATACTGAAAAAGAAAGTAGCATGATCGGATATCCATCACACATGATCACATACCCTCTATAACAGTGTGTGCCCATGGCCCAAGCGGAATGGCGTTTTTGTTCTTGACTCTGTTCAAACGACGGTCAGTGAAGCGCTGCTCATCTTTCTTGGAATACATTTGAAACTTGATCAATCCCTGGGGTGTTTCTCGTAAAAGCTGCTTCATAACTTCATCATCTGGAAAAAAATAGTTATGAGCAAAGTTTATAATAAACATTTTTTGCAGAGAATACATTGCAGGCATTCAATCAATAACTTATAAACGTATGGATTAGAAAGCATTCCCAATTTTCAATTTGAAACAACATTATCATCAAAGCTCTCAAAATTGCAGGAAATAGCAAGCTTATGCTGTACATTGACAAGTCATCATTTATCTAAAACTCTATCTGACGACAGAACTGTCTTGTCAATACATATAATTTGTGTTTCTTTGTAACAAGCTATCAGCGTTTAAATTTGCCACTAATGTTGAAAAGTTCTCATAAGAACTAACCTAGCTTAGCTCAGATATTACAAAAGATGAACGCTGTACTGAAAGATGGTTGAAAGTTTCTTCGAAATAAAAATTTGTCCCACTGTTTCGAGAAAATGCGAAACAATATGCGAGAAAAAGTCAGTAGGTTATTCCGTAACAATACCTGTTATTTCATTGGAGTAGTACTTCGGTGGCTCGGCACCGCCTCTATTCGCTATCATGTCGATAAGCTGAAAATCCTCAATAAGTTTTGATCTGAAGATCTCCGCTCGCGGCGACAGCTCCTCGTGTGCTTCGTCGTTCATTTCAAGTTTCCTTCACTGAATCCTTTTCTGCGTTACTGTTCTGTTTTAAATCCTCAACAAACTGTGCAACCGTTAGAAGTTTCTGTGTACGCTTACCTTACTTGCAGTTATTGCAAAGAATCAAAATGGTGAGATTTCTCGTTTGAGGAGATCTGGGGAACAGAATTAGGTGGGCCGAGTAGCAGACTAGGTTTCAGTAATCATTTATTGCTGTTCATCGTTCTATTTGGAATTTGACAAATCGACGTCAGTTTTTCATGCGTCTGTCCTGTTATTGATCATGAATTTCGTCATAACATTGTCAAAGCATGAGGCGATAGACGAGTGGATCGGCAGACTACAAATTGTCAAATTGTCCGCTTTCGCTCGTTGGCGCATCGCATAAATTATAAATTCATGTGTCTGTCCGCTTACTGACAATGAAAATTAACCAGTGAGCGCGCGAGAATTTGTGCAGTTATCGTAAAATTTGTTTTTGCATTCGCTTTACACCCAGTCCTCTCAAAGTTATTAAATGTAAATAGCAGTGATGAAATAGTGTTTTATAATCATCTCTGTTAAAATCTTGGCTGTTAGTGTTAAACTAATGCGTTTTTCAGCGCTTACATAGCTTTATTTGGGATTCCCTTCGGTGAAATGTTCCAAAATTTCCACAGTACATCGATCCCTGTGGTTAACGAATTTTAAACACGAAAATAGTAGGGTTTGTATGGCAGTTTTTTTCGTTTTTTAGATTTATGCCTTTTACCGCCGCGGAAAAACTGGTATGTATGTGTGTGTGTATGTATACTTAATTAGCTACTCCCCATTGGGGCTTTTCAGGACCAATGTAAACAAACAATGATAAATAAATATTCAAATAAGCATAACTAGGTTAAGAATCCCAACTGGCGGGAAGCAGACAAGTTGGCTTTTTACAAGCGCAGCCGAGAAGTTGAACCTGGGGCTACCAAATCCGGAGCTCTCACCACTCGGCCACGCTGCCACGCTGCCTCCTGGTAACTCCAACTTAAGTAACTATTCGCCACTAGTCTGCCAAACTTGACAGATTTTCCCGCACCGCTTATACCTCTTAGCAGGCCGCACTGACGATTATTTTTGCGCAGTGGTAACAGTAAAAATATTAGCGTCAGTGTTTAATCGAATTTGAAAAAAGCTCCCGTCAAATCAGCACCTTGATAAAGGGGACGCAACAATCCTGGCTTGATAACGGTCCCATTTTTTTGTCTCAATAGCTGCATTTATGTGTTCGACGGATACCTCTATTAAGCAGACGCATATCACCTAGTTCTAGGTGACATGCCTCTGGCAAGACGCGGACACCTTAAACTTGACTTTTATGGTCATTTCTATTGTTAGAAACCTGTATCAAAAGGACACTGCAAAAGGATGCATGTTTTTTCGTCCACGTTTTAATAGATCGGTAATTTAAGTTAAGCTCGATTCCCGAAACAGCGGCTGGTAATAGAGCCTATCAATTAAGTTCGCCGACAAAGAGCTGTCACAGAAATGCGATTTTTGTTTTTACCGCAAAACTTTTGTTCTTGTTTGATTTTGTGAACCTTCGCATAATTCGATCAATATAGACACTGTTACTTTATACTTTGATCGCTTTACCTCATCTACTTGTCACTGTTTATGGAAATACGGAATTTCAGAGTTATCCACCGTTCAACAGAATGCTATTTGACCCTTTCAAGGAATTAATATTGACCCTTTTAAGACGAACTCTGAGGGAAACTGCTTTCGACGGACACCCTGTATTAAGCGGACACTAGCACGGGTCTCTGTATTAGGGTGTCCGCCTAATACAGATTTGACTGTAATTGTTAAATTGTTAAGTTTTGAAGAATTTTTTTGACAACTGACAATTAGGAATCATTAGGAAGTGAAGAAAAATTGTTTTGAAAAGGTGTCACAGCTACCTGTTTTACAAACTGCGACAACTGTTATCAAAAGGTGTGCCAGACATCAGAAAGCCCGACAAGATTATTACAAAGTAAAAACGTGAAACTCCCATTTTAAAGACACTATCGAAAGTTCAATTCTCAAAACTGTTGCAGCAGAGTTTCGTCAATCTTTTTTTTTACAGAACTGTGGCCGATGCATGCATTTCCAAGGACCACATTTTTTGTTAGCAACAAGTGACTGATAAGAGCTGTGACTACGGTTTACACGATTGTCGTCCCATGATCTGAGCAATTCGTTTCGGCAACCACGCGACCAAAATACTAGTAAATGAAGGGCCTGTGAACAAAGATGGTTGAAACATGAGAATGAGACTGGAAAGCGAGCACGGCCTATCAGCAATCAAAATATATCTTTTAGAGTTCTTCTTATAGGTATGGTGTTTGTTAATTCATATAAAAAAGTTGAGAGAACATTTTTAGGATTCATCACAGTTTTACCCCACCATAACATATATTATTATTCCATTGATCCACGGGGGATAACTACCTTCAATACATTATATTTTGGAGAAGGTTTAAAACTGATGCAGACGAATTTTAAAAGCAAAGTGTGGTTAAAATCTATGTATATCTAATTATTGTCATGTTGTTTGAAATCATGGTATTTTAATGAACATCTCACAGGTGTACCATTCTGTCAGGGTTCGTGTTATACTCAACGATCAGTTCAAAACAGCAGTGGTTTCGTCAAATTAAACAGCGAATACGCAAATTCCAAGGAGTAACTAGTCTTGATATGGCGGCGCACTTGAGCACTTGTTGTGTATCTCAAAGCGCTTTGTGTCGCCGTATCAGGGAGTTTTTCTTCCCGTGGTGTGACTGTCGCATCTTTCTCCTCCATGCTTTTTACTTTTTTCATGCATCTCATTCAGAGCCGAAGAAAGCTTAGCTTGTACGTCTTCGTCTTTCTTCACAATCTCTTTTGTTTCTTTGGCCTCCAGCTGAAATCTTTTTATATTTGTCCGTGCTTTCTCGCACATCTCTTCGACATTCTCCAAATTGTGGACATACTTGTCAACTCGGTTTTTGAGTTCACAGACTTGTAGTCGAAGTCTGTCTGTAGCGCTTTCCTTTTCTTCAGTTAAATGACCCAATGATTCCACATGGCTACAGAATCCATTTGTACTTTTTTCGGTTTTAAAAATGATCCTCTCTGTGCAACTCAGCTCTTAGCTGTAGTTTGCCAGGGTGAAGTTTTCCATTGTTTGAACGACTTTCTTTTAACTGACGTAACAATCCACCGTAGGAAAAAAGATGGCGGATGTACATTTTACCACAACGCCTTGCGAACCTAACACAGCCTAAAAGGCACAAAGAAAACCAAATTTTTACAATATATGTCCCTGTAGTAAGGACATTAAGTAGCCTAGGTTTGA
>Ga0126339_10004423_pt1 | contig 10382 bp, 7 predicted proteins | sample OrbTmetagenome_2_FD_92532 | JGI IMG/M metagenome (GOLD analysis project Ga0126339, IMG submission 92532) | Coral microbial communities from Petempiche,Puerto Morelos, Mexico - Orbicella T R C metagenome | ecosystem: Host-associated > Invertebrates > Cnidaria > Coral | place: Petempiche,Puerto...
ACCTCCGCTATGTAAATTAGTTATAACTCTTGAACTCGCATTTGTTAATTTAATTCTCATTTGTACCCTTGATAATGGCGTCATGAGGTCGCCGAAACGTCGGGAGATTATATCGTTTGTTTTACTTGTCCATATAAACACGATTTTAAAGCAAAGAGCACGCGTATTTTCTTTGGGATATTTTCTAAAGTAATCAATATAATGCGAAGTGTGATAATTCTGAATGGATATACACCACGGGCTTGTTTTATACCAGATTCATAATGTTTACACGTTTTATAATTCCCCAGACAACTCCTTACTCTTCCCGCGAGCTGATTCCGTAACAAAATATTTCAATAAATATATCTTATGAGATGTTTTGCCGGGTGTGTAGTATCGCTGTATATTTTTGCGAGTTGTGCCGTATTTTGACGAGCCCGTAAGATATTTATTATCCAGCCTCTGTAGGCAATGAATTTTATCAGTGAAAGAGGGAGTGTGACAGTTTTGCTTGAGCGCGCCGACCTGTTTGGCAAACAGGTTTTCTACTGTACAAATAACTGTACAATATCGCTGTATAGTCTATTTGTACTGTTATTTGGACGGTACTCGGTGCAGTTGGATAATAAATATGTGTTATTTGCCGGCTGGGAGGACCGTATGGTGAAAAACTGTGACCGAGGTCTTAAAAATACTGCCCGAGACCGCAGGCCGAGGGCAGCATTTTCAAGCCCGAGGTCACAGTTTTTCATTATACGGATCGACCCTAAGCCGGCAAATGACATGTTTATTTTTTTTTTCCTGCGGTAAAATTGGTTTTACAGATTACAAATGGGTTTGTTTACGCAACTTTGTCATTGAATCGGCTTCCGCCGCCGTCTACTAACGATTTGTAAAAAGCTCTTCGCAACGAGCGAGCATCTCAGATAGTAGACAAAGACAGATGTATGAAAGAACAGAATTTTTTTAACTACTTTATGTTAGTTGCATTTATTTCACCAGTTAAGCTCTCCAAATTTTTTTTTGCGTGTGAAATGTCGTGTGAAGTTTGAGGTTTTACTACAAAAACAATTTCTGTCAGTCGTTGCTTTTAAAATCACTTGAAATCAGACTTTTCTACAGTAAACTGAACAGCAGAAAGCGTGGAAATTCGTTAAGTGTATTCCACAGAAATTTTCCTAAATACAGCAACGATCAGAGGTAAACTCGACTGAAATTGACTCAAATTTTACGGCGAGAGAAACACAGGATTACGCGCCATTATAGCGCCAAGCTACAAACAACGAAGCAAACTCTCACAACTTCAAAACACTCAATTGAATTTACTTACAGAGACTTTCCTTGCTATTTTAAAGTGAACAGAGATAAACTTGCGTTGACTAATCGTCGATGGATGCAACGATTACCGCTAACTTTTAGGAGCGACATTTAGGTAGCGGGGAAAAAATCCGGCCCGTGGGCCGTATCGTAAAAAGCTGGACTGGTTACGAGCGTATGATTAGCCAATCAAATTCGGGGATTTAGGATTCCGGCCCGCTCAGATGCTGGAGAAAAAAAATAAGTAGTAATATTCACTTTTCGCGCTGCTTAGATCTCGTAATTTACGTCTTCATGAAAACGCTAAAGAGCCGTACGGACTATTTCTGATGTATACCGTACGGATCGAGCAAAGAAAATATCATTTTCCAGTTATCGATCCAAGTCAAGTCAGTATCCACGAAGGAATCTCCTTCAGAAGCTTTGCATCGACAGTGAACCTTCAAAAACAAAAGCCTACATGTACGTAAATCCATAAAGAAAGGAAAAGAAAAAAACAAACAAACAAACAAATAATCCAACAAGCAAAAATGGAATAACGCGATAATTTTTTTCACCTCATTTGCTTCCTTTTAATCCTCTCACAGAATAAATTGGACAGAAATTGCAATCAGCTCCAGGTGCAATTTTCTTTGAAACTAGATTTGATAGCGACTTCATAATTACAAATATGAAAATATTTAATCCAACTTAATTAAGGTATATTGTTGAACGATGTGCTTAATATTGAATAGCGGAATTTCATCTCGCTAAGAGAGAAATGCAAGAGAAAAATCAAATTTCAGCCTTTTTGGGGAAAATACACGCAAGAAAAATCTTAAAGTAAGAAACATCCCAGTGACCACTCTACATATGTCTGCTTATACCTTTTCTTGTTGAACCAATTAAAATGGAGATAACTAAAATCAACTAAAATCACGACAGATGAAAAAAGACTGGAGTGGATATTAATATATATTTACATCACAGCAATAGGCTGATTTATGATTTAAAATCATCACAAATCTTTGATTTCCAAATATTAGGGTGGGTTTCTTTATGAAAATCCGAGATTGGATTCTTAAATCCGCAAAAGGATTTTACGTTTCTCTACTAAACATATCAATCCAAGATCACTCGGATCATGGTGCACCAAAGGAATCGAACAATCCTTGCCCAGATGGGATTCTTCGGTTTCTCTGACGCATCATGATCCGAGAGATCTTGGATTGATCTGTTTAGAAAAGAAACGCAACATCAGTTTTCGAATTTTAAGATCCAACCTTAGATTTTCTTAAAGAAACGCACCCTTAAGAGAATTCTGCGCTACAAATAAGGTTCTTGGTGTTGCGCACACCACACGTTTCTACGCCGCTTTGAAAAGTGTGCTTTCTTGAACAACCAAGCGTGTAGTGTTTTCGTCTCTATATTTGTACTCCTTGTTGTAAACAGCCTGAATTATACACTTCAGAAACAAACAAAAAAAAGGCTCATCCTACATTGCACTCGGTATTTCCATTTCTTGACGTATAGAGAAAAGTCATAAATTACGAATTATTTTTTTCTGAACGTTTCACTCCAAAAGTCTATCAGTATAGTTAGTGAAGCTAGTTCCCATTCACTTTAACTGTTGGAGCGCATGTCCAGAGTCACAGCATTATACTTACGTGATGGGTTTAGTTTCATGTTCTGATCAGGTTTGGTATGACATTTTATTAACATTTTTTTTTTTTCGCATCCAGTAGAGGGAAGGACTACAGTCCCAAACCTGAGTTCTAATTCCTAGGAAATCGAGAGGGACTTCCTCTCCTTTAAATAATTAACATGCTCTATCATATTGGGCGGCCACCATCGATTGATTTGCAGGTGCAACCATCAAAGAGGGAATTTTAAGTGTAACAAATTGCACCAAGTGAAAGGCTCTTACATGACATATGCATGTCACTATATTTGCAGATTTTTCAAAAAACGAGTCAACGTTATCGATAAAGAAAAAAAAAAAGGAAAAATAAAGATTCTACATTTTACTTTTTGGACTAATTATTTAAACGGAATTAATTTTCGACCGGCGTTAATAAAAACAGTGCTTATTTTGTGAAAGCCGTGAAATCATCTGTGATTATTCAAGTGAAGTTTTGATTAAGAAGTGTGCCGTTTCAATCGTTTAATTTCACTTATTCTTTCTCGTTGGAGTCAACTTATTGATCTCTCACTCGCGCTTTTTTCATTTAACAAATAAAGAAGCCTACGCCGTGTATTACACTGTGATGAAACATTGTTTGTTTTTTTCGGCCTTAGCTGAATATTCTTATATCTTTTCTGCAATTTTAGGCTGAAATATTCTTGTGAATACCTTTTAGTTGAGATAATTTTAGAGCCAGGCTGCGGGCAAAAAGAACTGTTACGACAGCTTCTTGCAGGAAGAATGTTATACCGTTTAGTTAAAAACACATAATTGCATTTTAATTAGAAATTTTCAACACAGTATTACATTCTTTCAAAACCGCAACCTAGTGTTTATTCAAAAAATTGTCAAAATTTAGCAAATTTCAGCCTCTATAAACTATATTCGTACAAAAATGAAGGTACATGCTTTAGAGGAGACTGATTTTCGTCGTTGTTATGTATAATTTGTACTATTTGCTTTATTTGAATTATCGACCCCATTAGCACTACCACTAACAAGATTACAAGTAAGGGGATTGCGGATGTGGTGTCAGTAACTAAAAGCTGAGAATTGATCAAAATGACAATTGATTTGTTTGTTAACCTACAGATGTAGTCCCCGGCAAACCTCAGAACTCTCAAGTAAAATGCTTTGGAAAGTGTGTCCTGCACAACATTCGAGTTTTAAAAAAAAAGGATGCCTTTATTTCAAAACAAAACAATACAAAACACAAAACACTACAAACTAACAAACATGTACGATGCTCAAACAAAAAAAAATAATGACAGCTGATCGATAACTTTGTCCGGTCCTCTCGAACAGTCTGAGTTTGACCAATTTTTGGATTTCTCACCTAAACCTCCATGCACCAAAACATTAATAAGACTACAGTTCTGTTGAAAAAATTATCAAATGAGATTTGACAATTAGATCCTTTGATCACCTGGGTTTTTAGCTCCCAAAACAAATGAGACAAAATTCAACAGTAAAAACATAGATACCTTTCAAATTCTAATTAAAAACCGGTACTAAAACTCTAGCTGTTTTTATTTTTTTAGATTTTCTTTTTTCTAATCAAAACTGGAGAATTTGTTAGTCCCAGAACTGCTCTAACGAGCTACATTTGCCAGATTCAATTACAGATAAGCAAAACACACATATACGGATGCACGAATTTTCATGCCAAAGCATTAAAGATAGGGACCTGTAATGTCGCTTTACGTCTTTCTTGCATGCATTTACAGGGTTCTGACTAAAAAAGATCCCCCAGCTAAAAAAGGTCAGAGATACATGTATTTAGATATTTGTTTTTCCTTGCTTACTTTAAGATAAAAGCGTGAAGAAATGTTTATTTTAGCTTCCTAAATATTTAATTTGTAGGATTATAATACTTTTTTTGAAAAAGAAACTAGTTTCCATTAGTGAATTGTATGCCTTCATTCGTAATGAACTATATTCGGCTCGCTTGTTTTATTAAGGACTATACACAGCCTAGCGGCTTTTTTTTCCACACGCAAACTTCATTTGAAATTTGTCTTTTGTTGACAAGTGTTAATTCCAGGCAAATTATGCTATCCAAACATACTCGCTTGCGTTTTATTTCGAATAAAGAATATATTGGACCATTACCACGGGCAAAATAGAATTGCAAATTGATTTATGTAAGTAGATGCTTGTGTAATTAATGTTTACAATCATTCCTGTAATAATCGTTTTTTCTTGGTGGAATTTTTTTTTTCGTATTTCATGTCTAGTCGGGAGGCCTTCAGGCAATAAGGGCATTTGTGTGGATCACATGAATATTAATTGACAGTCAGTGGGAAAAATCAAACTGTTTGCATTTTGTACGCGAGCTCCCTAAATAATATATACAATACTAAGAATTCTAAATTCAATTATTTTACCCAAAATAAGCGTAAAATTAAGAGTGCTAGAAATCGCCTTGAAAAGGCTATATTGGTTTCAAAATTTATCACCCGACAACAAAATACACGAAAAACGTTAATGGAGTTTGAGGATCATTTTAACGTTGATCGAAGAGTTTTATGAAACATCAAACAAAAGAAACAGTACTGATTACGATCACAGAGAATTGTCCTTTCGTACTAAAATCACCCTAAATTGTATTTATCTTCCCTTCAAATTGATGAAAGAAACGGAAATTTATTCAATTTCTTGCTCTGTGGCTGCACGATGTCTAGTTTTTCCTGACTCTCAATCGCAATATTTTTTCATCTGCCTGAATTCTGTTTTTCTTTGACGATTTCTCCTTGTAAAATAGCGAGAAACAACGTATTCGCCAATCGAGGTTTTCCAGCTGTTCAGAACGAAAGCGGACAAATGACAAAGGGAAATAACAGCGCGTCAAAGCAGCTAGCTAAATGGACATAGCCATTGGATGAAAATAAAATAAGGTTTAATTAACGAAGACCTTCAGGCACAAATTAACATATACTTTGAAACAAAATTAGAGCATATTTACTCACAGTACAAAACGTGTTTACTTGATAAAGGTCGAGAGGGATGTTTATTTTCATTTCCTTTACTCGAAGGCTTAACTGCAGCATTTCTGTATACCTCGCGTTTTTCAAAGTGTTGTTAAATTCTGGGCTCAGTAGTGTGTGAAAGAAGTGGCCTAAACAAAGAAGAGTCGTAACTGTATTTGTGTAGATCGAACATCTCATCACAAAGGAGAAAAAAAAAAGCTGAAAAAACGTGCCTGAAATGGCGGAGCTAATGGAGGAAAATCGCTCTGACGGCAACCTCAGCATCTCTTCGAAGACGATCCATAAAACGGATGATACCTCGTGGGACCTTGAATTACCTCCCATCATTTCCCTGACTGTGATAGGCTGCGCTGTTGTGGTTTCCAATGCACTTGTCTGTATACTTTTCTGCCGGTACCACAGACTTCGAACGATTACTAACACTTTCATTGTTAGTTTGGCGATAAGTGATCTAATGGTCGCCACGGTATTCCTACCGACCTATCTGGCTGGCTTGGCTATAAGCCCCTACATCATTGCTTACATCCTTTTCGCGTATCTTTTCAACTTCTGTGGCATTACGTGGGATAGATACCAAGCCGTTCTCAAGCCCCTTTCGTACAGATCGAACGTAACGAGAGCAGTTGTGTACAAGATTTTAGCACTAGTATGGACAATGCCATTTTTGTTAGCGATAATACCAATATTTTGGGAGTATCGGCTCGGTATCAAACTGTCCGCAGAGCGTATTTACCAAGGAGTCTTGGTTACCATTGTCACAATCTGTTCAGTTTTGATTTGCTGGGCGTACAGCAAAATATTTCGTGCTACACGTCGTCAGGTAAAATGGATGATTGAGATGTCGGAGACAAATGCAAGAATAGTAAACAATTCACAACCAATCAGGCTTCCCCGACAAATGTCAAAGAGATTATCGGTGAACATTTCAACAGAAGTAAAGGCGGCCAAAGTTTTTGCTCTCGTGGGATTGACATTTGCAGTTTGTTGGCTGCCTTTAATCGTAATAAACGTTTTTTTCGCAATCGGCTACCCCAACTTGGTTCCAATTGCTTTTCTCGATGCGTCTCTTTATTCACTGGTGGGTAATGCATTAGCAGATCCTTTGATTTATTCGTTCTATAAGTCAGACTACAGGCGTGCTTTTAAGAGATTTTTTCGTTGCTGCCGATATGGAGACAAGAGCTCGTCAGGGAGTTCAATGACAGCTAATGATTCTCTGTTCGCAGAAGGAAGCTGCAATCAGGGAGATAACAATCTGGTATAAACCGACAGTGTTATCAGTTCAATGAAAGACCTTCAGTATAGTTACCGGTTAATAACAAGAGGCAAGGAAATCATTTTCAAGTTGAAATTAGTTTTTATCCTTTCTGTACAAATTGTCGGCAGTGTATCGGCTGAGGTCAGATATGTGGTTGCATATGTTAATGTTATATCTCCAGGCCCCAGTTGTTCGAAAGCGGATTAACGCTAAGCCGCGATTAAATGGTCCTAAATCTACGGTATAAATTTATCCTTCCATTACATTCTGTTCCTCGAAGCTCGATAAGCACTATCGAAGGATTAAAATAAGGGTTTAATTTAACACACCTAACTAGGTTAATCGATGCGTCTCTTTATTCACTGGTGTAATAAATTAGCAGACCCTTTAATTTATCCTTTCTATAAGTCAGACTACAGACGCGCTTTTAAGAATTTCTTCGTTGATGCCAATATTGAGACAAAAGCTAGTTAGGGAGTTCGGTGACAGCTAATGACAGTTTGCAGTAGCTGAAATCAGGGAGACAACAATCTGGTATAAAACAACATTATTATCACTTCAATGAAAGACCTTCAGTAGTTATCAGTTAATAATACGATGCTAGGAAATCATTTTCGAGTTGAAGTTAATACTGGATGTAATTTCATGTTCCAGTAAGTTCAGTTGGAAGCACGGTCTGGAGCAGTTTGGAATACTCTTGGAACAAGTATTATACTAGGCTCGATTTCCGCCGCTTTCTCGTGTCCGGTCTACGTTCCTCCCCGAAAAGAGAGGAGTGCCTTCGGGGGAGGAGCGCTGGCGCCTTTCCCGAACAGCGGCTGGTAATCGAGCCTAGTATTATACTTTCTGTACAAATTCTCGCTAACTGTCATGTTACTAACTTGTATGTAAGTGAGATCCAGATAAGCAGTTTTACATGTTGATGTTTTGAATTTAACACAGTTGCCCGTTTCTAAAGCTTCATTGGTTGGGCCAACATCTTTCACTTTTGTACCAGAGAAGTAATAAAACCTTGACATCTCGTAATTTTAATTTATGAGACTTCCACATTTCGTTTCGAAGGAAGAATGAACGAATGAACGAACAACAAAAAAGAAGGTTTGACGTCTCTGAAGAGAGTGCAAGCACATAATGACAAGCAAACTCAGAGCTTTTTTTGTTTGTCTGTTTTTTTCTTTTATTTTCTTTCCTTTTCTTTTTTCCTTTTTTTTTTTTTTTTTTGTTGATGGTCTTGGGGACATTGCAATCTCAGTGATTGGTATGAGAATATAAATAAGTCCTCCGCCTGGGGCCCTCCGCAAAGAATGGCGAATATGACACTTTTCCAATAAGTGCATTTATAACGCGAAAGATTCGTCTTACTTTTTTTACAGGAAGGGTGAACGTTTTTCTTCTTTCGAAGCTCAACTAACTTTTAAGCATCAAGCCATTTAAATACAACCTGTGAGTCTCATGTAGATGCCAATCGCTCAACTAACATCTCGGCCTCCAGCCCGTTAAATGCTTCTTTCAGTCAGACACCGATACAAATCGCTCAACTAACCCCTCAGTATCAAACCAGTCAAAGGCTAAATGCCAGTCAAATGTCGGCGTAACAGGCGATACAGCCCTTACCAATCATCCTTACCTCTTGGGTGGGAGCAGGCATTTTTGTTGCTCCCTGCATTGAACAATACAAAGTAGCAGAATTGTCTCCAAATGTGAATGGATGTGGAGAAGACTTCACTGAAAAATGCAGGCGCTCACAGAATAACAGGGTGTGAAGTGTGAGGAGAAATGAAATTGCAATAAGCTGTACGCCATGATAGTCCCCTGTAAAATCCAAGCGAGTAGAGGCACGATTGCGTGCTGCAAAATCGGCAACCTTTGAAGCGGAATGACGGCTTGTTCTCGCACCTTTTCAACTTCTTTCCCCTTCAGAGGGTCATGAGCCAGTTTGTCACCAAAACTCATACCCCTCCAAATAGCTCTCCTATTCCTCCGATCCCCCTAATCTTGTCCCTTTTGTTTTCAATTTACCTTACGTAAGACCCGTTTCTAATGTAGCACATATAATATTCAATATCATTAAGTTTGTTTTAGCGTCTTTTGAGATTCGCAACATTGTTTAAAGGACCTTACATATGTGTCACCGAATGAAAGTCAGGTTCGCATATTGTTCCAGGTTAAGACAAAGTACGTCTTACGTACTCGCTGGGAAAAAACCCTCTTTAAACCTACATATGTATTATGTTCATTTAACTCTGTCGTTCTTACCAGATCTTTACTATTGTGCACCCATTTGTGTTATTTCGCTATTGTTTTTAGATACCAAATATCATTGTTTTATTAGTTGTTAGAAATTCAAACGTAACTTGTAAACTAATTTATTTCACGCTAAACGACCAAAAATGTATTGTAAAATCAAGTGCTTTCTTTCTAGATTTTAGCTAGTCTGCTTTTATCCAGATCTTATTTCTTCTTTTATTTTTTAACAATCTTATTGTTATTTCTTCATGTTTTTGCCTTTTTTCATTCAGAAAATGACGTCATGTTTTCCTGATGCAATTAAATGTATAAACGATCTTAAATTTTAACCAGGGAGAAAGATGTGGGAATAAATGATCGATCATCGCAGTTACATGTATGTACACAAATTTCACTGATCAAGCCGTTGAATGGAATATGAACCCATGACCTCTCCGTACTGGTACAGTGCTCTACCAATTAAGCTATTGAGGCACAGTGCTCTACCAGTTGAGCTCACGTAGCTAAATCAATAAATCAATCAATCAATAAATCAATTAATTAATTAATTAATTAATAAGACAGAAAGAAAGAAAGAAAGAAAAAAAAGAAAAAAGAAAGAAAGAAGAAAGAAAGAAAGAAAGAAAGAGAGAAAGAAAGAGAGAAAGAAAGAAATAGAGAAAGAAAGAGAGAAAGAAAGAAAGAGAGAAAGAAAGAAATAGAGAAAGAAAGAGAGAAAGAAAGAAAGAGAGAAAGAAAGAGAGAAAGAAAGACAGAGAGAAAGAAAGAGAGAAAGAAAGAAAGAGAGAGAGACAGAGAGACAGAGAGACAGAGAGAGACAGAGACAGAGAGACAGAGAGACAGAGAGAGAGAGAGAGAGAGAGAGAGAGAGAGAGAGAGAGAGAGAGAGAGAGAGAGAGAGAGAGAGAGAGAGGGGGGGGGGAGA
>Ga0126339_10004424_pt1 | contig 10382 bp, 7 predicted proteins | sample OrbTmetagenome_2_FD_92532 | JGI IMG/M metagenome (GOLD analysis project Ga0126339, IMG submission 92532) | Coral microbial communities from Petempiche,Puerto Morelos, Mexico - Orbicella T R C metagenome | ecosystem: Host-associated > Invertebrates > Cnidaria > Coral | place: Petempiche,Puerto...
AATTGTGTAATTTCCAATCATGACAGCATTGTAGCTAACGACTACGTTGCTATTGACAACTGCCCTGTATTTCCAGCCTTATGGTTATTTTGAGCAAACAATACTTTTTAATTTTTCGCTTATAAGTTTAACTTATGTATAAATATTGAGTAGAAATAAAGTTGTTGTTGTACTTGAACCACATCTTGTGACGAACTAAGATTTTGCCCAGTGGGCCACTAAACCAGCCTTACTCGCATTTTTTATTATCTTCCAAAGAAACATCCAAGCAACGCAAATGTGAACATTTTTTGTTTTTTTTAATCTTTCATTCACTTTTTGTTTTCTATTTAATCGATTATTTCTTTGCTTTGACCATTTTGCTTTTTGTTTATTTTTTCTTTCTATTGCAAGATAATAAGGCGAGTTTATGTTACAACACGATGTGTCAGCCGAGGCAGTGCCCCTTAAACATGCAAAAGAAAACTCGGTCGATGTCCAGCCATCTTAACCAACCCACATTTGGCTTCAAAGGGAATGTTGTTGTATTCCTTGTTGTTGTTGTTGTTGTTGTTGTTGTTGTTGTTGTTGTTGTTTGGCACTGACCGAACTAGTATTCTTCAAGAAATTTTGTTAACATTTCCCTTAACGACAAATATTTTTTTCAGGATCTTCTGAAAACAACGAAGCCTCCTAAGCATTATGCGCTGAACGTTTCTGAACTGGGATTTACATCACATTCATTTTTCCGAGTGACTTGATTTTTATACGAACTCGCGCGATTGGGATAATGATTTCTTTTGCGTACTTAATGAACTCTCGTTTATGTAGTAAACTAAGGCACCTTTATGGCCATTTTCTGCAGCTAACATGAACGCGGAACGCCCACAATCGCTAAAAAAAAAAATTGCAATTTTTAAAATTGAAAGTTAAAATCATTCTTGGAAAGCAATTCCCAATGCTTACTTCAATAGATATGGAGGATTACCGTTTCTTTTGAAATGCAACTATAACACAAAAAATGTAGACAACAATGTTTCCCCCTTTTACTAAGAACTTCTTGATTACTTTAGTGAATTACCAGACCAATCGTGATAGGGATGACTGCTTCAAAGGCGACTTAATTATATGGAACAACATGCAAAGATGTCACTATCGAAGGAAAATCTTTGTATTGGAAACTCCTGGAGCGAGCCTGGGATATATTTTGCCGGTACGAGATCTTCTTAAGAATACTGGCAAATATCTATCTTATGAAGAATTCAAGACCAAATACAACATTGAAGTCAATTCATCTATTATCGCCAAATTCTCTCTGCAATTCCCAAAAGTCTTAAAAATTAAAAGCTATGACTATTAAAAAAACTCTAGCAACAATCACAGAAGAAACTGATGTATATCAGCTTGCCTAAGGAAAAACATCCGTTTGTCTAAAATGCGGTGCAAGGATTATTACTCACTCTTCCAAGTGAAATGGGAAACACAACCAACATCAGTTCCATCATTGTCCAAACATTCCCCCTCGCCCCCCACTTCGCCAACAAATGGAATAACTTATTTGAGAACATCTCAAAAATGTCGGCAGACAATAAATTACGACCAACAAGGAACTTAAAAGAGAAGTTCATGCTCGTTCTCACGAGATAACAAATGAGCCATGTACGAATTCAAACTATGAAAACACTGACAAAAAGCTATGACTACTCACTTAAAAACAAACTCAGATGTTGAAAAACTAAAGAATCGCCGTAAGCAGAACTTCAAAGATGGGGTAAACAACACGCAGTTGTCTAAAGAGGATGCTCAACGAAGCAACTTAAATAATAAATACAGTCGAACCCGGTCGTTTAGGAGAGCTGGGACCATATTGGGTCAAAATTTTGTCTCATTAGCATATGGTAACTGCAGAGACTTACCCATGTTTTGAATGTTTTATTGATATGAGAAGTCGATTTTGAGAAAAAATACAGTACTTCCCATGGAGAAATTTCCGTCTCTTGTGCTATCCAGGAATATATGATGTTACAACACCGTGTTATCCATTTTTGGCGCTATTATAACAATCTGTCAAGTGGTTGCTTACGGAAGGTTAAAAACAAAAGAAATTTCAAACTTTAAGCTCTAAAAGTGGTCGCGGTCGCTTACGAGAGGTGGTCGCTTACAAGAGGTTCCCAACATAGTCATTTAACTGGGAAACTTTTGGTATTTTGGAAAACTGGTCGCTTACGAGAGGTGGTCGCAACAGGAGGTTCGACTGTATCTAAGCGTGACTCGTCTTAAAATATCCTGATTGTAAAGTATCCTGATTCTTTTCTTTTTTTTTTATTGTCCTTATTGTGTTCAATCCCCCCGGGGGTTCTCCCTTATATGGGCTATATAGGTATGTGCGGCCCCAAAGGGTTTATTTTTTCAGCCGTTTTGGTCATAAATAGGGTATCGATTTTGGCCATTTTGGTCATAAATGGGGTATACTTTTTGCACTCTAGACTTTAACTTTTTGCATTTGCTTTGGTCTGAACTAGGGAGCTAATGTTGTAAGGCCACAAGGCAAGTCTACAACTGGGCATTGATTTTAGGAACAGGTCATAAATTGGGTATCAAGTTTTTGATCAGGTCATAAATAGGGTAGGGAAAATCGCAGATTTTGGTCATAAATAGGGTAAGGGTTTTGGGAAGCGGACCACACACCCCCACCCCCACCCGCACCCAATTTTTTGTTGTTTTGAACAACGGATTTACATCATTTTATAATAAATTAATGATAACAAACAGTAGGTGATATAATAAATGATTATTAAAATCAACATTGTCATGGTGTTGTCATTCTAGTTGTCTAAAATTCATAATAGAGTCAAACCCCTATTAAGAGGCCACCTTTGGGGAAATGGGAGGTTGTCCCTAATAGGGATTGGTGTACTCTGAATATTTTTTTTGGATCGAGTTAACTGCTTAGTGAATTTGGATTCACGTCAAGACTATCATGATAAACATGTGCTTCAATGATTTTATCAGGCGTCTCTTTCTATTTCTGACTCTTATCTGTCACCGCCTTTTCCAAAACAAAGCCAAACTACATGTATTAAATTCTGGGTGGCAGTTTAACAGGGGTAAAGGCAATAGGAAAAACCTCATTGGGACAATCAAAAGGTGGCCACGGCCACTTAATAAAGGTGACCTGTTACTGACAATGATTTCGGGACTTTGATAACTGGCCGCTTAATAAGGGGTGGCCCCTTAATAGAGGTTCAACTGTATCACCGCACAAAATGCACTTTACACAGTTGGTGGTCTTTGTTTTGTGTTTATTTAATTGCATTTAACTTGACTATTCAAGTGTTATGACATTAGATCTTGTTAAAGGCAGCAACGTCCATAGACTGAACAAAATCTTCAAATTTTGTGATTTCCTCCTCCAGGAAATCTGTTGAGATTTTGTCGTCTTCAATGACACAGTTGATCTGCAACTTTTTGATGCCATATGCGAGAGGGACGAGCTTTGATGCACCCCAGAGCAGACCATCAGCCTCAATGCTGCGAACAAGCTTTTCCAATTCTTTCATGTCTGAAATCAAATGAAGTTGTTTACATACTGCAACTTTCAAGAACACACAAACTTTGAGTTCAAAAACAGTCTGTCTAACCACTGCATTGTGCAGTGTTGAAAAACCATAATCATGTACTTACATACCATTGTACAGTACATAGGCTAGCAGATAGCAACGAAAGCAATAATGAACAATGATACACAAAAAGAATTATTTTCTGTTCAACTCAAGCTCTGTTTATAGTTCTTGCTCTTTTTGGATTTGCAACTGGGAACTACTTATAAAATAAGACATCCCTAGATTCAATAATTATTGTCAAGGTAAAAAATAGGTCCGCAATGCGTCCTTGTGGTCTTATGCTTAGTTTTATTCCGTTCAGTTGGAGTGTTGTTTTAAATGTCAGTATCTGGGAGTTGAGTTGCTACAAGTGAGAAGGTAGAAAAGTTGTTATAAATTTTCAGTGGGAAATTTATGTCAGAATACTGTTTACTTACTTAATTTATCCTCTAATAATAATAATTTGTTTAGCTCTTAGTTCCTGTGGTACATAACACAACAACAATCTCTCAATTTAGCCCTATTCTGTGCAACATGTTGTGGCTTGTCCTATGTGAGACAGTTTTAACTCGCTGAGCTCGGCACTATTTACACATGTCAAGTGAACTTGTACAATAATGCAGTGTCAAGATGTTTTGCTTTTTAAATACATTACAACATCAATAACTGCATCGGGCCAAGTTGTCCATACCCCAGAACTTATCCCAGTTTCCATGGTTTAAGTGACTAAAAGACTTCTGTGAGAATAAAGTGTCTTGCCCAAGAACACAGCACAATGACCCTGACGAGGGCTTGAACCCAGACTGCTCAACCCAAAGCATGCTGACCATTGGGCCACTACACTTCCATGGCCTTATGCATCCTATGATTGCAAGGACACAAGGAGGAAAGATGACAGTGATAATATTTCTATTAAATACCTGTTTCGTCGTCCCAGGGCTTTACATCAAGAAGAAGACTAGATTTGGCTATAACTGTCTTTTCTAAATAGCACAGAAAAAAATATGTTAAATTAGTCATTTGGATTTTCCTCTGAGGAGAGAACCCACATGTTTAAGTGCCCCTATGATCAAATTCTTGATACCGGTATCCATTTTTTCACATTTTTGAACACAATAGGTCTTTCCAAGATATCTTGCCAAATTTCAACCTATTACATTAACTCAAAAATACCACACAGGTTGAAATTATAATAACAATTAGTGTAGAAAATTGCAAAAACATAATAATTCTTTAAGCAAATTGCTGTTAATACCAATTATTTCAACCTGTGCGGTATTTTTGGGTAAATGACGTCATTTACTCCAATTCTCAACCAAGACTTGGAAGAAGGAGAATTAATGGCGGTAAATTGTCTGAAATAAAGGTCCAAGAAACACGAGTTCTAATGTGCGTAATAGATTGAAATTTGGCACGATAACTAGGAATGACCTATTGTGTACAAAAATGTAAAAAAATGGATATCAAGAATTTGATCATAGGGGCACTTTGAAGGGGTGGGGATGACCAATGTGTAGTTCCAGAAAATATACATACCTCCCCCACGGAAGGAATTTTTTCCAAGACACCCCACCCCTCTGGAAATTCCAATTAAACTTGATACATTCCTTTAAATTTCTTAGTCTTAAAGAACCCCCCCGCCCCCCAGGAAATTCCAATCCCTTCTGTGGGAGGAGTATGGATATTTTCTGGTACTGCACAATCTGGAAATGGCTCAAGCTTTATTTGACTCCTAAAATAAACCAACTTAAAACTAAAACTCAAGCTAAAGTAAAACCAGTAGTGAGGCAAATAAAGATAAGGGAATTTTAAGATTCCACACCAGATCGATCTAAACCATCAACATACACGTACATGTACCAGTAATATCATCATATTTTAAACATTCTCTGCACCCAACCTTTAAGATACCTTGAAAGCCAAAATGTTTGTGTTCTATCCTAAACACTATAAATGAGACCAAAATCCTAACTTTACTCCCAGCTCCTTTTCACATGGGAGCTGCTCCACTTCCCAGGTAACGGTGCCAATTAAAGAATGACTGATAATCCAAGAATGTCCATTGCATCACAATTCAGCTGGTACTGGGTTTTGTGACAGTTAAACTTGTGGGATGCACTTCTCCATCAAATTTAAACTCTTGGAGAACAGAATATTTCACATTTGAGAAAACCTGGTTATCTTATAGAAAACACAACATGTACGTACAGTTTACATTAATTAAAATTTGCACTTTAAGGTACTTACTGTTAGCTTTCTTGGAAGCATATTGTTGTAATCTCTGTTGCTTAAGTTTCTCAGCCTCTTCATCATCCTGTAATTAATCCAAGCTCAGAATATTAAATCCACTTTTGGATGATTTCTTGGTGTGTGCCAAAATCATGACTTGAGTATTGTAAAAACTAGGGTATCTAAACGATAGTAACGCTGCGGCACATTCTGTTGATAGTGACACATTTTATGCAGTGATTCATCTACCTGCGCATGCCAAGACTTGCATTAACCTTGAATGCATCAACTTCATGCATGATGACGCATCGATGGCAAGGTGTGACAAGGGATCGTGACAAAAAAGCACATAGTGATCTAAACTATGTTTGGACGTAACGATACACATCAACCTCCCCTTTTCCAGATCACGAAAATTGAAAGATGTAGAAATTGTAGGAGCAGAAATCTAACTTATAAATTCTGTACTGGTATGCATTAAATGTCTCTAGAACGTTGACAGACTGTGCAGAGGACATGTCCATTGCAACGTGTGAAAATGCTAAAGCTTTAGCTTAAATTCATGTTTGGATGAAAAGGAATAGATTGCAGCATACATGTATATGAAATTATAGTGTTCTATGGTTTTCGTTTGTTTCAATTATTCTACAAGCTTTACAAACTTTCACATACCGCTTTAAGAACAAAAGTAATAGTTGTGAAAGTCAAGCACATCATTTCACTGGTAAATCAGAGCAAAACATAACTGGCCACGCGAAAAAGGACGACAGCTTGATGGTGTGACATCCTCGTGTTGTTCGTGGTGCAATGCACTCTGGTAAAAAGTGTTGCAGTGCACTCTGGTTAAATGCAATGCATTCTGGTAAAAAGTGATGAATTTGAGAATTCAGAGTTCGTAACGTTATACTAAAAATAAACAGTACTGTTTTAAATGCCCAGTCATCAACTGATCTTTACAATTACCTCTTCAGAATCTGAACCAAAGAGATCAAAGTCGTCGTCATCGTCTTTTTTGGTGCCATTGCTTACTGGTCCGGCACCATAGCTATCAAGATCTTTTTTGCTGCCAGGAAATGTGGCTTTTTCAGTTCCAAATGATGCTATGTGGTTATACCAGCGTAGAACATGTGGCAGATCTTCAGATGGACATCCAGAAAGTGCTTCAAACACTACTCTGTCACCTTGGGAAGGCACATAGCTGGCAACAAAACAAAAATACACTCTGATAATTCAATACTACAGGAAATAAATTTGAAAAGGTTGCTACATGATCAAAAACTAAACTGATGTGTTCTGTTCTTTGAGAATGTAAAGCCTGGGTTTCACCTCAGGACAAGCAATTTTCCACTTGTGCTTGCAGTAATGCTCATTCTTAGTTTTTTATGCAAAAGAAGACCAGGCTTATGACATCATTGCAGAATCCTGCATGGTTGTTACTAACAGCAGTTATGCATCTATCAATGTTAAGCCAGAGGGGGAGAAACCAGGGCATATGTGGGATATTTGGCTTCTATTACCTTCCCCACCCTTAGGAATTTAACTTAGAGTCTTGGCCCCAGAGTGGAGATGTTTGTGATGTTTAATTTTTTTGTGAGGAGAAATGAACTGAATCACGCCATCACAGTCATGTGCTCATCTGTGTGACCATCTTCAACAGGTTCTCATAGAGAACACAGCTGTTTTGGAGGTGAATACTTGTTTTCTAAAAATAAGAAAACTACTTCTCACTACTTACTGTCAATGTAAAGTGATGAAACAGGTCACTTTGTGGGGGGTTGTGTGGATTTTGAATCTACAGTCTCACTTTTTGTCAGACAATGATGCATTGGAATTCTAACATGTTCCATCCTTTAAGAAGGAGAAATTATGCCTCTCTTGAAATTAACAGCCGGCTGCAGGGCAACATGCTACAGCTCTATCCTAGATTGCGGAAACCTTGTTCTGATTGTACCCATTTTTGGCCCTACAGTGGGGATTCTGACCAAAAAATATTCTGAAAATCTGAAAACTGTGTTCTCAATGAGAACTATTTCAAGATGGCTGCACAGAAGGGCACATGACTCTGATGATGTGATTCAGTTCCATTCCTGCTCACAAAAAAATTAAACATCACAAGCATCTCCACCCCTGGGGCCCAGACTCTTAGTCAAATCCCCAAGGGTAGGGAAGGTAATAGAAGCCAATGCCCCACATATACGCGGGGTCCACCCCCTCCCCCTTGGGCTTAACATTGATAGAAGCATCACCAATAATATGCAACCTTCAGAGAAAAGGTCTTTTGAAAAGTTCAGTTGTAGTCACAGTTACAGTATAATATCTGTCAGCTGAACTCCACCTGCCTGAATACTTCACAATTAATTAACACTCCAGGGTTCAGTGAAGGTAACAACTAATGCGATACAGCTTAGCTGTCATTTGAACTATAACCAAGCAGGACAGAAGAAAGCTTGGAACTGCCAAAGCACTCGATGTACAACTTTGTACACTGCCAAGATGATATCAACCTTGGAAGGATACAATATTCATAAAAGCTTCTCTGCCCATCACAAAACATTGAAATGTTCGGCTAACACAAAGTAATTAATAAAAGCAGATACAGACCATTCGTTTATTAAAGAATGAGGACTTTAAAGCTCAAATTTAAGTTACAGAACTTGAAAGTATGAATTTTATCATGATTTTATCGAACCCAGTGATTTGTTCCATGGTAAATCTTGATTTCTGTCGATACTTTTATCCAAAATAAAATTCTACTTTACTTGGTGGAATGTGTTTTCTTCTAAATGAAAGCTTACAGTAGCTTACAAATCAACTGCTGATCTTCTTTTAAAAGCGTAAATATTTTCCCTGCACGTGGAATAGAAGGTTTCTCTTCCGATAGCTATATGTTGTAAGAAAACAAGGGACAAACTAAATATACATACCCTTCGATGTAGCTCTTATCTTCGAGATATTTATTCAAGGTTTCCAAGCCTGATCTTGATTTCAGATCACCAAATCCCATCTTTTTAATTCGATGCTATGAATTTTCGTTCGTCCGACAAGTCTGCCAGCAAAAAGGGGAATAGGATATCCCAGCATGCATTTTTATCGCTGCTCGGACTAGTACCCAGTCTTAGACATTTTACATGTGAAGCACATTAGGCATTTTCGCCTATCGTCCACACTAAAACGCCCGAAATTAAAACACTGATGAAAACGGAGACTTTCGAAAACGGTTTCGAAAGTGGATCGTTAATGAAACGCATCGTTTTGAAAACGCTTCGTTTCTAGTGCCGGAACGGTGACTAAAAAAAAAAAGCGTCATATCCTGTCGCTTCCATCAACGCCTTAGTGCGGACGAAAGGCAAAAACGCGTGAAAAAGTATGCATTTTCGAATTGGTGTGGACGAAAATATTTTGCTTCATTTTTGTTGAGACAAAACCGGTACGTATTAAAACGCATTAGTGTGGCCGGAGCCTAAGTACCTATAACTAGCCCCAAGGGAAACAGTGAGTTTTGTTTACCCAATGTTCCCCGAGGCGAAGCCAAAAATTAAGCAGCCAACCCCAAAGGTGACACAATCCCCAATGTTCCCCGAGGCGAAGCCAAAAACAGCGAACCCCAAAGGTGACACGATAAAGAATGGTGTTATCTTTTGATGTTTTCTAGGTTCACCATGAATAAGAGCCATCTTTGGGGAGGGGTGGGGGAGTGGGGGGAGAACTATAATATAGAGAGGATGGTGGTACTCGTCGGAAATTTTGAAAAGAACACCAAGAGGCACCAAGATCCTGTTTTTTTGGGCGTGGCTTGAAATTGTTTTCGCCCTTAAGAGGTACCAGTTCTAAAACAACAGATTAACTATTTATTTCATATTTTTTTTATAGCAATAAAGACGAATGCTACTCGTAAAGATTATGAAAGCATTGTCATAATAAATTAGTTGATTGTCAAATTTCTCCTCTCAAGCTCCCGCTGTGGTTCTTTGAACCCTGTGACGCCCGGGGAGCCATATACGGCTACTTAATGGTCGTGCTCTTTATACCACTTGTGACGTCATCAATTTAGATGTCACCAGACATGATTCTTGATAAGCAGATGGTAGAGCTAGGATAGATCTATCCGCACAACAGTCGACAGCATTCTGACGTAGCAAATTGAAAAACGTTATCAGTTTTGGTGCAAAAATGGTCGTAAAATGGCCCACTATCCTATAATTGATCAAGGTCCCATTTACAGGCTTTGCCAGGAGCTCCTGGCTTTGCCCATAATTAACACCCAACTTTTTAGGGCAGCCAGAAAAAATATGAAACATAAAAAGTAGTGAGAGTAAAAGGGCTGAGGAAAAGGAAAGGAAAAGGGCAATAAAAAAAAAAAAAAGTGGAAATTTTGTCTTATAAGCATGCACCAAATCAAACCATTCTACATTTTTGTACCTAATCTTGGGGAAATCTATCTGTTTGGTAAAAAAAAAAATAGCTTCTTCAGCTCAACTAAAACGGCATTTTTTTGGTGTACATATGGTCGTCAAAGGGTTGCTTGAACACTCCAATAGGTGCCAAAACCGCTTTTTTAACCCCTCAAAGGTA
>Ga0126339_10004426_pt1 | contig 10378 bp, 5 predicted proteins | sample OrbTmetagenome_2_FD_92532 | JGI IMG/M metagenome (GOLD analysis project Ga0126339, IMG submission 92532) | Coral microbial communities from Petempiche,Puerto Morelos, Mexico - Orbicella T R C metagenome | ecosystem: Host-associated > Invertebrates > Cnidaria > Coral | place: Petempiche,Puerto...
TCACTCACTCACTCACTCACTCACTCACTCACTCACTCACTCACTCATGCCCTTTACGCCTAAGTGGCATGTAGGGCAGCAATATGTTCCCTCCACATCTGTCGGTCCCTTGCCATAAACTTGATGCCTTCCCATGAGTACCTACGAATCTCGCGGTACTCTAAAGTCATTTACTTTGTTTATCACTGTCAAAACTATCAAGAAACTGAATCTGGAAAACAGCGATAAATTTGAAATAGGTCGTGGTTCACGTTCTCTGGACAACGCAGAATTTGGTCGTTTCACGTTGTTGTTTTGCGGAGGACGGCAAAGAAATGTACTAAGAGTTATAACGCACGTGCACAGCCATTGTTCTGCTCATTAAACCTTTTGTTTGGCGACGTTCCCGTTGCCGTTGTGGTTTTCTTAAGCTCCCTAGTTGAGACCAAATTTCACAGTCAATTTATCCGGACATTTTCCTTTCATATTTCTCTCACCTTGAAGGAAGAATTCGCAGCATTGAGTATGGCAGACATAATGCGAAATGTGGGTGTTAAATCGCACTGTGAAAGAAAACAAGAAATGAAAATGGAACTTTGCTCAACTGACAACAAGTCTATCTTATCAGATAAACACGGCATCCTCTTTGTCCCAAATATTGTGACACCATCAAAATAAATCACTTTATTTAAGTGTCACATGTGGTATTTAGTGATTGCAAATAGAACTGAAAACTTGTTTTAACAAGTTTCCAACTGGTTGAAGCCGAACCACTTGGCTATTTACAAGACCTGGTTGAGCTGAATTCACGACCACCAAACAAAAATCCATCTAGCAGCAGGGAGCAGGATTTGAACTATTTTTAGTATGAACATGAAACTGACATAAAAAACAAAAAAAGTTCGATAAGGAAACACAGCTCCAGAATAAAGACCTATAAAGGTTTGATTTTGAAGAAATGTTCTTGACAAATGACAGGAACCCTGAACAAAAGCGGCAGCCTCAGTCTCTCCTTTTCAAGGACATATATTATCTATACGAAATGAAGTCATGTTACTGGTTTCTGCATCAAGCCAACATTTTGCAATGCAGTAATGATTCTTTTCATGTAGTGTTAACTTACATTTTCTGGCAAAACTGAAGGCAGCTTCCTAAAGAATGCTTCAAAATGAGACAGCTGACTCTCCCAAGCACTCGTGGGCTCACGCGAGGCGAACCGAAAGTACGTGTCCACGTTACTTAGCAACACCAACACGCGGTCACCGAGAGTCCTGGACCCAAGAACATCCTGAGACAGAAAGCAAATACTGAACGCAGCAGCTCAAAATATTAACTCTCCTTACTTATTGTGACCCATTTCTTTTAAAGGTAGTTCTGAGAACTTGGTGCTACATCAGGACATTGTTGTCCCTAGTTGATGATTTCCTTATTGTCGTCACATGTCTGTTGAACATTGTAGTGACATTGTAGTGAGAAATCAGATGCTGACCGCTCTTAAGAATTAAAAAGCCAAAAACAGATTTATCTTTATGGAAAACTTACGGAAAGCGTATTTAACTAAAACAATGTAAATGTTACAATTTCTTAGTTAAATATATAAAGAAAGAACTATTTCCGAGTCTAGATATACGTAATTAACAAACAAACAAATCTACCACTTGTCTTTAAAATGAATTGTACTTAGAGCGGTTTTCACTTGAGTACCGAAAGGAAATTACGGTTGCGGGTCTATGCTTAGCGATTGGTTAAATAAACTCGAACCACTTCCTCGACTAATCAGAAGTGAAAACAACACCAAATGTGACTCGCTCCCATGCATGTATCTGTTTCGAGTTTTGGTTGTCTGACTGGATTGTCTATGTCCTTTGTGACTGGTTACAAAAATCGAAGAGAAGTGTGTATAATCTTAGAGTACCTCTAATAAGTAAGCTATCGGGGACATCTGATCGAACGACGAGAAATCATTCAAAGAAGTGGCCAGAGCTTTTAAAAGAGTATCATCTACAAAGGAAAAATAGAACAAGGAAAACAGTGAATGGTGACATGTAAACAGCTCACAATTAATATTTTCACTGTATAACGTTACCTTGAAGTTATAGGAAAAGTAGTAGTGATTTACACTAAACAGCTAATGAAACCACCCCTGTCTGCCTTTCAACTTCGTCTACTAACTGACAAAAAGCAACAAGTAACGTGATTTTCATCTGTTACTGTTGGTTACCTTTCAAAGAGCTACGGAAGAGCTCGGAGAAGATACCATTAGGAGCAAGCTTGATCAGGACACATCTTAGAAACTGTTTAGATACCTCTCTTATTGAGCCAGGAATAAGCACATTACTGAAAACAAAGATAAAACAATAAATAAATGTTCAGTAGTAATCATAGTGTGATTTGTTCCTTACCTATTGGCCCGTGATGTTCCAAGCTACAGAACTTCACAATACAAGTTCATATAAAGTGTTGGTTTTCACAGAGACTTACCTTTTTTCTTCCCAAGCAAACAAAGGGCGTACACATTTCCTACAAAAGAATCGAGAACCTCAGATCAATCACAGAACTACACAGCGTACGATGTTGAGTATGATGCCGGCAAGGGGTTGAATCAATATCGGACAAATTTGTATCAAGCTTATAATCCCAAAGAAATTTCTTCCAAGTTAGACAGAATTCGACTACGATAAGAGTACAACAACACAGAACAAGAGAGGTATCGCATTCAAAGAATTTTGGGCGTAAAACAACGAGATGTTTCGGATACGGAGAACAATAACAACTGAAGCTTTGGCTTTCTCTGCTTTTTAATCCACATCCTCTAATGTGAAGATGCTGCTTATCTAGCAGACTGACAAAAACCTTCAAATTTACCTGCAATAATATATATTAAAATATTTTTTCATTACGGCTATAGTTACTATTAATGGAATTTGACGTCCATCATAACCTCTAAACGGAAATTTGCTTCAAGTACATTTAAGCAAGCTTAGCAAGGATGGGACAGATTCCACAAGTTTCTGAGCACTTACCTCGCAACGCACTCCAGCATTCGAAGTAGAAAGGGCATTGCCATGGAGGGGCTCTGATGTACAAACGTGGAAAGCACCACAATGCAGAGGTTAAGAGTCTCCTCGTCAAACTGTTCGAGCGAGGTCCCACACTCGGGGCATGAGTCGAGCCCCAGGTCCCCATCAAAAGGCTCCTTATCGGTGTTGCCGTCCAGCACCTTATCAAAAGACCGCGTTGAGGTTCCACGGAACAGTTTGGGTTTTGAGCCCCTTCGATGCTCGCCATTGCTGATCGATAGCGAGCCCTCCACGCTTCCTGGCCTACTGATGTCCATTTCGCGCGCGTCACGGCTGCTGGTTGAGTCTATGGAGACTACAGAGTTAAGGAAAAAGAAAGACGTTAATGGACTCTTTACCAGCCTCTTTGCTCCGAAGAAGGGCTGATGCTCGATACTTCAGCTTCAACAACTCGCTACAGCGGTTAACTTACCTGTTATTAACCTCATGTTGATAACCAGCTAAGTTTTTCACGTGCTCGCCGACACAGCCCAACTGCTACTTTAGAAACTAATACCTTTGTCTTTACCAACCTTCTCTCATTCGTAAAATCCGAGATGGAGACCAGCCGCCATCTTGGATTTAAATGACGCGGAGAGCCTACGTAAGGTAATGAGTACATATCTTGCAAATCTGCCATAAAATCTAAACCACTTTGTAAAAATTATATTTTTTTCTTATGTTTCATCAGTTATGATAAGTGGCCTTAAAAAGTCGATGATGTTTTAGATGTTCCAAGGCCCAAAAAGAGGAAAATCGCTTCCTTTCAATCACCAGGTAGAATTATGAACACATACCTTTGTAAATCTCTGTAAATCAACTGAGCCCACAGTTTGGATCAAAGCAGTAGCTAAGCAACGTGACGTATCATTATGACGTCAAGCTTTCGCCACTGCTTTTGTATTTAAGGCTGCTTACGCAATTTTCAGATTGGTGACAGGAATCGAAAACTCTTTGGCTGCTATCGGGAGGCACCAGTTTACAAACTTACATAATTATCGAATTGACATACAATTTACGTTTATCGTCAAGGAAATGTTATAATTATGTCGTTTAAATTTATATCATGATTGCAACAATTCATTTCATGCTATGTTTTTCTTATAATACAAGAAATGCTGTGCTTTTAATCTACCACTTTCTTCGACAAATACCAGACCACTGTTATTGAGAACCTAACTGTTTAAACTCTTTAGTTCACGATTTGGTTAATCTCTCCCGCAAATTCTTAAAGGTCAAATTAAATACACGTCTGCGGTAACATTAGACTTGTGTAAAACATTTTAATCCTTACCTTAGCTAATCGTCTATTGCTGAACTTGTATTGTATTATTTCCAGCAATGTTAACTTATTGTTCTAACGCGGAAGCTTAATGTTTTAACCCTTTTATGTTTCCTGTAAGGCTTCCTCGCCAGTCTTTAATATTATAATATTAGCTAGTTTATAATATTATTTTGTGTGGTAAAAAAACGATCACTGTTTCAAAGAGTGGTTTTCTAAAGCAATATTTCGGGGGCACACTAAAACTAAAGTAATCAGTGAACCAATCAAAGCGAGAGACACCCTCATACAACGAATGCCAAGCGCGGGGAAAAAATGCAACTGTGTTGAGCGCGAGATACATGTAAACGTCACAAGCGCTGGGAAACGTAACAAAGCAAAGTGACCATTCTTTTGCTTCTAATTAGTTCCTAATTGGTTAGTGGCACACCAGTGTTTGGACCAATCAGAGAGCTGAGCAAAAAACAGCACTATGAATTTCCAGAGCTTGAAAACCGCTCCAAATTAGTTAGGATTAATTCAATTTAAATTCATTTTACGATATTAAAATTTAATTTACGCGGTTGTTACTAACCAGTTAGCCGCGGCGGCCTCTTAAAGCGTAAAGAAAGGTTGAAAGACCTATGTTTACTCCCTGCACTGGAGACGCGCCACGAAAGAGGACGAGCTGAAACAACAGTGGAAAAACCATAAAAATGTTTAAACGTAAAGTAAGTCAATGATAACCACGGTGTATTTATGTTTAGCTTCGTGTAATCAGATTAATTAACGTTACCTGTTCTGAAAAAGTAACGACTTTGTCAAAAATTCTTTAACGTGAAAATTTTGATAAACATTAAATGCCTCTATGATTAAGTTTAGTGTCTAATTGTTGAAAGCCGTGAGCCGTGTTTCTCAATATTCAACCCTATATGTCTCACATTATATGTTTTGTCTTTTAAGTTAATCATTGTCTGTTTTTTAAGCAGCAAAGCTCAAAAACGAAGCTATGACACAGAACAATACAACTATTTGATTTCTTCACTGGAACAAATCAGTTACTTTACCTTATCGTTACCAGTTTCTCTCATACCTTTTCGTCCCTTATTGTCGGTCCCAGGCGCTCCCTCCGCACCAGTCCTTTCCACAGGCTTATCTTCTTCACGGCTAGTACTCGGGATCACTCGCCGCGCGCCACTTGGAAAGGCCGGCAGGTCCTGGATCGGAGTACTAGAGGGCAATAGTTGCTCTGAAGAACTAACAACCGCGACGTCAGTCAATGGAGTCTCGGAAACCTTTCTCGAGTTATCGATCGTCTCCGACTGCTTTTCGTCTTTTTCTTTCTCCTCTTCACTTTTTTCTAGAGTCCCTCCAGTGCTAAACGCCGATGGAGACGAGATTTGCCTTTCTGGAAGGCGCTTCTCTTTTTCTTCGTCACGTGATTTGTTGATAGTCCCGGATGTAGGAAGTGACAGCTGTCTGTCTGTGTTAGAACGACGATAGAGTGGGCTTCCTGGAGTTTCTAGTGAAAGATGAAAACAATGTAGTTTTTGTTTAACAGATATTCAAAAATCGTGATAAGCGACCTCTCCCCCTGCAAAATGATGATTGCAGCAGTTTAGTTCAGTGGTCAGCTGGAGAAATTCCTCGCGAGACTGGGCTAAAAAAAATTGGAGGAATTCTCAAATAATCGAAATGTGAACTTTTAACGAAAGACTACATGCTTAGTAAAGAAGAACAGTGGGAAAAGAAAGGGCGGAGTTTGGTTTCAAAGACTGGTGCACCACTGCGGTTTGTGTGAGGAACCGAGAAACATGGTGAGAGAGATTGCAAGACCCTAATGCATGATCCCATTTTGAAAGAAATTTACGAACGTTTTAATCGCCCGTACATCTTCAAGCGGCCGCCCTTGGCATACAATGCATACTGTACAGTTTCCACTCAAATAGCAGTTTTAAAATTGCCAGAGTGACAAGGTAGATTCTTTGACACACCAACCAACTCTCAGAACCAACATTTAAGGAAATGCCTGGAGTCCGGTAATGAGATTTCGTATTTTGACGTTGGCTCTGTTACCTGATCGAGTGGATGCATCTCCTGGGCCTGAAGTCAATGAGTCCCCAAATAGCGACGCCACACTGGCCCTCTTTGGTAGACCCTCTTTGGGCCTCTTGCAAATGTGATCCTGGGCCTCCAGCGTGTTAACAACAACGTGAATGAGGTTCTTTGTGTCTCGTTTATGAGCATCCGCGTGGAAAGGATACTGTAAAGAGAAGAATCGGTATATAAAAAACAAATCAATTACAATATTTAGAGAGGAAGCCCCATCAGCCTTAGCTGGTTTTCATGCAGGTCCTCTATCCTGGTTGAATTGGAATTTGGAGATGCTGGTTTTTGTGGAGGGAGGAAAACCGGAGAACCCGGAGAAAAACCCTCAGAGCAAGGCGAGAACCAACAACAAACTCAACCCACACATGGCACCAGGCAGGAATCAAACTCGGGCCACATTGCTGGGAGGCGAGCTCTCTGACCACTGCGCCAACTCTGCTCCCCTAAATTTAGGCTTATTGCAAGCACTCGTCTTGTGTATTGATTTCCTTGTAGTTAAAACATAACCAGCACGAGCTGAACCGCCAAGTAAGTATTGTGCCACACCCACGTCTCGTCTCAATCCCTTCCTTGCTGAAATGCGATATCGTCTCATAATCCCTGCCTGAGTTGAGGGGAAAACAGACTGCCAGTAGTCTATCTACAATTTGAGAAGTTCAAACATTGTTCACTAAGTGAACCTTCCTCGGAGTCAAGTGTGAAAGCAGGCCAGCGCTTTCTCTGGTTTTCACGGCATGAAGCGACTGTTAGTATTGCTATACCCCCTTCCCCAATGCATGCTAGTCCATGGAGGGTGACCCTCCCCTCCCCCAGCCAGCTTTTCATCAGGTTGCCCGAACATTTCGTCGGTAGTCATGTGACCTCGTTGATGGAGAACGTCACTCTGACAGTAAGCTTCCTCACAGCACAATAACTCTGGTCAGCGGACCGCTCGTTCTGAGGTTTATGGTACTAAACATCCGCCCAACCCATCTCCCACGAAAAATCTAACGTTACACGTCAAAACATCCTTACATCCTAATAGAAAAAAACTACTCCATTCCCTAAGGCAACAACAACTTAGGAATAGCAATCGCAAGTGATGTGTTGCGTCTTTTCATCGAGGAAAATTCGCTCGTGATGTTGTTGTTGTGATGATGATGATGCATGAAACAAAAGTTTATTTTTCAGTTGGCGCTAAAACAAAGTACTAAAAAGGAGTTTGTTCCCAGAGACCCGCAATGTTCCATGATGCGTTGAAATATCGAAGGAGTGTTTGGGGAACATCGTGATCGGGTTTATTTAAATGCATTTGAAAGAAAACTCATTACCTTGTACAGTATTATGAGGCAGGCCATGAGCCAGGTCTGTCGCATATCCAGCGGTATTCTCACCAGCGAAAATTCCGGGATATGAGTTCGTTTCTGTGGCTTAGGAGCCGCGCAGAACAGCAGAAGCTGTAGAGTGAGGTTTAACAGCTCTCCTCCCCATTCTTGATTCTGATCCAGGACTTGCACGATTCCAGCCATGTACGCGTGAAAGACTGGGAACAACCTGGTAATGAAAATGTTGAGTGAATTCTGTTAGCTCGAGCATAAATCTTAATTTCCTTAGCATAACAAACACAGAGGACTTCTCAAATTATAGAACACGTTTTCGACAAGAAGGAAGAACCTAGAAGGAATACTTTTCGGGAACGCATGATCTACCTTCAATCGATTTTAATTGGATGTGATACGATTCTGAGAAACATTTGGTGAACACTCGCCAGGTTAATGGACAAAGTGAAGTCCACCGATATCCAACAATTAACCAGAAAACCGACTTTACATTAGTTCTCATGAAACAGGTCCCCTAAAATACTGTAGTATCACTTGGCCCTTTTTAATAAATCCTTGATATGAATTCATATATTGGAAAAGAAAACAAAGGACAATTGTACCTTAGTCTCCGAGGATTCCCAGTAAATTCGCCGACCTTGATATCATATCCCATGAGAACACCAAGGTAATGGCTCATCTGTATGATCTCATAACTCTCTGTCTTGACAAAACTTGAATTCTGCACTCCTTTGTTGGCTCCAGGGTAACTCAGAAAGTCCATGACTAGGGTGACCAACTGATGAGTGGCTTCAGCCTCCAGACTGCCGCCCTCTTGCACACCAGCAAGCATCTGACTGAACGAGGAATCACTGGAGGACACCGAATGACGAGAGCTTTCATTGTCCTCCTCCTGGACAGTGGGAAGGTTAGACTGGATGCGGCCCCCCAGAAACATACGGTCTGAGATGTCGATAGAGCCAGTCTGGCTGACGAAACCTCCTGTACGACGCTGCCGACTGCCACTAGACGACCTCTTAGCTGAGAAGTACAAAAATAGCGAGATCAGACAGGACATCAGTACCGCTTTTCTTCAATATGATATAAACCCGAGTTCAAACACCTTCACTGTAAGGAACTGAATCGTAAGTTTGTCGCTGCCGTATCAATGAGGGAGCTTTAGCAAACCACGACAGAGACGCCAACGAAAACAAACAAACAAAAGGTTTAATGAGCAGAACAATGGTTCCGCACGTGCGTTTTGAATCTCACTACGTTTCGAAACCGTCATCTGCGAAAGAACAACGTGAAATGACCAAGTTGTACGTGTTTTGGAGAACGTGAACCGAAACTGGCTCATGTTTCATATCTTCCTTTGGAATTGAACGCCGTCACTGCATATGATAGGCGCACTGAACAGATCCAGACAACTGCGACGTTCGAAGGTAAAACATACATCCACTTTTTACAAAGCGTCGTCCTCGGCGTCGACGTCGTCATTGCTAAAGCTCCCTTTTTGCTTACTTCACGGTTTAGTTAAGCGGTGTCTTCCATTCTCTCGTATAAATAGCATTGTGAGAATTTTCCACGGAATATTGCCCGGTGTTTTTAAAGAACATTTTCCCGCAGAACCTAAAGTGGTGTTGTATTTTTCCTTTCCGAAACAAAGAAAAAGAAAAAAAAAAACAAAGGAATAAGATTATTTTGATGACGAAGAGTCCTCCATGAGGCAGTTAAGACTCCATCACGGTGTTAGAAACCTTCCACGGAGAGGAAACAACCCAGGGGCCCGTTTCTCGAAAGCCCCGGAAACTTTTCGGGCCCGAAAAGCTGTTTTTAGTTAATTTTAGTTAATCAGTATTTAAAGACATAGAGGTGTACACGCCTGAAACTTCTTGTATGAAGGGAACTCTGTTTGTATTAAGAATAGGTGGAAAAAACCGCTCTGTAATCATAAGGTTTGAGATTTTCCTACGACTTTTCGGGTGCGAAAACTTTTCGGGACCTTCGAGAAACGGGCCCCAGGACTGACTTCCACAAATTCAAGGAGTCGTACGCACTCTTGAAACGGATTCGCTAACATAATGAAATATACGTCAAAAAATGTCAGATCAGGCCATCAACGAAAGAGAATCTGAAATCATCACCCTGCCCAGCGAATTTCGTCACATTTGAAATTCTATAATCACAGAGGCGTTGAATACCTTCTGAGCTTGAAGACACCTGTCTGTTGTATGTGACTCTCTCGCCCGGAAAACGAAATGTATAACTGCAACGAAACGAAGAAGAGGTCCTGCGAAGCTGGGTACCCAGGCCACTCCGAGCCATAAGAGACCTTGTGATGGGCTGAGAACGAGGAGCGGGAGCTTCAAGGAAGAGAAATAATGCACCAAGGTTAAGAAATGACCTTTACGCGTTATTCACTCTGCTAATAAGGGAATTAAAACCCACCCTCAAACCCACCCTAAATGATAATGTAAGCAGCGAAAAGCTTTATCTTTGTTAGTTTGCATTGTTTATATGCAAATTTTTCTCAGCTTCTGTCATTTTAATTGTTAATTAGTTACTTATTTTAAATTGTAATTTAGTTGTTACTTCTATTCCTAACGGTCACTTCTGAAGATGTATGTTGAAACATACGAAACGTCAAGTAAATGAACTTTGTTTTTTAA
>Ga0126339_10004427_pt1 | contig 10378 bp, 7 predicted proteins | sample OrbTmetagenome_2_FD_92532 | JGI IMG/M metagenome (GOLD analysis project Ga0126339, IMG submission 92532) | Coral microbial communities from Petempiche,Puerto Morelos, Mexico - Orbicella T R C metagenome | ecosystem: Host-associated > Invertebrates > Cnidaria > Coral | place: Petempiche,Puerto...
ACTTACCAAATCCCCTCATCTATCGACACCGTTGAGGTTGATTTGCGTAAATTTAAACTTGCCAATTCGATTTTTTTATATATTTTTGAGTGGCAGTTCCTGGTTTCCTTAGTCTAGATAAAACCTTCAACCAACTAGTCAGTTTTGTGAAAAATGATACCCTATTCTAGACCCAAATGCTCTGATTTATATACCCTATCCTAGAGTAAACAGCTTGAAAACCATACCCTTCACAGCGGCACATACCTATATAGTCCATATATGGCAGTGTCCCCCCTGGGCGAGCAGGCAAGATAGCTCCATCTTGCCCGCTTGGGTAGCCAATCACAGCACAGGATTTGATTCATCTTGCCCGCTCGTGGAGCTAGCCATATAATAAGTGAGAATATAACCATTATCCATTGTCAACATAGAGAAATGTAGGTCACCATTATGGTGACTAAACCAGAATTTTTGGTCGCCAAGGATGAAATGTTAGTTGCATTGGTGACCGTATTGGTCACAATTTTGAGTCCTGGGATGGCTTTAAAATACTATGCCTGTGTTAAGCCTGCAGGCTTGTAAAAGGGAAGAGCTAAATTGGCCCTTTTTTCGTTTTTCTGGGGGCCATCTCTGATTGCAAGGCAGGGTTCTCACAATGGTGCGGTCTGGCAGAAACACTGCTTTTTTGTTTTGTTTTTTTCCCATCAGTCATGATTTCCCTTGTTTAAACTTGATGTACTATCAATAAGTTTGAGAAGTATTTACATACATTGTTTTCTTCAAATTAATTTCTGCACTTTTTTGTGCATTTAAGTCAGACACTTGACATTGAAGGCATCATTTGAGAAAAAGATTACAAATGTAGTTGTTTGCCCACAAGAAAGTTGCACTGTTTTAAAATTCAAGATCTCTCGTATTTCTGAGAAATTTGTCAACCAACTACATCTTAAGGCCACTTAAGGCTACCTGGGTTCTACACTGTAGCTAAATGGTGCCTTGCGCAGGATGTACCATAGGATAACAGTAACTAATTCAATTCTGATTTAATCAGTTACCATCATCTGGGGTATACCTACTGCAGGGTATACTGGCATCTGACCAGTTTTCTTAGACTTTTCTATGTTTGATCCTCATACCATCCACTAATAACTTTTCTAACTAACTTGAACTTATTCTCAGTCGACAGAAAGTGAAACAGAAAGAAAATAGGTAATGCAGTAAAACAGTACAAGAAACATTTAAGCTTACAGTTACCAATTGAGCCTACATGTACCATACTTACTAAATAGGGATTGTAAAAGAAATCCAACAGCAAGTGTACCACCAATCCAGATCCTTTTAAAATCCAGACAATCTCATTAAACGGCTGAATAATGTACAACACGTAAACTCCGACAGCAATGAGACTAAATATGAAAAAGATTCGTATTTTTTGTACAATTAACGACCCCACAAAGTCTGAAGATTTATTGGCCAAGTGAAATGGCAGCACCATAGCACCCACCACCAAAGGTGTTTTAGATTCTCGCAAAGAACAGAGAAATCCTCGGACAGCTTGAGTTAGTTTCCACTTGAAAGGATATAGAAAGGCTCCACACAGAGAGGCCCACAAAAGAGGCCGCAGGAAAGGCTCCAACACATAATAAACCGCAACTGCAGCACAACCGCTTAACGCCACAAAAACCAATGCTGCGGTGTTATAGAATGCAAGTTTCAAGGCCTTTTCATTTTGTTGCACACCAACCGAAGTGAAAACGGCACTAAATGGAGAGCTAAGCGAATCAAGACTCCTATGCCGAAGTGTCGTCTTTAAAGTTGCCATTCTCTGTGAGCTACAGTTGAACTGAACTGTAAAACAAGGCAAAAAGAACAAGGGAAAACAGGCGATCCTCAGGTGGTACTGCAAACTGTGCCCGTCTAGGGCTGAGTGTTTTCTTGTACTCCAAATATGGCTATCCTTATGATGTCACAAGGACAGCTCATTCTTACCGCGTGTAGTCTGGTATCTAGCATCTGGCTCGCCCTCTGACAAGATGGCGTACCATTCAGGAAGGCCTATGGAAGATCTTCGCTTTAAAGACGACGGTCTGTCGACTGTGTCTTCTGAAGAGCAAGAAAAAGTCGAAAATTCAGTCGCGAGAAATTACTCTGCTTATTTGCGGGTCTCTAATCTCGATCCTGGACTGCCCTTGTTCCGCCAGAAGCACATTCAGTACCTCAAGCGAGGCCTGCATCACTTGTCGGAAGCTTACGAATGTCTGGACGCCAGCAGACCTTGGCTTTGTTACTGGATTTTACATGGACTAGAACTACTGAATGCAAAAATAGGTGTTGAGGAATACTCGCAAACTGCTGATTTTCTCAAGCGTTGTCAAGATTCCGAGGGTGGCTTTGCAGGGGGTCCACAACAAATTCCTCATCTGGCCCCAACTTATGCCGCAGTTTGCGCGCTGTGCATCTTGGGAACTAACGAAGCATATGACGTCATTGACAGGCCCAAGCTCAAGTCATTCTTGGCAAGTTGCCGCACATCAGAGGGTGCATTTACAATGCATCGTGATGGTGAAGTGGACATCCGAGGTGCTTATTGTGCAGTTGTTGCAGCGCATCTGACAAACATCATGTCCCCAGAGTTGTTTGAGGGCACAGCTGAGTGGATTGCTAAATGTCAGACCTATGAAGGTGGATTTTCAGGTGAGCCTGGATTGGAAGCCCATGGAGGTTATACATTCTGCGGTTATGCTGCATTAGTGTTGCTGGGGAAACATAACGTAATTGACAACAAGCGTCTTCTTAGGTGGGTGGCAAGTCGCCAGATGCGTTTGGAGGGAGGTTTCCAAGGAAGAACAAACAAACTGGTTGATGGCTGCTACTCGTTTTGGCAAGGTGGAGTGTTTCCTTTGCTTCACACTGTTTTTGATGCCAGTGGTGATGGAAATTTGCTGAGTGATGAGAAATGGTTGTTTGATCAAGTAGCCTTGCAAGATTATTTATTAATAAATTGCCAACTTCATCATGGGGGACTGGTAGACAAACCTGGCAAATCCCGAGACTTTTATCACACCTGTTATTGTCTTAGTGGGTTATCTGTGGCTCAACACTTTGTCAACAAATATCAAACCAAGCTGACATTAGTGGGTGGACAGGAAAATGTGCTTTCTCCGGTACATCCAGTATTTAACATTGGTATACAACATGCAGCTGATGCCTTGGAGTACTTTAGAAAACTGCCGCTTATCTGAAAACTATTGAAATTATTAATATATTTGCTGTAAATTGACTACAATACTTTTTTAACAAAATTAGATTTAATTTAATTAACAACATTCTGCTGCAGGGATGCTTGACTTATGGCTGATGTGCTTATTTACCTTTAGTTTTGGTATAACTTGCAGAATTATGCAATCCTTTGCTGTGATATACCATGAAATATCTCCTTTAGGTTGGTATTTAAGTATACTTACAGTTGTGTGAGCCTTAGGTGACTGTGTGTATAGAAGGAAATTGAATTCACATTAGGGATATTTATGGTATACCTTAAGAAAGCATTCTGTACCTATTTATCTCATAAATGAACATATTTTCTAAAGACATTGTTGTGCTGCATCAGGGGACGGTAAAACTTTGATGTTTTGTGAACATGAACTTGATAAAGGTAAATAAACTGCTGTAGCAAGTTGGTAAAGCTGATGTTCAGAGTGTTTGCTCCGAACTTGAAATGTCAGTTTTACAAACTTGCAAATAGTTTACTATTTAACCCATGTCTCCTTTGGACTTAGTATGACTTAATTATGTTGTACTTCATAAAGACTGGCCAAAAATTTACAACTTGTTTCCAAAGAGCTACCAATGTGCAAAACAAGTGGTGTCCAGTAGCCTGGAGCTAGTGGAGTTGTAGTCAGACAAGTGGATTATACCCTTTACTTGCCTGAATGTTTGAAGAACTCTTATTACAGAAGTACAGTGAGAGATGAAATTGTTGTGCTAGTTTAATTTTAAGTTTAACTTTAATACTAGTAAGACAATTTTGGGGGTTCAGTGAGATTGACTTTTGAGCTTGTACATCACAGTTTCCTTGCCTGAAAATTGGTTTTCTTTGCACTCTGCTTGGAAACATTATCCAAAGGTCATTGATAATTACTTATTTAACCAGTCTATGATAAACTTTGCCCAATGCCAGATGACTATAATGTTATATCCCTGAGATACTGCTGATTCAGCAGCAGTTTCCTGCCATGTGATTGGCTGCATTCTTAGCATTAGATAATAATGTTGCAATGGTTTTGGAACAAAGCTGGTATGATGTACATGAAGTGTACCAAAATTCTGAAAATGCTCATGAATAGATACTCAGTTTGTTAGTTAGCTACATTAGTTTTACTTTTAAATATTAAAAGCACTGCTATCATAATGCGTTGTGGTACTGTGGTACAATGTATGTTTTACACTAAGCCGAGGAATTGTTATGATTGTACAACTCTTGATGACTGCCACTCACACATTGCTTTTGTTACGTACAGTAACAGTGAGAAAAGCAGGCTAAAAATGTCTGTCTGACAGCCTGGTCCACGAGGCAGCCAAGGGAGTTCCAATGCACTTGTTGCTATTGTGTTGTGGCTTGGGCAAGATGTTCACGTATTAATATGGAGGGGTCCATATTATGAGAAAGTCTGTGATATTTGATTTTTGATTGATTGATCAATTGATCCATATTCCCTTACCACATGATGAGAATGACAGGTCTGAGTAACTGAAAGACCTGAAACCCAAAGCCTCCCAAAAGAAGGCACAAGAAATATATAGAATTTAGATAAAGAGATAAGGACATTGTGACTGTAACTGTTTTCAAAATGTAGCAATGGAAGAAAGCAATCAATAATGACAACTGGCCATAAATATTGCTGCAAGGATCAGGAGAACAGAATAGATCAACAATACACCCCTCTGCATTTCCCTTTTCATCTGTCGGCCCGATCTAGTCAATTCTAACGCCTTGTGTGCTGCTAATTCACCCTTGATATTTTCATGTGGGAAAGAAATTGTCGGAACCTCGCACCCCAAGAAATCACACGACGGTTTCCACCCTTTTTCTACTTTATAAACTAACAGCCTGGCAGCGGGAACAACGCACTTTACACAGTGATTATGGGTGCAATACCCGGGGTGCTATATAGCTTTCTAAAAACATACGTGGATTTGGGATTACAAGAACCGAAGGAAGCATCAATGCAGCGGTCCAAGATTTGATGTGCCTTTCTCACTGTTGATGACAACAAGGACAACTTATGTCTTCGTGCATACAGCAATTCTATTTGATTCACAGCACTTTTGACCCACGAATCTTCATCTCTAATACTCAGAATCACTTTGCAGTCAGGAAAGGCTTCTTGAATTTCCTCGTAGAAAAAGACTGCAGGATGACCCACGACCACTGGCTTGATGCCAATTTCGAAAACATTGACCCAGTGATCGAGAAAGTCAAAGATTTGCTCTTCCCAATGAAACGCCGTAAGTCCAAGATGGCGCAGAGCTTTGGCGATTGATTTTGCTCCAGCTTTTGGCATTCCTGCACAAATCACCTTCATGTTTCAAAAGAGACTGCTCTTCAATGATTCGTCACGCAATCTTGACTGCTAATATTCTCGTCTCCAGAGCCTCTCTATCTTTTGCTCGAGTAACACTAGGGATAAGAATGGTAGAGTGAGGCTTAGAGGACACAAACAAAGGAAATTGAATGACCATGTTTATTCATTTCTTTTGTTTGTGTCTTCTAGGCCTCACTATCAAACTGGATTTTAATATATCGAAAGTGACCTATTATATGATGTAACAGGCGAAAACAGACTGAAAATTCTCTCAAGTGTCCAATGGTGTGGTTTGCACAATCGTGTCTGGCTCTCGTAGCCTGGGTATCAGGCCTTCCTAAGTGGAGGGGAGAGTAATCATAGGAAAGGGGGAGACCAAGGAGAGGGGAAGAAGAGGCATTGCAAGACCATGATCATAACCACAGAGAGCCACAGAAGTCGAATGAAAGCTGAGCCTCGAGAAACTGAAGCCTAGACTGTCAGATGTCCCCTTCATTGGCCACTTATCAAAACCATCCGAAGTCAGACCTGACCCAGAGAAGGTCCAGGCAATCCAAGCGATGGCAATCCCAGATAGGCGAAGTCAAAGAAGTAGAACGATTTCTTGGATCTGTAAACTACTTAGTCAAGTTTGCGATTAGTATGGGTGATGAGTGCGAGTCATCAGGAACCGTGGTGGGGGAGGGGCTGGTAGGGCTATAGCCCTACCGCTTTTATTACCGCAATTTATTTTCCAGGGCTCCAGATGGCACGCAAATACAAGATAAATAGCGAAACACTGACCTTAACGTTTATATGTATTGGCCAGATTTTTTAGCCGAACCACTTTAAAATGGTCTCCGCGTTCCCTGGTCATTGCGATTAGCTCACTAGACGATACGTAAGTAAATGATTGATTGATTGATTGATTGATTGATTGATTGATTGATTGATTGATTGATTGATTGATTGACAAGAACGCAGACTGGATGAGTGAGAAACACCACCAAGATGCATTTGACCGTGTCAAGCAACCAATGGCAGACCACCGGTCACCATATGTGCGACGGTAGTTAGACTGGTTTGGGTGCAGCCGTGCTCCTGGATGGCCAGCCTGTGGTGCCTGACATCAAAAGAGAGAGATTTGGCTCTGAAAATACAGAAATAGTTTTTGGTTTTTGGTCTTTCCTTGCGAGAGATTTAACCAGTACATGTTATGTAGCGAGTCCGTCAACGTACAGATTGTGACCATTGTTTTCGATCCACTTTAACAGCAGCCATGCATGCTTCTTCGTCTACAGAAGTTATACCTCAAGTTCATTATAAGAAAGGAAGTGATATGTTCCTTGCCGATAGGCTCTCTGGAGTACCAATGCCATGTAATGCCCCCCTAAGGAGACCCCTAGGAATTGTCTCAGACCAGAACACAAATTAAAGAGGTCTGTTGCCTTAGCTTGGAACTGGGTGTCATTCAACGTGGCTGAATTCCTGAGAATTTCAAACGATGGCCTATAGAGAAAATCCAGTGCCTTACTGAAGTAGATAACCAACTCCAAAGACTCAGACTGTCCTACGGATGACCGCAAACAAAGCAAAAAATCGAGAGACTGATAGCACCCCCCCATAATAGACCCTTCTTTTAAATGGTTGCCAGTTATAAATCCTTTTGTAAGTATTAAAATTAGCCTGACTAACCTCGTTTTTGAGTGGCTAATTCAAAAGAATGTTTCCTCTCAAAGGCGGCTAGTGAGGCTAATTCAGGAATTATTCAAAAATTGGTAGTCATTTATGAAAAGGGTCTACTGTTTAGTATTAGGATCATCGGGATGAAATCGGAGTGTACAACGGGACTACACTACACAAAGAAATGATAAAGCGAATCAACGACAACAAGCTTGTCTGAGACGGGTCAAGGATGCTTGGTTTAATTCCGGTCTGGTATGAGCAATCATTTCGCGGAAGCAATGAGTAATTGCAGCCTTTGTGTAGAGTATCAACTAGTTCAGCCGAGAGAGCCTCTGATAATTGCAGAGCTGCCCAGCCCGCCGTGGAGTACGTACAATCTGATCCTGCGATCATAATTTAATAATTTAAATGCTAAAACCGTGATCTAAACACCTTAGAATCTGTCATCCATGTTGGCCACTTTTTTTTCGAAATTAAATGACATGTAACTGATTATGTTTGTCACAAAGAGATGTTGGGGTTAGTTTTCGTCTTTTATTTTTCGTGCTTATACCTAATGACAAACTCGACTTCTGAATGTGTCACAGGCGGGAACCTGGTTAAAGAATGTACATTGTATATTTTATGTTTACTTATTATCTGTGGTTAAGAAGTTTTGTTATTTTCTTGATTTCTTGGAAATACAATGGTAATGGAATGCCACTATATTTTACTGAAACAACTGAAGATCGCAATTTGTTGTTGCTATTTTGTATTAAGCAAATCTTTGACCAATCGCAAGGAACTCTCGAGTTCTTTGACAAAGGTCTCCTCATTTTTATAGCAAGGATGATCAGGATTTGCATTCACTGTGATGGAAATCGCATTTCTCCCAAACATGTAATGTAGGGCCATTGATGTGGGTGGGAGAATGCACTTGACCCCAGGCCTCCCGATCGCTTCGATCTCAGGGTACCAGCAGGGATTGGACGTCACGTTTTCAGCGACTTGGGGTGGCAGTATATTGAGTTGAGGTGCTCTAATATATCCCAAAACAATTTCTTTTACATTTTTCAACAGTCCTAATCGTGGAGCTTTTCGAAATGGAAGGCGATTGGTCAGACCAAGATTTCTATACAGAGAGTCTAAATGCCATAGATTGATTTCGCCGTTCTTATATCGCAGGACTTCGTCTTTGTAGCTTTGAATCGCTTCTTTCAGCAGAGACTTAAGTGCCAAGCGTTCTTGCTCACTCATGCTCAGTGATGATCTGCGAGCTTCTTCGACGAATTTCTTCATGTCTGCCATACTGCTGTCCATTAATGTCATTCCACCAAACCGAAGGTGCCTGGTAAAGCAAAAAAACCTCTGATCAGTTGTTGGAAAATTAAAATATTTCAACACCGAACAAGGAAAAGGGTGCTGTAAACTGTGCGAAAGGGAAATTAAGCTTTAAAATGTTGTGTATCTATAGCTAAGAGGTCGATTATGTATATTCATTCATTCGATTCGTCCGTTCTTCTGTTCCTCCGTTCGTCCGTTCGCCCGTTCGTCCGTTGGTCCGTTGTCCGTTCCTCCGTTGGTCTGTTCGTAATTCGTCCGTTCGTTTGTCCTTCATGTATTTATTTTCGTTCTTTTCAAGTCTGTGCTTCAAATTTACCTTATGCTGACCACTTCGTTCACACTCATACATCTTCCAGCAATCTTCGAGAGCGCCAGCTGCATTCCAGCTTGGAAAGCGCCACCTGGGGTAACCCGATGTTCCTTACACAACTCTTCAAAACTGTAGCCAGGGCAGATTTTAAACACGTCTTGAGACAGTGGCTTAAAGGGCCCGGATGTTCGACTGGTCTTGATTACACTTTTAATCTTTTGCTTGAAATACCCGTCTGCAGTGTCATCCCACCTGATAGCAAAAGGCTCTGGCGAGATCGTCACGTCAACGTCATCTAATCAAATATTTCAAAGTGATAATACCCATTAGTATCACCCAACTAGTGGACAAATGCAAATTCTGCATTTTTATTGGCTACGCTACTAGTGGACTATTAGTAATAGTCCTCGAGTAGTGAAATTGGCGTAATCGAGCGTGACGCTTTCTTTCGTTTTATTCTCAAATAAATATTTCTTCAACTTGCTTTTGCTAACTTTATTATTGCCCTTTCTGTCCGACTAGTTGGGTGATACTAAAACAATTAGACCCTTCGCCTTCAAGGGCCACGGCTCAATAGCCCATTCGGCTTCCCTCATGGGCTATTGAGCCCATGAGGTTTAATTAGATCTTAGCTAGATGGCCTAGATGGCTGCGACTTCTTTTGACCCTCACACTCTTTTTGTATAAGAAATTTGCGAAATTTTAAGAATATTTTAGGAATAAACTCGAGGCTGAGATTTTGAAAAGAATGTTCGACGCTAATAACATTTCTGAAAGAAGTTATGTGTTGCATATCAGGTTTTAATCAAAACTATAACAAAATTCTCGAACGTGATTGGCTATCAGCAGCCCGATTTGAGCATTAATTGGACAGTGTATGCGTCATGCCTGTAATAGGACAGTACGCGTCATTTTGCGCGCGCTGCTGCGGTGCACTTTGTTGAGTAAACTGCTGTGTTTTTCAGCATTCATAACGACGTTTAATCGTTCAGCGCTCAATCGATGGTTTGTTCTTTCTCGAATTTTGTCATAGTTTTGATTAATTGGTAACAGGGCTTCGCGTCGTCCAATTCAGTCTGTAATCATACTAGTGATTAACAAATCGGACTCCCGCTTCGCGGTCGTCCGATTTTGTTAATCACTCGTATGATTACAGACCGAATTGGACTCCACTCAATCCTATTACCATTATTAATGCCTACAGTTTGGTTCCAAATACACTTTAACACCAAACACTTGTAATTGATAACCCAATATATTCTAAAACGGAAATGTCACACGCTGTAATCTAAGAATTCACAAGAATATTTTCAGCCCAAACTCGAAAAATTAGAATGTTTAGCCTGAGCAGAAAAAAAAACAAACAATATTCTCATAGAAAAGATAGTGTATGTGTTGCCAATGTTCATTGTTTTTTTGCCATTGTTTTAATCAATTTTTTATTTCTAATTTTTGCACTTCCTTCCTTCCTTCCTTCCTTCCTTCCTTCCTTCCTTCCTTCCTTCCTTCCTTC
>Ga0126339_10004428_pt1 | contig 10378 bp, 7 predicted proteins | sample OrbTmetagenome_2_FD_92532 | JGI IMG/M metagenome (GOLD analysis project Ga0126339, IMG submission 92532) | Coral microbial communities from Petempiche,Puerto Morelos, Mexico - Orbicella T R C metagenome | ecosystem: Host-associated > Invertebrates > Cnidaria > Coral | place: Petempiche,Puerto...
ATCCAAACATAGAATTGTGAAGAATCTTCTCTAAATGAACTGTCAATTGTTGATGAATAAGATGTTCAAAGATCTTGGACATTGTTGGAAGAAATGTGACTGGTCGGAAATTCTCTTTCTCTAGTTGTGACTCCTTTTTATGATGTGGTACGATCTCTCCTCGTTTCCAGGAGTCAGGGACAGCTCTCAAAGTAATGATAGTGTTCATTAGATGACTAAGAGGCCGTGTAATTGATGGAATGGACGCCTTGAGTGTACATGGTGGTAGGTGGTCATGACCAGTTGCTTTGTTTGCTTTCATTCTTTGTATAGCAGTCTAGACCAACTCGTGATTAATTAAATTGAACTCAAACTGTTCATCTTGATTCCAGTTCCTTGGAATATTTGACCAGTGCGGTTGATTTTCAAAAGAAGTGTACTGTTGGATGTCCAGTCTTTCTGTAGTTTTAAAATAACCATTCAGTATCTGTAATTCTTATCTTTAATTATTTTATTGTTCTCTTTGAGCGTGATATATTCACTTGGTGCGCATCTCTTTGAATGCATCAGAGGACGAAGTGAGTTCCAGAGTTCTTTAGGTTTCCCGGCGGAACTTATGCATAAATGTTCAAAGTGATTAACCACGGACCTGCGTCGCACGGTTACGATACGGTTACACGTTATCCTGTAGGCCTCCCAGTTGTCAGGCGTTCTTGGCTTGTTATATTTACGCTTCAGAGCATTCCTGAACTTCCTGTGACTAATGGTATGTATTTCTGGGGTGATAAATTTCGATCGACGGAAGCTATCCCTAACTTTTCTGCATTTGATGGGGGCACGGTCATCCAATACATTTTTATATAACTCTTCCCATGCCCAGTAGATGTCATCTATATCCCCAAATACGTAAGTCGGATGAAAAGGAACGAGCTGCAGATCTTTGTTAAATTCCTCATCGTTGAACTTTTTAAAACACCTTCCTTCTATTAGGCGGGCTTTCGGCTTCAATAACTTTTTGTTAAAAATTGTCTAAATTAGCATGTGGTCACTCAATCCAATGTCAACAGTACCAGATTTCAAAGCAAGTGAGGGTGCATTGCTCAATATTACATCCAAACAGGTTTCTGTGCCCTGTGTGTACGCGCGAAAGATAGGTTTCTGTTAAACAAAGCGATAGTCTGTTTACAGCAGTGTTTTGCAACGTCTCCAGATCCAAAAACGTTCCTATTTTTATTTCTACCTTTTTTTTTTTAAATCAAAAACATAATGACTTCCACCATTTACATTTGCTACAAGATGATTTCCGCTCCTTCATAAGGCGCTTCTGCTGGGAATGGTTACACACATATGCGGGATATGTTAAACGAAGAATGCATGTCACTCTTGAGAATACCATGAGGGATTCCATGCACGTGCTTTGAAACAATTACGCAAGGCTCAAACCACACGCGCGTCAACGGCGGGCATCGTGCGAGGACAAGTGAAAGCGAATTTAGCAAACACGCGTTCAGCTCACAAACTGAGCATGGCACACAAGTTCCATTGTACTGAAAAACAATTGACAAGATTTTGGTTTGTACCACTCAAGCGACTCCACCGTCAAAACAAGCTCTCCAATGCAGACTGTAGAAGGAAACGATGGCAGATAATTTGCACTATATCGCTTTGATAAAGAAATCTTAAACCGTAAAATCGAAAGAAAAAGAAATTGCGCAAGATTCGGGACTAAAGTCTTAAAAATAATTCCAAACAAAAAGAAAACCATGTTCATCGCTCAGTGATTCCTTGTGGTCCAATTAAGACGACAAACAATCATGTCTGTGCAATTAAACAAGAGATTACATTCAAATTACATTTAAAATGCAGTTTAGGTAACATTTTGAGAAGATGGTTAATTAAGTTCAGCAACGTTAGTTACCAAGAAAACACCAGGTTGTCGACCGTGCGCAGTCTGTTTTTGACGCATATTTCAAAAAGCGCATTTGTACTAATTTTCTGCCGATGTTTTGTTTACATTCTAGTAAAGAGAGTGGCTTGTCGGTATTATTATTATTATTCTTTTTTTGTCTCATTGTTGGAAAATCGTGGCGAACCGCGGCAGGAAGTGCTTTTGTTTTTCTGTGACGGAAAAAGTCGTTTCAAGACCATGGTAGTCTGTCTTGGCGCTACCACATATCCAGTGGAAAATGCGATATGATCATTCTCCGCTCGCTTTCATTTATCGGCAAATCAATTTAGTCCTGATCTACGCCCAGAGATGTTCTCTATTAGATGAGTCAGAAAATAAATTGCGGAAAAGAAAAAAAAAACATCGCCTTTCAATGCAATAAGTGAATGTGCCAAAACAAAGAAACTAACTAACATATGCATTAGTCTATTGTTAATTCGAATCTGTCAGAAAACAATCAACTGGCCCCCGATAAAAGGGCTAATATGCTTGTCAAACGCTCCATTCGCCCCTAAATTGAGCGTACAGTACAGACTACCAGGAACACCAACATGGAACTCCATTTGGCAGTGCACGACGATCGCCACATCAAGCGGCCGCTCAATTCGTTCATGGTGTGGGCCAAAGGGAGAAGACGGGAAATGAACCGAGACAACCCCAAAATGCGCAACGCAGAAATCAGCAAAATCCTGGGCGAGGAGTGGCGGCAGTTATCTGACGAGGTGAAAAAGCCTTTCGTTGAAGAGGCCATTCGCCTTCGACGCCAACACAAGATCGACCACCCAAACTACAGATACAGGCCACGACGAAAGAACCGCATGGAAGGCAACGGCGAGATCGTGCAAGGTGACGGATTCCGTCAACCGTTCGCTCTGTACCCGAACTCTGGCGCGCCGCCGTCCGCCGGTTTCCTGGCCCATTCCTTGCCACAGGATTACAAATCGGCAATGTTTCCACCGAGGTATTCCCATCACGAGAAGCACGGTTACGCAAGCGAGCACGTTTCCAAGACCAGCAACGTTTCCACCAGTTACCTGTCGCCTTTTTCAGTTCGGCCATCAGAGGTCCCGTCTTGGAATGGCTACCTGTCCCCCGCCACATCACCATATTACTTCGAAACACCTCGCTTCACCATACCTTGCGAAAGTCCTGTTCGAGCAATCCACCCAGGGAGCATTCCTCAAGTTAAAGAGAAGTTGCCCAGCCCTGGAAGCCCAAGCATGGCCAGGAACCATACTAGCTGGCCGTATTTTGCCCTGAAGGCTGAACTACAATACACCTAAACACACTTTTCTCTTTTGTTCAACGCAAACACGAGGAGTTTTCTTAGGTGACTCTAACGCCATCAAGGACAAAAAAGACGTGTACTACATACTTTTTTTCTTATACATAATTTTTTTTGTCAAATTATTTTTCAAAGTTGTGCGATGTCATTTATTTGAGTTTTTAACTTGAACTTTCTAGTACAGTGCAAATACGCTGTTCAAATATTGTAATTTCTTTGTTGATCTGTGTTTGTTTTGATAATAAAACTTGAAATGAGTTTTACTGAAATGAAAAGTGTACACATTTTCTATTTGCATTGCACTTGCTACAGATTTAGAATGGCAGTGTTAATTTTCGATAGAATTAATGTAATCTGTGCGAAATCCCTTGTAGACATCCCTCGGAGTGTGTTCATTACTTGACGAAAATAATATCAACTTATTCCGCGAGATTAACTTTTCTAAATATTTTGCATCAGAAAATGGTACGTTTTCCCTGCTTGGAACAAGCACCAGCTGATTATTCGGGCAAAATATCACATCATTTCATTTGCCACATTTGCGTTTTCAATGTGCGAAAATCGTCACCGACCGTGAGAACTTTTATCTTATAAACCTATTGAGTAAACGTTGGTGTCAAAAATCTTTGTCCAAAACAATACAGCACGTGGGATTATTGTTAATTGGTTTTAGCTTGCCGCAAGTCCGCTAAAATGAAAGGTTTCTCTTTTTTTATCGGTCCAATTGAGCTGGTTTACAATAGCAGAAAGCCAGCTTTCAAAGTTACACATGATTTGAAAAGCTTCGTCTGTTTGAAAGGTTCCTCACTAAGTTCCAGTCCAACGTAAACATAAGTTATGTGTGTTCATAAAACGCTTGGTTGCTTTCGGGTGTGCATTTACACCTTAAACACGTTAATGTGTACGCTGATTGAGAACATTTGATGGTTTAGAAGCTCACTTAAAGCTTGAAAGTAACAAAAACCCGCACATCAAAGAGAATGTGCCAATATTAGTTTGACATGTATAGACATTCAAAGGGTCGCACAAAAAAAGGCTTAAACAAAAGTTGTATATCGTTTGTGCTTAATTCTAGACGATTAGCATTAGTCTTCTGCACGGAAACCAAATGAGGCGAAAATAAGACCAGAGCCACCTTCTTTTTTCGTCACAGTAATGCTTAAATGTTCAGTTTAATCCAATTTCAAGACAAGCATTTCGCTGACGAGAAGAAATTGAAAACTTTCCACCAAATTAAATGATGGAGTTTTTGTATGCAGACCATTGATGATGTATGGCTTTTGTTTTCGGAATCCGAGTATTTTTTTTCAATGAGGAAAAAAAAAAAACTCACTCACCACTTAAGCAATCTCAAACCGATAAGAATTTTGGCGAGAAAATCGCGGTTTGTCAGAGGGTTTGGTACTGACTGATATGTCCGCGTTGGATAATGTTTAGATAGTCATACCGGTTCCAGTTTTCCAGCTCATAGTCAACTGAATCCTTTCTTTGCTGCTTGAAAACACACAACAATCTGACCACCTGGAAAACAACTTTTACTTTTGGTGTCGAGTATTTGTGCTATCGATAGTATAAGTTTATTTTATAGAACTACATGTAGAGGAGGCGTGTATTACAAGCCGTAAACGTTGCTTGTTTAGTTCTAAAAACAGTAAATCAAGTGTAGATAATCGCGCTTTCAAGTCGCTTTTACTAGTAATTGACAATAAAAAGGAAGAACCGTTGCGTGAAATACTCTTTAAGACAAATTTACGCTTAAAGGAGCTTCTTTTACAGCTTCCGTGCAATCTCGCTTCACATAATTTGTTGCGCTTTTGTTATGGCCTTCAAGCAATACCGTTTCGTTTTTTTCGTTCATTTCCACGCGGCGTCTACATGTGGACATGCAAAGTATGTTTTTAAGACGTCTTTGTTCCCCTGAGGGAGGCCAAATCAATTCCAGGTATTAAAATTTAAATACACGTCCAAAATATTCGGTAATTGTGCGAGAGGAAGCAAAAACGTGGAAAGCATATGAAAGAAGTATGCGGTTATTCTTCGAAAGTAACTACGGTTCACGAAAATCACATTCAAATAGAAAAGAGAAGCAAGAAAAAAGCCTGTACAGATGCTCGGTTAAAACGCAGTTTGTGCAAATTGAAGAACGTTATATGTCAAATAGATAGAGTAATCTCTCGATCAATATTTCAAATTTCGTTTCGCGCAGGAGGGCCTTGGGAGAACCAGAAGATAAAAGAGAAATGCATGTGGCTTTTCTGAAAGAAATTGAATAGAAGCTTTACTTTTTACAAAAGATTTTTTTCAAAGTGACGTAGGAAGTGTCTCGCACAAAGAAGCCTCGTGTTTGCTTTTAATAATTTTTTGTTGTTGTTGTTTTTATGAGAAAAATCAAAGCAGAAAAATCACCGATGCTGCATCGTTAATAGAAGTTAATTAATTTTGGACACGATTCGCCAATGGATTAACAAAAAAATAAAACATTTACGGTCGCTGGGTGTGTGTTTAGAAGCGTTTGGTGAATTAGCAATATATGGCCTTGAATAAATATTGACATTAAAAATGTTGGAATTAATTAATAGTGATGTGGCACATAGAGAATTAGCCCATTTCAATTTGTTCGATACCGCTAAATCCCTTACTCCCCTAAAATACATTTTAAATTTTTTTTCGGCGTCGCTAAGCTTTATTTCGACTCATAATTGTATAGTGATACAATGATCCATTTAAGGAAAGGTTGGTTCGGGAAATCCGAAAAGGCCAAACAGATTTCAACGTTTTTTTCATAACATTAAATGAAAGGTGACATTTTAAACCATGCGTTAATCTTTGCGAAGCCGACATTACAGTTCTCTTTGCATAAACCAGAAAAAGAAAAGTGCCTTATTATTTTATATGATACTTTGTTTTGTGGAACCAAAGACCAGATTCAATGCTCGTCAAAGTTTACGACCAAATCTTCCTTGTCGCTACATATTATTCTCTTGGTAAGAATTTAACGCTTATTGAAGGCCTTAAATTTTATCGAAAATTGCTTTTCGCCGATTTCCTGTCGGTATATAAGTGGGAGAATTTTGAATCTTTGTCAAATGAAAGCCTATATATGCTTTTTACAACTCCGGTTATTTTGATCCGTCTAGCAAAAACAGGAGTTGTGTGTTTAGGTTTCCACGACATGCATGTCAGGCCACAAAACGAAAACTTAATGGAGAAAAATTGGAAACGATTTTTGAACAGTTGGCCTGACATAAAAAGAAAATTATTTCATTCACTACGCGTGATATTCAAGCATATTCAATGACTTATTTTATAGTATTTTCTTATGTTTGCTTGATAATAATTGTTCTAAATTGGATCGGTTGAAGATATAGTCAAAAATGTGGTTAGTTTGTTATCAGTAAACAGTTAAAATTTGTGATGAAAATCAATCAAATTTATTTACAATCACATCAAAGAAATGGCCATTAACTTGATCAAAACAAAGTAGTGGAAATTATAATTATGATCGTTGCATTCAGTTAAAAAATTCGTAATCAAGTCTTAAAATCAATTAGCAGGTTTGAGAAAAACAGCTATAAAATTGATAACCTGTAAAATCGATAAAGCCTAAAGGCGAATTTTAGATGAAATTACCATCTTTGCTTAGGGAAAACATAATGTTTAATTGTCAGCTTTTAAGATTTTTTTTATATTAATGGTGCTCATTAAGTTAGTTTTGCATTTAAACGTGCTTTGTCAATGATTTAGACTAAAAGGTTTACATTCATCTCATTTTTTGATTGACTGGTACATCTATTCGCTATTTATGTCAAAAACTAAGTTAGAAATCACAGTATTTTGCAGAGCGATTTCACGAAAAGAAAAGAAAGAAAAACAGGGCAAATCAGCCTACAACAAACCACTTATTCTGTCGTCTCCTTTTATAAACCTATTTGTTTCTTATTCGATCAGTTCTGGGTATAAAAGAGAAACAGCAAACCTTTAGAGATCTTTAAAAATCACCTAAGCTGTTTGCAGTTTGTCAATATATGTATATTTTTTTTTTTTTTTTTTTCTTTTATCAGAAATTTCCAAAATTTCCGAGATATAATTGCATTTTTTACAATATCGCTTCCGGAAAAAGGTTGTCGGTAAATCAAAAGCAAACACGCTAAGTAATTCTGAAGATTCGTTGAAGGTGATTAAAAGTACCTTGTGTAGAAAAAATCAAATTATCTGCGCAAAAAAAATGAATTCTTTTCGACTGATGCTGCCCTTGCAAGAGATGTCGTTAGGTAACATGTTAAATTAAACTGGAACTGAGCAGGTTCCACGTTTTCAGTATTTTGCTCAGGTTTTTAAATTCTCAAGATGAATTTAGTAGCATATTTTGTTTTCTCAAATGTTTGACGCGCTGGATTGTCGCTTTTCCCCCATGTTAATCCCCTGTTAATGTCGATTGTCTACAGAAACCTTGTTCATTTTGAGAAATGGCAGATATCTCTGCGTTTTTGACATCGTTGAGTCTGTATTGAAACCATTCTTGAATTTTAAATTCAAGAATTATACCAGTAGTGATTCATTGGAATATAAGTTAATAATATAATACGTGACTTGAATTTCTTGCTACAGATGTTACTAAAATAATTGCAAATGTATAAAAGAAAGCAAATTTGTAACCTGAAAACAACTTAAGCTTAACAGACCCTTAACAGATATGTCGCTTTTATTACTTTTCTGATTTGTGTGACCTTGTTGTTTCATTTTGAAACAAGTTAATTTTGCTAAATGTAAATCTTACTAATTTACCAAAAAAGAAAAAGAAAAGAAAAGAAAAGAAAAGAAACACTGTAAAAATAGAAGAAGAAGAAAAAAACTGTTATTTTTTTAAAAAAATATGAAACCTTTTTTTTCCGCCCCTATATTACAATTTTTGTTCAAGAATGAATATTAGAATATATTTCGGATTGTAAAAAAAGATAACAGTTTATTTTGGTTTTATCAGGTTTCGCCCAAATGGAATACCAGATGTCCAAAACAGGAAAATTTGCCGACTCACAACGAAAGCAATTATAAAATCTATTGTCCGACAGCATCTAATAAAAGTGGTCTCATAAGAGAGTCTTGTCGGCCGCTTGATCAGCCGCCAAACGCAAATTCTAAGTGTCACAAAGTGTTAAACGCGAAACGTCAAACGATTACGAACAGCGTAACGTGGTGATCACGCGTGTGTTCAGCCAGCTGCGATGACTTTAAGGTCCTACGCAGTCGCTCGTTGATGGAGGAAGATTGCTTTACGAGCCCAAAGAGAGTCTGGGTGGGAGGCTACCATGTCTAGAATCTCGACCACTTTATCGGGGGCGTTTTCTGTGCAACCCCAAAATACGGAGCTTTCGAAATGGGAACAAATGGTCTACGGAAATCTGCGGGTATAGTTTGCGTCGGAAAATCAGAAAATTATTAAAATTCCTAAATGTGGACCATTTACCAACTGGAACGAAAATTCGCGGTAAGAAAGTTTTGAAAATATGGGTATAGCTTGCATGGGCGGGATCATGACTAAAACACCATTCGAGCACTATGGGTAACATCATACGGATACACACAAGTAACATACGGATATACACGAGCTAACATACGGATACATACGAGTAACATACGAATACATACGGATACATACGAATAGATACGAGTAACATACGGATACATACGAGTAACATACGAATAGATACGAGTAACATACGGATACACACGAGTAACATACGGATACATACGGATACATACGAATAGATACGAGTAACATAAGGATACATACGAGTAACATACGAATACATACGAGTGAAATACGAGTACCTACGGATACATACGGGTAACATACAGGTTGCATAAGAATATACGATGGCAGGAGGATAATACGGTGTTTAGGAAACATGCCGGCAAACCGAATCAACCGAAGCGAAGGTTAAAGGGGGAATCAAAATTAATACCTTTAACTTAATAAAATGTAATAACTTCAGTAATTTTTCTCGTTTTATTGTTATGCTTGATCCAATGTTTATTGAAAACACTTCATTTATATCATATGATGCTATTTTATAGTTTTATAAAGTTCATGATTTTTTTCTCGTTTTAATCACGAGAAAGGTTTTTATAGCGTTATGGGTATATCATTTTACATAACCAATCAATTTAATCTGGATTTTATAAAAAAATTATATACATATATTTGAAATGTACTTACCGGTATAGTAAGAGAACAACCAAAATTTGCCAAATTTGAAAAGAAGCTGGACTTTTTTACCACTTACTTAAGAAAAGGAACGGGCTTGAATACAGTGATTGAAAATCTCCCCCGAAAACAACACTCAACACACACTCAAATAATTGAGCTTTTACTTTGTTATTACATGTACTTGGAGGAAAACACTAGGCCACATTCGTATTCTCGGTGTTGGACTGCAACTAGCTTGCAATCGAGGCTCATGGGAGAAATATCATTAAAAAGAGATTAATGCCATTTACATTTGAAAAAACTTCCGGCTTTAGCCTCAGTTGCAAGCTAGTTCCCGTCCTATACCGAGAATACTAATCTGATCTATTCTAAGATTAATTTTGTGCGCAATCATCATAATCATCAACGCAATCGGGGACAAAAAATGGGAACAGTTCGTGCTTGTACTTGTCGAGCAGTAACAACCAACAGAACAAAAATTTGATCAAGAGAAACTGTATGGAAACAATTCGTCCAAAAAGTTAAAGCCAGAGCGGAAACTTGGAGTTGGCACAACACAGAATAGGCCATTTCCTCTGTGTCAAAACGAGTCTACGTGCGAAACCATTCATATGAAAATGTGTTCCCCCTACAGGTTCATTTTCATGCCAATCAAACTCATTTTCATAAACAAAGGTTTGCACGAAGACTCGTTTTGAAACAGAGGCACAAGGTAACTCGGACTAGTTTCCTTTATATTTTGTCTTGTTTTGGACGGTTAAACAGCGACCGGAGGGGGGCTTCCGGAAGGCGATTTCCGGGTGGAGGGCTTTCGGGTTGGAGGCGGGGGGGGGGTTTCCTAGAGGAGATTTCCGGGTGGAGGGCTTTCAGGTTGGGGGGGGGGGGGGTTTTGAGGGAGGGCATTAAAATTTTTAATTTTTTATGGGTTTTTTATTTTGCCGGGGAGCCGGAAGTTATA
>Ga0126339_10004429_pt1 | contig 10378 bp, 5 predicted proteins | sample OrbTmetagenome_2_FD_92532 | JGI IMG/M metagenome (GOLD analysis project Ga0126339, IMG submission 92532) | Coral microbial communities from Petempiche,Puerto Morelos, Mexico - Orbicella T R C metagenome | ecosystem: Host-associated > Invertebrates > Cnidaria > Coral | place: Petempiche,Puerto...
CCACCGCCCCCCCCCTATTTAAAAAATCAATTTTTTTTGTAAAAATCCTTCACATGGTTTCTTATCTTTTTTTTTTTTTTTTTTGCCAAATTTCTTGAAATTCTAACGACTGGATCGTTAGAAATCGGCAAGTTTCTGCCAAAGCAATCGGTCTCAATTTTTTGAGCAACTGCGCATGCGCTGCATTTAACTGGGTTCTTTTGGTAACAAAGAAAAAGCTGAGAATTGCTGGGTTCTTTGCATCATTATCTTTTCTAATATATCTTTGTAATAAAAGACTAAAGCCATCAATACACTGTGTTCAAATATAGAGAAAAATAGCACAGATAGTGCTGGTGTTGAGTAAATAAAATGATCGCTGGATCGCTCTATTGACGGCATATTTGTTTTTTCCAATCCTTGTGCACACGCTGAATTGCATCAGCAAAAGCGCACGCAAAAACTGCGTTTGGCCACCTTCCTTCCTCTGCGAAAACACTGATTGATTGCTCAAGGAATTAGTTTGTTTTGGTGAGGTAAAAATGTTTGGGTAATCCTTTAGGAGGTTGTGAAATTCTTAAGACTCTGAAGCAAAATTTTAAGAGAAAATAATTATTTGCACATAGTTTTATGCAAGTTTAGCAAAAGTCCTGTATAAAATACTTACTAGTTACATATTGGATTTGCAGGCAAATTGTTAGAGACATAGATCTCAGGATCAAGGACTGGGGACCCAGACAGAGGACCGAGGACAGAGGACCCAGGACTCAAAACAGAGAATCAAGGAGCAAGGATAGGACTGAGGACTGACAACTGGGGATCAAGGACAGTAAATGAAAGCAAGCCTTGAATGAAAAATGTTCATAAGTTGAATTATGCAGTAGATATATTAAGGTATATCAGATATTACCAGTAGCAGAGATGGCACAGTGCACCTTGGCCCAAGCATTTTTCTCGGGGTGCTCCGGTCCCCCTCACTCCTGAAAAACAAATATTTCCAAATTTCAATTTAACAAAATTGGTGACTCATTGCTGTGGGTCGATTGAGATGAAAAATTCTTTGATTACTCAAGGTAAACATTTGTAATACCAAGTTATTACTCTCTGTTCATTTCCTAGTTACACGTGCACATGTGGTTTCACAATCTCCTTTGCAGCTGTTATTTTAGTTAATGAGCAAATTGGGATGAAGCTTTATTTATTTTCTGTCTTTTTCAAAGATCTCTTTTTTAATCATAGGTAAAGGGAAGTTCGCGAGTCAAACAGTCAGTCAATCAATCAACCAATCATTTAATCAATCAAAAAATCACTCAGTAACTATAGTTATCTAACTATAGTAACTATAGTTAGATAAAAAGCCCAGGATATGCAGCTAACTAAAATAGCAATTACCAACCTTTAAATTTATCTAAAGTAGTTGCAATTTGAAGATCTTTAACATTGTATTCCAATACCACTTTGATGCCCATGTAATTAGTACCCATGTGAACAGAGTATTGAACTGACCAGTGTGTTGTGTGGGTGTCGTGTCGTGGCTTGCTTGTCGCATTTTCCATACAATTCATTATATCAGAGCCGGGAATTATGCCAATAGCAATCATCACTTAAAATTAACTGAAACTCAATTATGGTAAAATCTGTTTCTGTGAATTAAAAGTTTGGTAATTCTTGTTGTATTTTCATGCATACAGACATAAAACAAATAAGAGCTGACATTTTGTTTAAAGTTGCCTCAAAAAGTAAATTTTTGCAATTGTTATTGCTGAGTTCAGAAACAGACAATTGAATTCCAAAAACCCATGCAGAAAATGAACCAAAATATATTTCAGTTAGAAATAATTTATGAAATGCTCTTTATCCAAGAAAAGAAACCTAAACTGAACACTCAATCTGACTCAATCAAAGCAAAACTATTTCGCTCTTAATTAACACTCTCTACATTCCACATTGTAGTGCTTTTAATCAGACGCAACAAGACTTTCACACGCATTCTTAGTATATAAAGAACTCATAAGAATCTGCCTTTTAAATTTTACGAATTTGAAAATGATGAATGAGTCATCGAAACGTCATTCAAAATTATTATCGCTGATTTTCATTCTTAATTGTTTGTCCAAAGCCTCCATTACTAGAAAATACAGTCAAAACTTATTTACTATTTTACTTATTTTTTACATGTGTACAGACATTTTGAGTGCTCATTAAAAATTCTCATTTTTAAATTCTAGGATACTCTTAAATGCAAAGCTAAAACTATTCCTACTGAGTTGTAACAACAAGTTATTTCAGTTCCTAAACATATATATGATATATGTACAGGCATCTTGGTGTACCACTAAAGAAGTCAGACAGCACGATATAATCATTATTAAATGTTTTCAACGGTGTCACGTGTCCTCGTGTATTCTCTAACCGTTTCGTTTTGCACAATGCCAGTTAGTCTCCTTCGCAGCCGTTATTAGGGTCATCACACAACGCTCCTCCCCACTAGTGGGGAGGAGCGTTGCGTGACAACCCTAATAACGGCTGCGAAGGAGACTAAATGCCAGTGGGCTTTAACTTTAACTCTACAGATTAGAACCTCATGTCAGTGGCATCAAAATTGTCACTGTTTACAGACAATCCATTTTTCAAGTTCAGTGGCTCATAGCCACTTTGATTGTTCAGGTTGTTGTATCTGTTACCATACTGATTGGAGTTAGTGTCAGAGGACAGTGAATTAATTTTGTTAGCTCAATGCCCAATTCCCTCTGTGAAATACACCTGTAAGGAACCATGGTTGTTGTATTCATCATTACATAGTTGTTTTGATGAATACAACTACCATGATTCCCTGCAGGCGCATGTCATCGAGGAAGTGCTTATTTGAGAGTGGGCGCTTTTTAGGGACGGGGAGCATGTTTCTTTTTGAACATAACCAGCTTAGTATGGTACAAATATACTTTTATTAATGAAAAACAAAATACTGTTTGACTCAAGAACTGACTAACAGCAGGGACCAATTGGGGCTCTGATAGTTATTGTTAACAATTGTTCACTAACCTAAATGTGGAGGTAAATATCCACCAATCTGACCAACACTGAGCTGAATAGTAATTGTTTTCATATATACCACACAAGCTGTATAAGCTGACAATAAGCCATTTTGTTTCTCTTTGGCTGCTTATTGGTGAATAGGACTTCACTAATAGTGAAGCATGCAAGTGACATCATAACTCAGACAAACTCAGACAAACAAAACGGAATGGTGGAAGATTTGACGCTTTTTCAAGAACGTAGGCAAGTGTTCCTAAAACAATTTTTAAAACAAAAATTAGGCGTTCATTTACCTCCTATTTCTCTCAGAACACGCTTATGTTGTCTGACTCTCGCAGGGTTCCAATAATTTGCATTCTATTTTTAGTCTTTGCATGCTTTGTTATTGCCTCTAAGTTAACCAATCAGCACTTGAGAAAAGTACTATTCACTTTTGTGGTATATACTAATATATACTTAAGCACCTGTCCTAAGGGAAACAGTCCATTTTGTTTTCCCAAGAATGTTGAGGGAAACATCAAGGACCAGTGATTAAGAGTCAATTATATATGTAGCTGGAGTTCAGTGTAAAGTTTTAATTCAAGGAGAAGTCAAAGTATCGTATGGTTAGTGGGAGTGCAGGCGACAATTGTTTAATTGTTGCCTGGTGAGCCACAATTACGGGTAGATTTAGCTATTGCCATGTGACCATAAATCAACCAATTGGAGTGTGTGTTAGCAACTAAACTGCAGCTACATAACAATGTTCAATATTATGCTCAGATGAGAAGAAGACATCTTGACTAATGCATCTAATCAGTCTATTCTGTGTCAATGTCTTGAATGTTTCTTTTGCTGTGGGCACGTTTGTAAGAAGAGAATAGGAGCACTTTTTAAAAAATTGGCACCCAATCAAAAGCGCTTATTAGAAAGGGGACCATGATTACTTCATTAGATTTTTTTTATTTCTTTTCTTCTTGCAGTAATCTACTTGTTCAATCAGAAGGAAATTTCATCACTGCAATTCACAAGGTCCCATCATGAGCACAAGAATTTGAACTTTTGTACTTAATTTTTTTGTAAAATCAAATTTTATTATCATTGAAGGAAATATAGGTATCTAAGAATGATTTGAAAGCATTTTTTGTGTATTTAGCAACAAGGACAAAAGGGAGAAATCCTTTATGACAGGCACTGTCCTCTAGCATGTCTCTTCACATGTTTGATTCAGCTCCCTTGAATCTGAAGTCTCAGGTTCAACCTGAAACTGATCATGTAGAGTAAGTTTGTTATGTCTCTGCTTGGCCAGTGAGGCTCTCAGATCAAATTAGACTGTGATCGGTCTCTCATTTCCTCGAAAATCCATGGGGAAGAATGCAAAACAAGTGAGCATGTGTGCATGACTGAGCATGAACTGCGTTCTTCTTTGCATTCTTCCTCACGGATTTTCAAGCAAAAGAGAGACAGAGGATAAATAGATGAGACAATACATCTTTTTAGTTCATGACAGCCATTTGGAATTTTAAATATGCAGTGCTCTGATAAAGGTCTGGAGTGGAAAAAATTAACGGGCCTGAGATGGCAAACAGTATTTGGATATTCTCAGGCACATGATCATGCACCAGGAATTGTTCCGAGCAGTTATGAAACATTTCTCGCTTCCAGACCTCGCACCAGATAACTGCGTATACAAATTTAAAATGACCACCACTCAACAGGTTTACCTGTCATTCATACTTTGATTTGATGTGACTGCCCCCTGTGCTTGGTTGTTGCTCATTTGTCAGTTTTCATTTTTGCATTGAATCCAATAATTGAGGGAGATGGAGAAACACATGTGAAGAGATATGGCTATTTCCTTGGGCTAGGCAGCCACTAAAGCAAACTTTGAACAAGGTTTGGCTCATATCCTACAAATCAGGGGTTGTCAGGTGCATTAGTTTTCGCCAGTTGTGATACAAAGGACTAATAGTACTGCTAGGTATTCGTCTTGGAAAGAATACAAGTGTCACAGCTTAAACCCACCCACCCCCCCAGCCCCACCTCCTAACACTTCTTCAAGTACTACCTAGTTATACCCCCAGGAGCAAATGTAGAGAGACCCACAATGTGAATAAAAAGCCACAACAACCCGGCCAGTATCCAAACCCAAGCTGTTCAATGTGGACTTTAGTAATTTGAACCCACCATGTCCAGGTGTCTCAAATACTAAGATGTAAGACCTGAGGTCTTAGGTATTAATCTTAGTTTGTGAGACACCCCACCATGCCTATCCATTCCTGTGGGTGCCTCCCAGAAATTTTTACTCCTTACCCTCTGACTGCTGCTAGCCTGCCTGAATCAGATTTTTTCTTGCTCACCATGCCAATTCTTTCCTTTAAATTCAAAGCTCTTTTCCTCAACACAAATATCTGTAAATTGCTGCTTCCCTTCCATCCTTTCCTGCTCCATATTTTCTTACCCAGTCTGTCTCATTCTAAGTGTATTTGATATCATTCAAAAAGTTTCTCATGTACTAGCAGGATTCATAACAAGTATATAAAGATGGGACAATTTTTCAGCTATTCCAGACCTGGGAAAAGTATGAAAATAAATTTTGGGAAAAAGCCAAGGAGTCAAACTTTATCCCATCTTCAGCACATTCCCTAGGCGTTCTATTCTGGTCGAGCGCGAAGCACACCTCGGGGCTGGGAACGAGTTGATTGTCGGTGCCAATCGTTGACGTCTGGATTATTGGCTGTCCAAGCTTCAGTGCTGAGGTTTTTCAATGAATTCTGGTGTGCCGTTAGTCCAGGCAAGTAATTTCACTCATTGCATTGATCCTAAAAAAGAAAAGAAAAAAAATATATTTTTTAAAAAATTAAGAAACGCTTAGATTGTCAGCTCAAATGCATCAACCAACCCTACATGTAGGTCATGAAAAGTCAGGGTATTCTTTTTTTCTCGAGAACACGGAAAAGTCAGACAATTTTTATCCTGACGGAAAAATAGAATTTATGAAGGGACGTTGGAAAAACCCCATTTCAACTTTTTAAAAAACAAACTCTAAAGATTGTGGCTTATCCCTGGCTTATCAGGTACTGTTATCCCATTTAATAAGCAAAATATCAATATGAATATTTAAGTCAGGCTGATCATGTTCGGACCAGCATGGATCCGACCCGATCCGTACCGAACCAAGCCGACTGGACCCGATGTGACCTGACTCGACGCGATGTGATCTGACTGTCCGGTAATACAGAATGGGGGCGGTGGTGGTGTTTTAGTTTCGTCACTTCTCCTCTTAAGTTTTCAATTTTTTTTCAAATTCGTATCAGACATTATGTTCTGTTTATTTTCAGATTCGCTGGCTGATTTAGGAATCAAAGCAAGTGCTTCTTTCCCTCTAGAAGCCTTCTCTTTCTCGAGCCGTACCCTCCCCACCCTCAAAAAATCTTTCAAAGCTAGCAGCCACCCTTTCCGTGTGCTTTAAAGAGGATTAATATTAGCCAAAAGAAATCCCAGTTAATTTTATAATCTTTTGAAAAAAAATTTCACAGTCCAAAACCAAATATCATTTCTAAGAGGACGATTTGAATAATTCCCGCGCTCATTTACAATAAGAAACATAAGAAGACGAGCCAATTAGGTAAGCGCATTCCACTTGGCGCGTGTTTGCAAATTTTACGAAATTATGATTGCAAATTATGCCTGTGATGAATTTTCTTCTCGCGTTCATTTCGCCCTAGGTTAACCGTCCATGTTGAAACTTAAACTTGTAGAAATCCACCTTTGGCTTTGCTTATTGCTTCGAAGAAGTACCGAGCTTTAGTTTAAGATGGTCTTTACGCTTGGAGCTGTGACGGAACACAAAAACCTGTCACAGGAACTTTACTTCAAGTAAACTCTGAGAGCACGTGCTTTGGAGAAGCCAAGATGTCACGCAGCAAATGGCTTTTGAATCCTTCTCAAGGTAAAAACTGTGCTCAAACGTAATGTTGTAGGTTGTAAAATGAATTCATTGCAGCCGATAAATCACAAAGTAGAGCTGATCATATTTAATTTACTACCTGAATTCTGCCCAATTCTTCAGAAGTTACATGTATATCTTGTATGTTATAACGCGAGAGCCGTTGTTTCTGTTTTGTCCCAAACTCTCCTACACCTTTTAAAATTTGACTATATTTCATCGTTTCCCGTAGCAGTTCGAAATTAGCTTAATCCTATGATTTTTTTTGGGTTGTCAATTTAACATTTTGCAGTTTGCCCTACGCGAAAGTTTTTCAGAAAAGCTTAGAAATTTTGTTTGTCACAATGTATTAGAGAGCATAAGGCCAATTTGTGTTGTTTGTGAAACAAGACGGGTTATAAACCTACATGCTAACAAAATACGGGAAATGGCTGTAAATGGTTGCCTAAATATTCTTTTTGATCCTTTTTCAGATGACGATGAAAAGGAGACATCGATTGTAATGGAACGTTGCATGATACCATGACATAATGACTTCAGGTAACATGACTCTTTAATTTTCATTTCAAAGCTCAAAATTTTAACTCTCCCTACTGGTTATTACGCATTTCTTTCTATGCTAGTTGTGGGAATTTGGGTCATTACATCGAGACAATTTCCCTAGTTGATTAACTTCTTTATTCCCACCACCTTTTTGCTTGACATTTGTTGATTTCGTAAGGAGAAATCAGATCTTGATCAAGTTTAACATAATCTACATAGAAATGAATCGGAAGCTGAAAAACTGAACATTTAAGTGTTTTTTAACAAGAAATAAAATGCAAACAGCGGCAACAAACATAACACATGAACTACGCATGGTTTGGAACAACAATCTAAAATTTTCTTGACGTTTCGCATCAAGAAAATTTTAGATTGTTGTTCCAAACCATGCGTAGTTCATGTGTTATGTTTGTTGCCGCTGTTTGCATTTTATTTCTTGTTAAACTGAAATGGCCAAAGAACAAAAGTGTTTGTAAGTGTTTTTTAAAGTGGTTTTGAAGACGTTTTATATATATTTACTTTTATCGATACGAATACGTACGCTTTGTGCTGAAAGCTGAAGCTCCGGCGACATTTTCTTGAGCAAGTTCAGTAAATCAAATCTGTTTGTTTCTTTCAGGATTTGTGACAATGAGAAGAATGGAAGCAATGCTCTATGGTGTTGGAAACAAATTGAAAGCAATGCACTGAATATATGGACGAAACATAATGACGAGAAGACACTAAAGAGAATACTAGACGATGGAGTAAAGCAAGACAGATTGTTAGATTTAATTCGAGCCGAAAATATGTTAATATCTGAAAATTTATTCAAGAATATTAGGCTCGGCTAGGTGACAATTTTTTTCTCTTGAATTAAACAACAAAAACGAAGAAATAGTTGAAGAGAAGACGATGGTCTAGAGCCATGCAAATTGACATGTAGATTTTTCAACAACTGAAAACACATTTCATCGTTTCAGTTTCATTGAGTTTAATCGTTTCATCAAAAAGTTTAACTAGGCCATTTTGTGGAAGGCTTGAAAAATTCGTTGCTGAATTCTAATTGTCATGTTTGTTGAGAGACGAGCTTCGAGTATTGCTTTTCACTAGGATTTTGGTTTCAAAATGTTCACGTAATTTTAATAGGCTTGACTCGTTTCTGTAAAATGACTCCGTGGATTTATATTTTTGAAACGTAGAACTTCACTCGCGGGACTATTATCGAGTTTTTATCGAGTTTTTAATAAGAGCCAGATTTGTTATTGCCAGTTTTCCAATGAAAAATCTTAGAACGGAAATGAATTTGTCAAAATATTGCGGAACCAATAATTGGTTTCGAACTCTCGGAGTCATTTATAAGAAGGAAGGAGAGCTTGTAATACTTTTGCATGACTACCCGACTGCCTTCTATTTTCGCGGGGGAAATATTAAGGTAATGAAAATTAAGTACTAAAAATTGATCTTAAGAGAAACTAGGAATATTTCGTACGTGGCTCGTCACGATCGATTGTAAACATTTTGATGCCGTGCGGAGTTTCGAGCGACCTGTTTACGAACTTTAGTTTTGAATTTTAAACCTTGCGAACGTTTAAGGCACTTGGGTGGTAGAATTTTTCTTGTCAGGGTAATCACGCATTGTATAGCTGTATTAAACAAGTTGGTAAAATTGATTGATTTATCTAAAATTTGTCGTGATTTTGAAGCGTTTTTCAGAAGACCTTGCATAATTGCGGAGGTTGTTTCTTCATAAAGAAACCGCAGCCGAAATTGTGCGAATTCTTTGGAATAACGCTTCAATTTCGCTACAAAGTTTTGACAAATCAGGTTTATTTTGCCATCTTGTTTATTGCAGCTATACAGTGCGTTGTTTTTTTTGACGATATTGTTGTAGTTTATCTAAACATTGCTCAAAACAGCGTTTTGTATAGCTGTTTTCAAGTGTTTTCCTTTTTTAACTAGAATTGCAAAATTTTCAAAGATGTTATTAAATTTTTGTTGATAAGTATCGTGTAAAAGCTTTATTTTGGAATTCAGCGAATGCTTGTCTCAAGATGCTCATCAAGGTAACCTATGTTGAAAATTTTAATTTTCTCGCCAAAAAACTTAGAAAAAATACAGACACTTAAAATACGCATGCGCCAACTTTTTTTTTTAAATTGTCTTTTAATTCATGTATTCCGTTTTAAAAAAAATTTCCCGCCAAAAAACTAAGAAAAATACGGCGCCCAAACTACGCATGCGTCAATTTTTTTTGAATTTTCAAGGATGACATTTCAATTATTTTTCATCCTTAAGTTTAATTTATATTTTTATTCATTGTCAATAAGTGCATTACTCTAATGAAGGGTGAATTTCTCTTGCAATCTTCATTAACTAAGTAAATATCTCAATAAAGAATAAACAACAAGTTTTTCCTTTATTCATTTATTTACTTAATTCATTTATTTTCTTTAATTGTTCTAATACAAAACAATTAATTAAGTAAAATTCAATTAAATTAATTACAAAGGTGTCATCAAAAAATTTGCCTTATATATACTAAGACTTTTGGCGGGAAAATTTGAAAAAATTTGCACAGCGTTTCCCCTGAAAACATTTTTGACAAAAATTTTAAGGGGGTACCCCCTTAAACACAGCGGTCAAACGCCGGGCATGCACAAATGGGTACATTTTTTGGCAGCCGCGCTCCAATTTCCCGCGCAAAAATCTAAGGGAAAACATGGGAAATAACCGGTGTCACGCAAAATTTACGAAAAAAAATTGAAAAGTTCATAGAAATCTGTAAAGGGAAAAGAAAGTAGGTAAAAGGAAAACTTAAGACTTTTCAGACACAAAGTTTATTGAGTTACCGGTATTCTGCTGATTTACCATTTTGTTTTGAGCTTTACCAAAAAAGTTTATAAGTCTTGA
>Ga0126339_10004431_pt1 | contig 10377 bp, 11 predicted proteins | sample OrbTmetagenome_2_FD_92532 | JGI IMG/M metagenome (GOLD analysis project Ga0126339, IMG submission 92532) | Coral microbial communities from Petempiche,Puerto Morelos, Mexico - Orbicella T R C metagenome | ecosystem: Host-associated > Invertebrates > Cnidaria > Coral | place: Petempiche,Puerto...
ACTTCCTGACCCTGAAACAATTGACTCGTGAAATGCATGTATTGGAAACAATTTAAATAGATTTAAGTTGCAATTATGAAGGAATAAATAAAAGAAACAAATTAATATGTTGGACAATGTATATACACAAAATTGGTAATACTGTCTCAGGTGTTTAAAAGAGAGTGTGCCAAGGTATCATCCACATTGCTTGAAACTTTTAATGAAAGTTTTTACTTGCTTTGTATTACCTGGTCAAAGTCTAAAAGTTCATCATTAGTTGGATTACTTGAAGACTTCTGAAAGTGAAATCAAGATTGGAACAAGAGCATACAATAATTATTAGACTTAATTAACAAAGTGCTAATAGTCTTTGAGTATTTTCTCTCCCCTTAGACCACACAAAAAACTGACAGCTGCATAATTAAAACAGCAATATATTTAAATATGCAATGACCAATTAATACCAAGAAGGTCTTGTGTAACAAGGCTGGTTTGGTATGCAACAAGTTTCAAGGTAACTAAGTTCTGCTTAGCTGAGTGCAAAACATTGAAATTTATGATTGGATGTCATCAACATAAACTCACTGTATTACTGAGAAAGTCCTATAAATTTTTTCTAGTTTCAAAGCAGTTTGGGAACAGTTGGAAAGAGGTTTCATATTAGCAAATTCTTGTCGGTTTAGGAGAACGTTTTGGAAGTAAATTGTCTGTTATGTATTTGAGAATCTAACCAATGGTCAGTATGATGTGAAGAACCATGGTGGAGGGTTTAGACCATAGATGGTCTTAAGAGAGTAAGTACTTGGATACAAGAAAAAAAATACTCCCCAGAGACAAGCTTACAGTCAAAGATATCATCGAAAGCTTACTTCATAGCAGGTTTCAACTCTGGCTGGTCAATATCCATAGTCACAAACTTGAACTGGTACTATTTGAAGAACTAAATGAAGAGCTAGCAAAATGAAGAAAATCAAAAACTTTTTGGGACCGGCTGAAAAGTCGCCATGACAGCATGACAACTGCTAATGGTGTTGGGATAGGGAGTCTGTTAAGATAGAATGTTTCATATGATCTGCATACTGTTTGGATTCCTTGCTCTAGTGGTATGTTCGTATAGAGGCTTATTAGGTCCATTGAAACAAGTATACCTTCTGCTGAGTCTTTTTTTTCTATGAAATTAATGAAGTCTGTTGAATCTTTGAGATAAGACTTCAGTTGTTTTGCAATAGGCTGCAGTAGTTTGGCAACATAATGATGACAATGGGCCATCTCACACCCTGCTATTGATCTACTGACTGAGGCTAGTTTGTGTATTTTTAGCAAGGGTGTGGAATTCTGGAATGTGAAGCGGTTGTGGTGTTTCACAAAGCATGTGGTTACCATGATAGAGATCATTGATGAGCTGTTGAACCCTATGTTGTGTCTCAATTACCATGAGTATTTCAACAGGTCTGTAGTGGTTAACATTGTGTCATTGGATTTGACCTTCTTGTTTTTTTTGTCTTGTATATTCGTCACTACAGTTGTTGTTCCTTTCACTGCCCTTTTTAAAAAAACAAAAAGAAAAAAAATAGAAAAGAAAAGAAAAATGAAAGAAATAAGAAAGATTTAATTTAAGAACTTGCCGAGAAGCTTTGTCTTCAGAGTTTTCTTAAAATTTGCATGACTCTCGCATAGTTTTAAGTCTTTGTCTAGAGAGTTCCATAGTTTTACTATTCTGCAATAAAAAGATCTCTGACCAGCAGTAGTTTTGCACAGGGGAATATTCAGTAGTTGTGAGTTTCTTGTGGTTCTGCTTGATATTTGTTGCCTTTTGACAAATTGTGATGTCAGATAGGTCGGGGCGCAGCACGTCATGCACTTAAAAGCAAAAACAGGGTCTCGGAGGTAAAGCTGCTTTTTTACGGGAAGCCACCTCAAATTCTTGAGTGATGGAGTTATATGCTCAAATTTATATGTACCACTAATTATCCAAGCAGCGAAGTTCTGAACGAGTTGAAGTTTTTGCACATTACAAGCAGTGGTACTGGACCATACAGTAGAGCAATAGTACAACTTACTGAAAACGAGCGTGTTGATGATAGTCACTACTAGGCCGGAGTTAAATTCGTGCTTTGCTTGATCAATCTGGGCTAATTTACTCATACAGGATGAAACTGTCGCTAAAATGTGGTTGTCAAATGACAGAGTGGGATCGAATGTTACACCAAGATCTTTAATGGACTCTGATGGCAAGAGTTCCTTTCCGAGCAGCGAAAGCTTAAAATCAGATAGCCCACAGATCATCGGGCGGCTGCCAGAGATCATGAGCTTTGTCTTTTCAGGGTTGAGCAGAAGACAATTATCACAACACCAGTTACGAATTAGATGTAAATCCTTTTGGATAGTGAACAGAATGGTCATATCACATCAGTCATGTTTAGGTGGATGGCAAAAACTGAACAAGGACTCGTGCTTTGTTCTAAAATTATCTTTTGTAGTCCAGCATTAAGGAAAAGCTTCTGCAGAAGTGATTTTAGATAAGCTTGTTCCACATTTGATGTTGGACAAGAGGCCTTGGTTTGTGTCATTAAAAGCTGCATAATCGACCAGCTTTTCATCCATTTTTTAGGAGTAGTCAAGCAACAACTTTTGTTTGAAGAACATCTTTGATGAGTGTCATCTTGCAGTTTGAACATGTACCTTTGTCGCCATCAATCTGTGCATCTTCAATGGTTTTATTGCAACAAATGTAACATGGGGTGCATTTGATGTCAGCTCCAAGATATTGAGCAATAAGAAGGTTGTCTTGTAATTCAGGTGTTCCAGGCTTATCTGCAGATTTCAGCTGTGATCCATCTGCAAATGTAGATCAGTTAGTTTCCTTTTGAAGTTTTGGAGTCCCAAGTTACACTTGATTAATAGGCATTAACACATTTCAACTGTCAACCTTTTTGGGTTTCTTGAGACTTCAACTTATACTGTTTGGTTAGGTAATGACTGTCACCGTATAAACAACACCTTTGATTTAAAAAAAAAAATCAGTGTGCACTTTTTAAATTCGGAAAAAAACCTAATTTGCATTCACTTTCGACACACTAATCCACATATGCGATTTACAAAACTAGTTTTGTCTAAGACCTCTTCAGTTGATCATTGTGCAATATTTGAATATAAACATACGTCATGTAGCAACACATGAAAAATGACCGCTTGATACCAGGACCTTATCATTTGAAACAAGGGTCCTGAAAAAGGAGTTTTTCAGTTCGCTATGACATGACAACAGTCCTTGGGATGCAGACGTAGTTCCACTCAGTTTTGGAGTTAATGAGCATTCTTTCTTCAATCTTACTAATCAAAACTGACTCTGTGACCTGCCTGAGCATCGCGTCATCACGAAAAGTTCCCAGTACATTCATCACAAAGTCTGGAACATTCCCTTCATGTCTATCACACGAATGCCTCCACATCACAGAAATTTCTTCCCGACGTTCGAGAGCATTCAGGTGTTCTCTCCCGAGAGTGCAAGCGCTTCGTGATGTCTCTCCAATGTACTTGTTACAGCAAACTTTGCACACCAGCTCGTATGTTACACCAGTACTGTGGCAATTTCCCTTTCCATCAGTTCGACAGACCAGACAATCGACCTTTGTGCACTGCTTCGGTTTGAACGGGTCTGACTTTTGCAACATGCTCTTAAGTGTTGTTCCTGACTGCTCGACAACCCTGATTTTAAATCTTGTCTCTTTGATCTCTTTCATGTAACAATGTTTAAGCTGAGACCCTGGTGTTGCCGGCACGAAAATCACTGTGTCAAACCCTCCTTTCTTGTACCAGATCTCACGCTTTCTCTGTTTCTCTCGTGCTCAGTCTAACTTTCTCCACTCTCATCACCTGTACAATGGCGTCTCACCACTGGCATCTAGTTCTATCACGCGGGTGTAGGCATGCAAGGCTGATCTTACCACTTCCATTCGAAACTTCTGATTGTAACCTGAGTACTGAAGTCATAACATCATGTGGTTGACATGGGCAACAACAGTTTCCCAAGGGAGCTCTCTACTGCAGTTGAGAAGTACTCCAAACACTTCTTGTGTAAGTATTGTTCTCTTGCAGCTCTATGGTAAGGCTGATCTTGCATTAACTGCGGATCTGGTCAAAACATCTTTGTAGTAGAACTCATGTAACACCACCTTGACCTCATGCTCTTGTGCATTATCTATTACCCTGTTCCTCTTCTCCACCCAGACTTTCAAGTCTAGTATGGGTAGTTTCCCATCTCTGTGTCGTGAAGGGTAATCAACCTCTAGCTCAATCGACTTGTGAACGCTGTTTCCAATTGACTGTACCAGGAGCATGCATCTTCTATCTGCTTCTATATCTTGCTCTAATTCAGCAACGTGCTCATCCTGGATCACCTCACCCTCAACAAACCTGAGGCCAGAGCTGGGAGTGTCCATAATGACGTTTATGTCATCAACATACTTCTTGTACACCCGTAACTTTAGCCCATTATCTTCCACCTTATTCACAAACTGTCTGTCCCACCAGACCATAAACAACTGAGCCAGAACCCCAGTAAGTTCTAGTCCTATGGGACCTCCCCTCGCTTGCAGCTTTATCTCGTTGTTAAACGTGTACATGTGGTTCTTCATGATAAACAAAAGGACTATCTTCATTGCCTCGGTGAACATCTTACTGATAGTAACTTCATCAGGCTCTTCGGCCAGCGGTAACCAAGGTTTTAACCTTTTGGTTCTATTTTCATCTAGAGCACAACCAGTGATGGTGCGTGGTCAGCCTCTGTTGGTCCTGCATCATGGGCAAAACTGCAGCAGCCTCACATCTCTCAACTTTGCCTCAGTCCTGTTCAACGCAAGATACAACCCCAACTCCTCAGCATTCACCCCAACAATTTGTACACTGCTTGTGTGGAAAACCTCACATACCTTCTCTACTGTAAAAGCAATGTCCAAACTCGGATACAATGCCTTAACCTCCGCTGATCCAACAACGATATCTTCCGTGACCTGGCTGTCATTTAACTGCTTAAACTCGGTCAACATCTCCTCGGTATTCAGGCACACACTCGCCTCTTCTTTCCACACCTCTGCCAAAATGAAGCTGATCAAGTGTGACAGTTTCCTGTTGTAAGCTGACACTGCTCCGCAAACCGGTCGAACCGGTGGGCCAATATTCTGGTCACTCACATTCTTGTGATCTTTTCTAAGAGCATACAAAGGGCCAAGAGTACAATCATTGACTAGCATGTTGCTCTTGATTCTTGCTTGTCCTCCAACACTCTCTCCTGCATTCAGGATCCTCACCCATAGAACGGAATGTGCATTCGCTTCTGCCTGTGCTCTCTCATTCTTTCCAAATTAAGATAATGTTTAGTAAAACTTTCTTGGCTTCGACAAGGAGAACTTCTCAGAAGTGTGCAATTTTCTGATAAGCTTCTGCCAGCATGTTGGCTAAGTTACAAGTAAAGTTTCAAGGTGTTGAGTTGTCATCTTTAGGTTGTGGAAGTGCCCATCTTTTGCAGATTTCCACTTTATAAGAGCAGCTTGAAATTGAAATTTACCCTTGCTGGTCCCAGTCTTGACTGAATCAACTTCTGTTGAACAGCGCATTTGAGCCTGCTTCTAAATGAAGTTAAAATATTGTATTGTACAGAAAATATTCTCTGACGTCTAGCAGTGTGCCGTACCAGAGTTAACCCTAGTTTTGCAAGCATTACTAGGTTTGGAAATATTTTGTCATGTTCTGTGGCTCCAAAGGTGCCACATACAATATCTGGAGGTATCACTCAGATAAAACAGTTTTCTTGAGCAGCTGCCATTCCTTGACCGTTTCATCTGGATCATCAAGTGGTAATGTGGTTTTCTCTTTCACCACCCCACTTTTTTCACATGTAGAGGTCTTGGGAACTCCATAGTGGTGCAAAGCACTTAAATCACTTATCATACTCACTGAGCTTCTCTGATTGAAGGAAGGTTATGGGTCTCAAGGGCAGTACACAAAACAATGACAATAAATTGTCACAAGGAAACCTGAACATAATATACAGTATTGAAGAAATTTTTAGAATTTAAAACATGGGTAATCTGGCTCTGATGAAATATTTTCCCATAGGAGAAGAGGACACAACTAAATACCTTTCCAGTTTCAGCCTTAAATTCTTCGACACCAAGATATACAGACTGGTTTTTCAATTGACTCCTAAGCAGCATGACACCATGATCTGTACTGCCATCTATCATTACGGAGAAAACATGACAACTGTTCAGTCAGACTGCGAAATCATCCTTTGTAATAGAACTAATTTAGTCATTGAATTTAGTACAATGCAGATTGATTTCAGTATGTTTTTGGCAAGCTCTACACCATTCAATTTTTACAGGGGACAGAGACTCTACAAGTCATGTGGCCTTTCTAGAGCTCAAATATGGAAAGCCGTTTTTAATTTTTTCTCCACCTTTTTGTCTTCCTTTTAATACAGTTACTCACAGGACTCGTACGTTTCATCAGTTTTTTTGGATTAGTTATTGCCCTTTCAGCTACAAGACATTTTCTATGGCCCTGACTGGCCTTGTGTTTTTTCAGTGCTTCTCTTTTGAAGTTGTTTGTTCCACTTCTTGTAGATATTTCACTGTCCTTCAGTGCTATAGTAGGGTGTATTGAGCATATAGTACACTATTGAACCCCTTGCTTGTTTGTTTGGATATGGTTATGATAATGAAGGGCTGTGCTGTGTCAGAATAGACAAGGTTGGCAAGTAGCCAGGGATGAGCTTGACACCACTACCACTGAAATGACCTGGTGCGTTTCAGTTTATACTCTTAACATTTGTTCTTAATCTCCCTTTCCATCTCTGTCTAATCCTCCAACTTCCTTCCACCCTCCACCTTTCCCTCGCTCTCTTCATCCTTCATCTTTGTTTCATGCATGTTCTCACTGTCCATCTTCCTTTCATTTAACATAGTCAGGTAGATTGTACCATGACTTTCAGGTTACACAATACCTTGAGAAGGCTTCTTTTGTCATTTTTTTCTTTTTAACAAAAACAAAAGGTTGATGTAAAATCTAACTTTTCCCAGAAAAATGAAAGTAAATTCTTAAAATGTATGCGTTATTTAGGAAAAAAATAGAAGTTAATCAAACAGTTGGTGTCATAATCCACACAATGTGTTGACTTTTTAGGTGAAATGGCATCCTCCCAGAGCTCTTATGACAAGGGCCTCACTGGCATTTTTTGTTTACATGTGATATCACAGTTTCGGTTCTCCAGTCAATTTGCTCTTCCATCCGATCGTTCCTTATTGAGGTCATGGAACATGGTTTACTTTGGTTTTGATGTTGACATTATTTGCTTCTGAAAACTGTTCAGTATTTTTTGACAGATTTTTGGGGATGTGATGGCCTGGAGTAAATCTTACCAATATTGCCAGCTTTGGACCCAAATGTTGTTTGATTTCAGCCATGATAGGCAGACAGTGGTTCTACTGAGTTATTTCAGCAACATTCCTTGAGTTGGTTCCCTGTTGGTCAACATTACCAGCAGTGTTGTAAAAGGACATTATCTTAGCAGCGATATGGGATGAATATGGATGGTGGGTTGTATGGCCCGTGCTGTGCGTTGTTGCATTTCTATACAAAGGGCATAGTACAACTGAACAAGAGCAAATAAAGGAAGTAAAGGACAAGAACAAATAAAGCAATGGTATTAAGAACAAAAGCAACTTAAACTTAACAGAAGTGAAGGTAATGGGTGATCTGGCTCTGATGCAATGTTTTTTGGCATTGGAGATGAGGACGCATCTAACTAACCTTTTTCAGTTTCAGCCTTAAATTCTTTGATACCAAGGTTTAAACTCATCACAAATAGATGAGCTTGGGAACTGGTGCCTGAAGGGTTAGCAGGGAGCAGAAGCCATAAGCCGAAGGGGAGGTATCCATGGCAACCCTGGAAGTGGGAACCACCCCCAGAAGCAGCTGCTTACTGGCACCGTCACACTGAATGAATCAGTGGAAACAACTTACCTGACCCATACTTACCTAGAGGCCAGCAACCAAGAGGGAGGGAGGGGAAGGGGCGAGAATCCGCAAAGATTCGCTAAAACACAGATCAAATGATCCACAACGATCAGCTAGCAGTACTGCACATGTAATGCAATGAGACACACTAGCCCTGCAAGTCTCCAGAGGGCTGCCCCTTAGGTCACGTACTGTGAAGGGAGGAACCACTGACTACATTGGTTTGAGTCTAATTTTGCCTAAATCATATTTAGCCACATATACAGTGACTGCTCTTCCAATTAACTTTTCTAAGTAGCATGACACCATGATCTGTACTGCTATGTATTATTAGGGAGAAAAATGTGAAAACTATTCAATTAGTCTGCAAGATCATCCTTCATAATAGAACTAATGTAGTCATTAAATTTAGTACAGGGCAGATCGATTTAAGTATGTTTTGGCACGCTCTACAGCATTCAATTTTTGCCGGGCACAGAGACTACAAGTCATGTAGTGCCTTTTCTAGAGCTGAAATGTGGAAAGCTGTTTTAAGACTTTTTCTCCACCTTTTTGTCTTCTTTTCTTACAGTTGCTCACAGGACTTGTACGTTTTATTAGTTTTTGGATTAGTAATTGCCCTTTCAGCAGCAAGACATTTTCTATGGCTCTGACTGACCTTTTCCTTTTTCAGTGCTTTGCTCTTAAAGTTGTTTGTTCCACTTCTTGTAGACATTTCACTGTCCTTCAGTGCTATAGTAGGGTGTATCGAGCATATAGTACACTATTGTACCCCTTTCTTGTTTGTTTGGATATGGTTATGATACTGAAGAGCTGTGCTTTGTCAGAATGGACAAAGTTGGTGAGTAGCCAGGGATGAGCTCAACACCACTACCACTGAAATGACCTGGTGCATTTCAGTTTATACTCTTAACATTTGTTCTTATTCACCCTTTCCGTCTCTGTTTAAGCCTCCAACTTCCTTTCACCCTCCATCTTCCCCTCTCCCTCGTCATCCTTCATCTTTGTTTCATGCATGTTCTCACCGTCCATGTTCCCTTCATCTAACATAGTCAGGTAGATTGTATCATGACTTAAAGGTTACACTATACCTTGAGAGGGCTTCTTTTGTAGATTTTTTTACTTTTGAACAAAAACAAAAAGTTGATTTAAAATCTAACTTTTCCCAGAAAAATGAAAGTAAATTCTTTAAATGTTTGTGTTATTTAGGAAAAAAAAATTAATAAAAGTTAATCAAACAGTTGGGTGTCATAATCCACCTAGTGCATTGACTTTTTTGGGCAAAATGACTTCCTCCCAGAGCTCTTATTACAAGGGCCTTATTGACAATTTTTGTTTACATGTGATATCATTTTTGCTCTTCCATCCCATCATTCCTTATTGAAGTCATGGAACGTGGTTTACTTTGGTTTTGATGTTGACATTATTAAGCTTATGAAAACTGTGTTCAGTATTTTTTGCCAGATTTTTGGGGATGTGATGGCCTGGAGTAAATCTTACCAATATTGCCAGCATTGGACCCAAATGTTGTCTGATTTCAGCCATGATAGGCAGGCAGTGGTTCTATTGAGGTCTTTCAGTAGAATTCCTTGAGTTGGTTCCTTGTTGGTCAACATTACCAGCAGTGTTGCAAAAGGACATATTATCTTGGCAGCCATATGGTATAAATATGGATGGTGGGTTGTATGGCCCATGCTGTGGGTTGTTGCATTTCTATACAAAGGGCATAGTACAACTGAACAAGAGCAAATAAAGGAAGTAAAGGACAAGAACAAATAAAGGAATATTATTAAGAACAAATGCATTTTAAACTTAACAGAAGTGAAGTTAATGGGTATTTAGAATGGACTTGAACAATTCTTGATTGCCAGTTGAATTCACTAACCCAAGTAATTACAGCCACCCAATCAATACAAAGTTAGATAAGAGAACCAACCAATGAAAATTAAACAATACTGAAATAAAATGCATTGTCAACCAAGGTAACTGCTATAGGAGACTAGTTGCTAGACTTAACAAGATTGTTATATTTGTTTTAATACATGCACATGCCCAATGTGTCTGTCATTTCATTGATGTCCAAGAGCAGCATTCCCTTCATTGGTTTACTGTTGGCTAATATTGCCACCAGTGACCCCAAACATCACATAATGTTGGCTTTAATAGCCAGGTTGGCAATTCCGTACACATAAATGGTGGACCGCCTGGATGGATTGGTAACTATAGCATCAAAGTGAGGCTAGAAAGGCCTCATATAAAAACATGGCGTCGCTCAAGCGATAAATTATGGTAATGTTTTCCACATCTTTGGAACACGTATAAAAAACTGGCTTGACTCTCTGTTCTTTGTACAACTCAAGCAGTTTGCACTGTGAA
>Ga0126339_10004432_pt1 | contig 10377 bp, 5 predicted proteins | sample OrbTmetagenome_2_FD_92532 | JGI IMG/M metagenome (GOLD analysis project Ga0126339, IMG submission 92532) | Coral microbial communities from Petempiche,Puerto Morelos, Mexico - Orbicella T R C metagenome | ecosystem: Host-associated > Invertebrates > Cnidaria > Coral | place: Petempiche,Puerto...
CGCACATGGAAGCCTTGAGCTTGGTGAAGGAGAACATAAGATTCCAATGTTATCGCAATGTTCCTCAGAGGACTCGCGTACATCATCTGGTGCTACTAAGAGAGACATTGACCTTCCTAGAGATGATGCATCCCTTATATCCTCCGTTGGGTCTTGGAGGTCTCTACGAACAAACCATTCTCGAGGCTTCCAAAGTGATCCCTCTATCGAGCTTGAGACACATCAGGAAGCAAGTGAGCAGCATTTCTCGACAGACGAACATCTTAGTCGCAGAAACCTAAGATATGCAAAACCATCTACTCTAGAAGTGGAAGCAAGAGGTCAACCTCACGTTCAACAGATTTCCTCACTGCTCTCAGAGGATGTATCCGAACCACGTGATGATTTAAGGACAAGTGCCAGTGGAAGATCTAGAGTCAGCTTAGGCTCCGCTCATTCCTTAGAAGCGGATACCACACATCAGAAATCCGAAATTCAACTTTTGTCGGAGTCATTTATGCAGAAATCGGAAGGTGTGCTTACTGCTTCTTTAAAAACACAGGAGTCAGCAGCAATCATTACTGAAACCGCCCATGGTAGCCTTGAGCTTGGTGAAGGAGACCACGAGAGTCCATTGTTATCGCAATGTTCCTCAGAGGACTCGCGCACATCTTCTGGTGGTTCTAAGGGAGACATTGACCTTCCTAGAGATGATGCATCCTTCATATCGTCCATCGGGTCTTGGAGGTCTCTACAAACAAAGCGTTCCCAAGGCTTCCAAAGTGATCCCTCTATCGAGCTTGAGACACATCAGGATTCAAGTGAGGAGTATTTCTCGACAGACGAATTTCCTGGTCGCGAGAGCTTACAATCATCTAAACCAGATACTTTAGAATTGATTGCCAAAGATCAACCTCTCGGAGTTGAATTGTTACCGTCCGGCTCTTTCGAGGACGATTCCCTTTCCCTTCAGCAAAGAAGCATTGAAGATCAAGGAAAATCTCAATCATCATACACAAAATTCCAACAGGAAGGTTCGTCTGATGATTCTGAAGATACTACGCAAGAACCAGAAACCTCTACTCCACGAAAGACGTTTCTTTTGTTTGGCCGTAAGAAGAAAAAGTCTTGGTCACGCGGTAAGACTTCGAGGCATGATTTTCTGCCTCAAACAGAATCGGGTGTTTTGCCTGCTCCTTCTACCCAACAAGAGAATGCGCCAGAAGAAACTACCTCATCGGTTTCTCACCACTCACCTTCAAGGGGTTATACTCTATCTTTGCAGTCAAGCGAACATAGAGCAGCATCGACGTCTTCCTTCAGTACGACGCGTACCGTCGAATGGACAGCTCAGTCCCAAACCTCGGATACTGATCTATCAGCGTTGCAACCACCTATGGATACTTCAGACCCTGAACGTTTGCAGCATACAAGCCCGTCGTGGTTAAGACGAGACAGTAGAGAACCGCTATCCTTGGACGAGACCCATGACAATGCAGCTGACGCCTCTTCCTCAGGGCTTTTGAGTCCGGAACTGTCGAGTCCACGAGTTTCAAGGCAAGAAACATCGCATGCGGGTATTTGCATGCTGATGTCTAGTGTGAATAACCTACTCATCAGCGGAGAACGACCTCGCGATGACGACACAAGCAGTGAGTCAGATAAGTAGCAATGAAGAGAACTGTATTACAGTTGATCCAACTGTAAGGCTACCTATACAGCTTCCGTCTACTTTCCGAAGAGGAGAATTAACGTTTATCCTTGTGGAATGATGCCCGGTTCATACTAGAATTCTGCAAAAATTGTAAATGGATATTTAAATGCGGTGACGCGTAGATATGGAGTGCCTCAATGATAATATTGCTATTTTAACGCCAGCAGTAACTTTTGGGTAATGAAGTCACAAAAACCGTGATAAATTACTAGATACTTTTCTGTGATGAGTTTCGATGAGATAATATGCATGCGCGGACTCCCTAGTTAGATTTCTTTTACACTGTCGCTGACGCCCTCTCAGTAATCGAGCTACAGTTGTTTTTAAGATAATAGTTGCAGTCTTATGATTAATGATGCATGGGATCAGAGTCAGTCATTGTCGGTAGCAAGGCAAATTGCACATACAAGGACGTTTATGTAGGTAAATAAACAGGATATTAAACACAGATTGGCGAAACACAGATGTTTATGCAGATCTTCTTTTTTCTTAATATTTATTACCATAAAAGCCAGTAATCTTTGTCTACTATTCCAACCCAACATTACAACTTCAATTGCTATTTCGCTTTAAAGCGCATACAACGTACAAGATTGTGTCCATTTTAAAATTATTCATACATTACTATTATAAAACGCTTTTCATCTGTTCTACAAACTATTTAGGATTAAGACTGACTGAGTAGTGTCCAACTTCGAGCTTCATTTGTTTTAGTGCTTCATTGTTGTTTGAAACGAAAGGGAAGTGGATACTCGGACAAAAGAAAAGCAGGTTTTCTGAGTCAGGATTATTCAATGAGCTCAGACCATAAAAACATGTCAGTAATTTATACTCGATGGCAATAGCTGGAAACCTGGGAGTTAATAACTGACACATCCAGGATTGCTTAGTCTAAAAAGAGACAATATTTTTAATAGTGGAGTTCTTTGTAATGGTCATTAAAAAGTTGCACAACTTTGGAATTCATATTTATCTACATTCAGTTACTTATATTATTAGTCTGGTAACGTTTGGCGTGATATGAAATTATGAATGGAATCCCAGTCATCACAAATGAGGGCACCATATGAGTGTTCTCGAAATACTACTTTTGCTAGTTCCTTTTGTCCAGCGTGCAGAAATACTGCTTTTTGTTATGCTTTACATAAGCCGGATTCAAGTTCTTAGCTCCAGAAGGGGGAACCCTTGATACGTTACATTGGTTGAAACATCTTACACGGTTTTGTGAATATTTTTGATGTCCAATAGTCTTCACCCTGAAACTGACATGCATTATCATTGACTTGAGCTTCGCCACTGGTTCTTGTTGATGATTCTTGGAAACAACAACTTGAATGTGTTTTCTTTTTCTTTTCTTTATCTATCTTCGTGATTTTCCAGGGCACTTGATTCGTAGAAGATCCTTGATTTGGTCAGGTTGAATCGCGTAGTTGAAGATGTAGAAGTCATCGACAAAACCTCTAAGATACCTTCCACCCAGGTCAAAGCTTCCTAAACAGGCCTTGTAGCCCCAAAAGTCGTCGAGAGGTCCACTGCCTCGTGAGCTGCCCTGTAGTACTCCATTCACATACACCTGTAAAATAAGCGAGTCAAGCGGCACATTAGACTGTTCACACTTGGTGGCCGAGCACTGGTGCCCGGGAACCGGCACTAAGTAGCGTTGCGTTCAGACACTGGGTACTGCAACTACTCAAGTCGAGACCTTGTACCCGGGCACGTGCACTGTGCCCGAATTCAGGTTTTAGAACTTGGGAAAAAGCTGTGTTCACATTAGTGCCCAGCGAGAGTTGTACTCGGCACCGTGCTCAAGCCCCAAGTATGAACATAGCCTTATAGTGAAATAATTCTGGTAACCAAATCTGAAAGTAGCCAGGATCACCACTTCCGGTCATGCGATCGTTTCGTTTTGGAGAGGAGTAGTGCCTAACACTAACAGCGACTTTTTGGTGACTATGAAACTAATTTGATCCGCTATCTATTAAGGTTTTTTTTTTCTCTCGAGTTGGTACAAGAATGCTATTAGGGGGCGAATCTGGGCAGTTTGTTGTTCTTGTTGTAATCAAGTCATTTCAGTTATTTGAAGGAATACCTAATTAGTATAGAGGAATACATATTATCATTGAATTTCTTTAACCTTATCACCCAATCACCTCTGAATCACGAAATTAACGTGGAGGAATCTCTTTATTCTTATTTATTGAATCTAGGAAATCTAATGATATGGGTTAAATTCATAGACTCTTTACTAATTTCTCTAACATTCACGCTCGAATTGCAAACTGAAGGCAAAAGATTTGTAGAGAATCATACTTGAAGTCTTCCAGCTTTATTTCAAGTTCCTCACCCTTGTTGTCAACAAAGTTCTCCGAAAAAGCTGCATTGATGTCCATTATTAGAACGTAACATATTCCCAGACAAAAATCTTTTACGATAGCCATGTTTGTCTTTCTAAACAATAGAAATTAAACGCAAATCATTTTCACTGTTTCCGTGTATTGTTGCATGTGGCCGCCATGATGGCAAGTATTAAAATTAAGCTACCTTCGCCTCCCCTGAGTTGCTGTCGTATGAGCCAATTAGATGTGTCCAGACATCGGGCTTGATGATGTCATTAGTGAAAACAGTGAACACTGGATTCTGGAAGCGGTTTCGATGAAACCAACGGACCCTGCCGTCATCAATTTCAAAATGATATCCTCCTGTTGAGAGAAATGCAATGGAGAAGGTTTATCCGATAACCAGGTCAAAAACTCCAAACTTCCATGTGAGTTCCCGTAAGTATATTTGTGTAGTAAACGTCTTTGACCCTTTCCGGTATGGAGAGGTAAGGTATAAGTTTAGACACGGTCTTTATTCAAGACTAGTGAACTTGTTACAACCAAGATAAGTCTACGCCTTCCTCCGGCTTCTAATCTTCCAATCTGATTGGCTAATTTGCCGTTGTCGATAAGAGTCCAGACAATGCTGCTCTCGTCAATGTGTCACGCTCTTGGCCACGCTCTCAAAAAACATTTTCTTTGACGTTGAAATTGTGGCAAAAAACAAATCGAATGTGGTTTAGTGGCTGCGCCTCGCGAGTCTACAACATTTTGACCACTGTGATGACGCATGTCGTTGTCGATAAGAGTACAGACAACGCTAAACCACATTCGATTTGCTAAACATAAACACACAACAAGAGAAAGCCTTCGTTACCCATTATTTGTCCAATGTTCATCACTCGAGCAGTGCTAAAGACGGAGTGGTATCCACGAGACGAGCCAACAAGGTTTACCCAGGACGCCACAGTTATACCAGTACGGGGCTTGCCTCTGAATGTTGTATCCTCCAGCAGGATGTCGCCAGACTTCCCTAGACTTGCATAGTGCCCGCAGACTCCTCTGTGTGGGGCGATAAAGGCGCCCTTGTCCAAGAAGGCGTTGTTACCTTTGTCAGACTCATCCAATACCACTTGGTTTTCCCACTTTTCGAATCCTAAGTGCAGAACTACGAAAAGAAGAAATGCTTCGTATTTGCAGTGTTCTTTTACTTACCATATCGTCTCGACAAGGCGATAATCTCTAAGCTCTTCCGTTGATTCTAAAACGTACTTGCTCTATAACTGAGGAAAATATTTCCAAAGAATTTTAAGAGACCCATTGTTACCGTACCCAATTTCGCAATTACCTAATCGGAAGCCGGGTCTACTGTCCTGATATCCTGCGACATTAAGTCGCTGACCTGATATGGTCATTTTTGGGAATTTGGTAACGATGAATACCTAATCGTACCTTTTCTTGATACGCTATGGCGGCATATCAAGCTCGTTTGGTCTCGCGTGTTTATTTTAGCTTGACTTCTCGCCAACATGCGAACCATGGCTCGACCAATGCCACCGAAGCGCATCAAAAAAATACGACTACGCAAAAAATCGTCCAGGTGCCAGAAACAACATGAAATCACTCAGATCCTACACGTACCTGGACACCCTGGAAGGTAACAGGAAATGGTCTCAAATTCTCTGCCTGACTTAGGACAGGCCACACCATCACACATCCGGGACCGCATTCTTTTGCCAACACCACACGTGACAGAACACGTTGAGTAGGGGGACCATTCTAATGCTTCAGCTATGTAACAAGAAGAGCCGCATATCAAATTGCGTTATGTATAGAACCCTTCGATATTATTTCCTCTTCTACCATAGACGAGCCATTGATCCTTTACATACCAATTTACCGTGCGTTTTGAAGTAATTTCCCTTGTCAACGAACATCAATACGTCAATTGCAGTTGCATAAACAAAAATTCATCTAACTTAAATTTCACATTTACAGCCTGATTATGAGCAGGATAAGCTGGGTCTGACTGATTCTGCGTATCAAAAATAAATAAATTCCAGATAAAGAGGACCCTAAGAATCCTGAAAAAAATGCACGATTAAGCCTGAGGCACATAATAATAGACTATATTCGCGATGTCCAAACGCAACGAACGCACTAAAACGAACTCAAGAGAGTTAAGGAGCAACCAAAAGAAATGTTTGCAAAGAAATATAAAAACTAACACAATAATAATTATAGAAAGAATGATATTATATCTATGCCCCACAAAATTCTGTCTTTGATTACCAGCAAACTTTGACTGTGAGGCTCAGTTGTTTTTACTTCTTCCATCAGGTAAAGAGAAATTTGGTCAAGATTGTGTAGCAATGAAACAGCGGCGATTTCCTGGTATATCAGGAAGCGGTTGCTTCATAAAGTATTGAACGGCCTAAAAGCCAAATACCACGGAAAGAGATAGGATTTAGGCTCTACAGATGAATTGAACCATGATGGTAATGTAGTTATAAAGCGAATCAGAACAATACATACTGTGTTATCAGACTCGAAAGCTGCGCATTTTCGGGTAAGAAGTTGCCCTTCTACTCCTATAACCTGTCAAATATACGTGCAATTCTTATGCACTGGGCAGCGGGTGTTGAAAAAAGATTACAACCAGTCCACTGACGGTTCTACCTGTCGTGTATTCATAAAAAGGCCGACGACTCAGTGAAACGAAATCAAGATGGCAGTATAAACTGTTTAATTTCGAAAACCAGAACCTCGTGTACAAGATCAAATATGGAAAGCGGATCACGTGATATACTCTGCTTGTAGTTTTATAGGGAACCCAAATGGCAAAATCTGACACGACCGATCGAGTGAATATCATTATGTTCGTTCATTGATACGTATTCATTGATAAAAAGTGGAACATTTTTGAACTGAATTCAGCTGATTAACTAGATAGGCGGAAGAAAGAAGAATTTTGTCTGAGATTATGGCGTACGTACCTACAAATGACCTAACTCAGCAATTTGTTTTGCGACTGTTAAATTTATATCAATTGCCAAATAAAGGCTGCAAAAATCATTTCTTTGCGTGGATCATACACATTTTTATAAACAGTGGCATAACGTACCAGAACAACTGCTCGTGCATGGGACAACTTGAGTTTGTACTCCGGGGGCTGTACAGTCCTCCGCACTGCATCTCCGGTACCGCTTCCTAACACCCGATCCACAGGTCACGGTACACTTGCTGAATGGACCCCACTGAAACGTTCCATGGTTGTGAATGGTACTTGCCTTGCTGCTGCTGAGGTCGTAAGCCTGCTGCCTGCTTAACACTGCTGCTTGTTGGTGACTATCACTGATGGGTAGCGGAAAATCTGGATGTACATGCAACCGTATGGGCAATTCAGAGACAGGAAAGTGGCTATTCTGGTTTGTTACATTGATGTGAGTTTGGATGTGGTATGGTCGAGGAGCGCTTTCATTCAATTCTACCCCTTTTGTGTGGGAGTGTTCATGAGCCGTTAGAGGTGGATTCATTTTTGTCTTTCCAGTTGTATGTGTCTCTGGTGGTCTTGCCACATCCACAACAGGAGATTTGCCTTTCGTTGACGCCGTAGCTTTACCTTGAACGTTTTGATAGGGTTTAGCTTTGACAGGTTCTTCGGCAACCTTGAAAGACGATTCACTGTTATCACTAACCTGAACTGGCTTGAAGCTCTGACCTTAAAACAACCAAAATAGTGAGTATTATTTCTCAATCCACAGTTGGGATACCAAACTGGTGTTTTATAGCTAAGTCACGAAAAACGCAATATATTTTTCAAAACTTCTAAGACTGACCTAAATGATCACAGCCATAAAGCTCTGCACGCATACAGATGTGTACGCCATACCACGCCAATGGATGGATTCTAACATACCGAGCTGTGATTGGGTGTTTTAAATGACGCACTGCTATGGTTTTGCTGTCGTCGTTACCAACAAATGCCTGCCAAAAAGAAAAAAAACAAAAAAACAGTGTATCCGTACTTATCCTGACGATTAATTGACGATACTTAACGCCGATTTGTGTAACATGAAAGGTCAAGAAGTAGTGATGGTCTCCTTGGATGGGAGAGTAGCAGAGTACTACTTGTGTTTCGTAACGTTCGCCGTTACCTATATGCTTCCGGGTGGAAATGGTACTGTTTTAATAAAGATCCTTGACAAGGAGCACAACACAATAACCCCTAGCCAGCTTGAGAACCCGGAGCCCTTGGTCGAACTGTTAGGTCACTGCCCCTGTCCACATCAGTTTGTGAGCTGGTTCGATTCGGCTAACGTGTTGCACAACACACACAAATTGCACAGCTGTAACCTCCCAAATGAACTATCAGGTGGTCTGAATTGGACAAGGATGTAAACGCGTTCGCTGAATCCCTCTAAGTTGAATTTCCCTGTTACCTTTTGCCTGTTATCTTCGGTGTAGTTTGTCCACTTTAGTCCATTGGCGCTGTATGTTATTCTATAACTCATTACCCAGCGGTCGTCAGTTACTTGTCCTTGCGTTCCCATACCTAAATAATAAAATAAGAGATTTCCATTTTACTGCTTGTACGATGAACAGCCGACCAGCCTTTTGGTTTAAAACGAAATAATCATTCTAAAAGCTAGGCATCTTAAACAATAGTACAGACAGTATTGGGCTCCTTTAAAAATCAAGTTTGTGGCATTCTTGAATGGAACTGAATCCTAACACGCATTTCCCCTGTGATCAGATTTCCCTTCATTGATGCTTTATTCGTCGCTGCTTCTTTTGGCTAGTATTTTAACAAGCAAAGAAAGAAACCATGGCCGGTATTTCATAGAAAGACCACACAAACATGACAAGATGCATGAGTAACTGAGGAAATTAATGTCATTGAGCTTTTTTAAAAGTGATGTGTGAGATAACTTCACTTATCAACGACTAAGCAATGCTCGTTTTATAGCAGTAACTGACCTGTGACTTTTCTCGGCTTTTTGAGATCAATTTCAAGAAACTGCTCCTTATCTGCCAGCTTTGCACACCAGCTTCCTCGGGTGGAAACACGTTCGTTCCGAGCAGTTATAACACGTGCGTAGAACGCTGGATGTGCTTTGTCTATTGTAGATGAGCCGGAAATCTCGTGGTCCAAGATTGTGCCATTTGACATTCCCATTGGTGAAAAACATTCTACATGTGTATAAAAAAAAAAAAAAAATCATCAGGGCCTGTTTGCGGGTGTGTTGTAAGGTTAGGACATCGAATAAGTGCATGGAAGAAAAGGAATAGGAATGGAAGCTCTCTATTTTCTTGTACTAGAGTCGCGAACCAAAACTAGCATTTACAGTGAAATCTTACTGTACTGCATGGGAAGCCTGTCAGAGAAACGATTGACTTTTGCGTATCTCGCTTTACTGTTTGCTGTGGAAACTATTATAAAAATAAGATAATATTACCTGGGCAACTCGGATTGGTGCACGGCACTCTCTCAGTGTATGACTCTGTTCCTGGTGGACAGTTTTGATTTCGTTCATTGCCTTTTGGTTGACATTTGATGACCCTTTTCTTGGTTCCTTTACCACAGCTTACGCTGCATTCTCCAAAATTTGACCATGTAGTGAATGGATTAATGCTATCTATCGCGGATAAATCCGTTTGAACTGTGTCAGAGAGCAATCCTGATAGACAGATTAAGGAGGAAAATTAATGAGCCGAGTGATGGGCGTTTTTTAATGCGTGTCTAATTTTATTTAATGGTCGAGTTAGAAATTAATAAAAAATATCTGTAAGTATTCGGTCTGCCGTATCTCAGACGTCATAAGCGACTTGTCTCTGAATCAAAATGAGTCTGCGAAACTACTGATATGAGACTTATATTTATCTGCTCAGCTCGTTCATTATCTACGACCTTTATCAAGTGCAAATGTGAAGAGCTTTCCCAGACGTTTGCGCAAAACTTTTAGAAGCTATATTGCATAATTTTGTGAGAAACTTTACATTCCAAGTACGCTTGTTAACTTCCCAGACATTCTTTTTCACACCCAAAAGACTGTTACGTTGTTCACTCGACTCTTCATCGTGTGATCAGACTTCTAAGTTTTACTTCGAGTTGACTGGTTAATATTCGGTTGTTCCTTAGCTAAAAGCTGTGATTTGCTGTGTGATCACCGGCTTCCCTTCAGCATTTCAATTTTTGTTCTGCTTTAGGAGTGTTGAAAAAGGGCTGAAAGAAGCAATAAGTTACCTTATTACATGAAATTTTGGCGTCACGTTAATTTAGCGATTTTGAAAAATCCGTATTTAGCGACACTTTAATTTAGCGATTTTTCGTAAATTTTGCAACATAAGTCACTTAATTTTAGC
>Ga0126339_10004433_pt1 | contig 10376 bp, 6 predicted proteins | sample OrbTmetagenome_2_FD_92532 | JGI IMG/M metagenome (GOLD analysis project Ga0126339, IMG submission 92532) | Coral microbial communities from Petempiche,Puerto Morelos, Mexico - Orbicella T R C metagenome | ecosystem: Host-associated > Invertebrates > Cnidaria > Coral | place: Petempiche,Puerto...
GTACAAAACAGTGCGCGATCTGTGAAAAATTTTGAATTAAATTCGTGGCTTTAGACCGGGCTTTGATGTTTCGTGCCTCCTTACTAACTAATTGAAAATTTATAATATTTCGCCCCAATTTCGCTATCGTAAGTAAGCTATGTTGTTAGAACGGCATGGGTTTTTATGTTGTGTGTGATTTTTCTGCAGTTGTTTGTCTGAAGATTGCACTGAGTAAACTTTTGGGATATTTTATTGTTGCTTTAGCTTCCATTGGTAAGTAAAAGTTTATGCTAATTAGTGAAGCAGAAGTTGTATGTTTCAAGGGCGTTCGGGTCACGCGAAGATGTCAGCAGTCATAGTCAGTCACGCGATGTTTTTCTTACAATTGTGGGAATACATCTGCATTGGACTGGACTAAGGAATAAAAGGCGTTTATAACAATGAGCAAATGATCAAGCTCCCACCACCAGAAGAGAAAAAATATCTTGCACAGTTTCTATAAACTCAAAGTTGTGAAACACGAGCGGAAACCCTGGATGAGTACAAGAGATCTAGAAAACTTCAATAACTTTCGGGGCGCGTTACTTTAATGTCAGACTTAGGTAATTCCCCTGAAATAAAACTGCCAATAGATTTTTGTTCAAACTTTGTCCACTGAATATTTATCATATGAGAACTTTAATTATAAAATAAAAAAAGGGGGGTGCCCATGCTCGTTAAGGAGGAGCGAGGCACTAAAAATGTCCCATTTTAGCATTATTTAATGCTTATTACAAGAACGAATTCCAAGTTATTGTAAACTCTTTGTGAGCCAAGACTCATGAAAACACGTCTCAAACTACAGTCAATACTTGTGTCGGACACAAATAAACTTTTTAAGTTTGATTTTGACAGACAGCTAAATCCCTGTTAAAATATTGGAACCAAATTGCTTGCCACGGCTATCAAACTGCAAAATAGAAAAGACTACAGTGCAGCTGCTATTTTCCTTATTTATTCAATTTTCAACAGTAGAAATCAGATCAGTCTTTTCTCCCGCAAAGCTAATGATTAGTTGATTAAAATGACTGGAAAAAAATTTGGGGTGCCCGAGCTCGTTAGTGATGAGCCATAGCCATTTTTCAACTGACAGAACTCAATATCAAGGCAAATCCGCCATGTTTTCAATGTGCGCGTGCACGAACGCGCGCTAATGACGCCATAAATTATGCGCAGTGAGGATGCGCAATGCAAATGTGAGGAATCACCTTAAAGAATTGCACCGATTCAAATTGTCAGCTAAAAAATAACGCGTTTTTTAACTGACAATTGAGTTCTGAGATCAAAAAAAGTTTAGATGGCCGAGAAATGTCCTAAAATTATAAAAGATATGGCTGAGAGATCCACGAAAATTTTGTCGAGAACTGAGATTAAGAATTCGTTATTAATAAATAGTAAATGCCAAAGAAACATGCCCAGAGTCATACGCCTGGACTTACAATTTCAAGTGATAAAAGCAGTAAAGGTGGATAAAAGTTTTGTTTCTCCATTTCGTTTTAGCTAAGTTACCTCAGATAATCAAGGTTCTACGAGCGTCCAGTGTGGAAGGCCTCAGTTTACTGTCCTTTATCACTGAACTCACGACAATGACTGGCACCTTCAGCTACAGCTCCGCAAGGGGATTTCCATTCAGGTAAAAAGAATCATTTCTTAATATAAGACCTATATGGCTAGCTCCGTGAACGGGCAAGATGAACCAATTCCTGCGCTGTGATTGGCTAACCGAGGGGGCGAGACGGCGCTATCTTGCAACAAAAATTTTCCCGAAAGCCATATGATAAGTCCTCTATTGAGCAAGGTTGTTGCAGTCACGATGGCTGGATATTGGCCTCGTTCTTTTGTTGCGAAAAAAGAACTTGGCCAGTATCCAGCCATCTTGACCTCACGCTTGGTCATATTCGTTCACTTGGTACTGGATCGGAACTAGCTTGCAACTGAGGCTAATTCGGGGAGTCATTTCAAATGCAAATAGCATTCATCTCTTTTTAACGATATTCCCCGCATGAGCCCCTACTGCAAGCTTAAGTAGTCTTTGTATAGCTGCATAGTATCTTTCTTGAGATACTTAGGGGTTTAAAGAACCATACACACACCCCAATTTAATTTTCCTTTTTCTTTTGTTTCAGCACGTGGGGCGAGAGCCTGTTCAAAGCTATCCAGACCTGTTTCCTTGTTATGTTGTTTTTCTACTACTCTAGCAGACCTTTGGCAGCCGTCTTGTTTCCCTTTCTTTATGGTGCCATTGTTTATGTGGTGTTATCTGGACTGACACCCATTGCTGTCCTGGTTCAGCTGGTTTCTCTTAACATCCTCTTTCTTAGCATAAGCAGGGTGAGTTTCTTTTTTCATGCTCTATAAGCTGTGTCGAGCTGTGCTAATAACCCGTGTCGAGCCAACAAAAAAATCTGGCCAATCACGACAGACACAAAGAACGGAATGAACCAATCGGACGTCGAAGCCGACACTCGTCAGAGGGCGGGAAAAGATGCAACCAGTGTTGAGCGTTCAAATCAGGCGCCGGGCGGGAAAACAATTACATTACTTGCAAAAAATTTCGGACGTTTAATTTTCGGGCACTTTTTATCTCACTTTGGACAAATTTGAGACAAAACTTTTGGACACTTTGCTGAAACATAGCTAACGTAAGTTTACGCCTATAAATTACGTTCTAGACATGAAACAACATCTGCGAAAATAATAGTTTTACTGCACCTTCGAGGTTTTACAGATGCACCGTCGGGGTCAAGTCGTTTGTTCCATAAAGGAAACTGACGGCTTTGGTGCTAATTAAAGTGCTATAATGTACTGCAAATATTTCGGACGCTTAACGTTTCGGACGGTTTTATTTTCGGACACCAATTTTTGTCCGAAATTAAAATCGTCGGAAATGTTTTACAAGTAATGTTTCCAGAAAACGAGTTGGGTAAAACCTTTCAAGCTCGGAAAAACATGCAATCAGCGTCGATGGCGAAAACATTGGATTCGTCGTCAAGGGCGGGAAAGTCGAAAAGGAGAAGTTTGTGTGTAATGGGTGTTTCTAACCAGACAAATTTTTGATAAAGGAATTCAACATCGATTTCTTTTAATGTTTCCGAGTCATCAAGGCAAAAATAAAATTGAAGAGGTTTCGTGAACGATTTAAAATAACATGAAATGGCTGGTTACACTCGCTTTAGTTCTAAGAAAAGAGTATATCTTTTTTGACACAAAATTTACAGTCTAATTAGAAATCAATATATGCTGACCAGGTGGTTATATCCTCAGGTTTCGCAGATCGCGACCAACTTCCGTAACGGCCACACAGGTCAGCTATCGTTCGTTATGGTGGTGATGTTACTGTTTAACCATGCCGCCCGCATCTTCACAACCCTGCAGGAGACTGGAGACAAGTACATGCTGGTGACGTTCATCATCTCGACCATATTTAATGTAACCATGGTAACACAGATTCTCTATTACTGGAATGTGAACATTGACGAGCAAAAGAAGAGAGCTTAGAACAGTTTCAGATTTTCTATTCATCAGAAAACCCGCCGATACTGCCTTAAACAATGGCTTGCTTACCCGTTGATTCCAAAGATTTTGGCATAGAATTTTAACAGGAACAAATGCCAATAACCTTTTCCAGCTTATCTTTATACCAAGTTTATCCCTAGAACGAGTACTTATATGATATTTCTAATCCGGACTTTCACTCGGAAATAAGTAAAACCAGACAATCTATCGCATTTTCAGTGTCACTGATTTTATTCGTGTAGAAATAAAGTTTTCATGTTGCTATTTCAGTGCTGTGCACGAGTTGATGTCTACATAAACATATGATCGTGTAGATAAGGCTTCTTTTCTTGTAATATAAGAGAAAAATCTCTGAGTTTTGATTGGTTTTTACACAAAAGGGTTTTCGTTAGTAAACGTAACTCCGAAGTTCACCCGAGGCCAAGATGATCCGAAGACTTCCGGAGATCTCCGCACTTTATCAACAGTTACGAGAGTCCTCCGAAGATTGCCGAAGGACGCTAGACACTGTGATCACTCTGACTTTGCTCTTTTAGTTAGGAAAAAAAGCGCGCAACCTTTACAAATTACAGAAGTACTATTTTAATACATGAATATTCAGGCATACTTGGAGAGAACATACAGTCCCCAACTCTTTTTTAACAACAATTGATTGGCACTTTTTTCAAGAATTCTCGTTTTCCAGACTTCTCAAATGTACAAACTAACTGTCCTTAAAAGTATTCATGAATTTCTTTTAACTGAGTTATTTAACTTAGTGACTGCCACTTAATTTTCTCTCGAAATTAATGATATGACTACCGTGAAAAAGCTTTTTTTCTATGAAAATAGATAAACACACGTTTCTCTACGTGCTATCCTCAATAAATATCAAAATGGCTATAAATATTCCTATTCTATAAAGCTTCATGTTTGAAGTATACTGTGTTTGAACCACTGTAAATCCTTACAAGCTTAAGTCGAATGAAAGAGTTATGCTTAACAATCTTCAAACTTTCCTCAGTACAAAAATCGCACAGTCCATGACGTGTCTAACACGATGGAATAACGTTTATGTCGTGCTTCAAATAACTGTTCGAAGCGTTTTACATACGAAACTACAAACCTGCCCTCAACTCCCGAGAGGAATGCAGCGAATTCGCGGACCTTTTATTCTAATAATTATCTTAACATATCTAGAGACTCTTTGTACTTTGACACTCGCTAATTATATCATATCATTCGTTTTTATTCATATTTGTACCTTATTATTTATCTCATGCATTTTACCCCCAACATTCTTTCACTTTTCACACGTTTTTACTTTACATCTGTATATAAGCCTTACGCGAAATACTTTTTCTTATCCCTGATGATGCCGTAGATCGGCGAAAGCTTGGATTTTTTAAACGATTTTAATATCATTTTACAGTAGTGTAAGGCCTCAACTGAACTTGTGCCACTTTCAAATAACTGTGTTTAACCTTATAGTTTTAAAGCGAGAACCACCTAGTTTTATTACATAGACGATATTACAAGGCCGCGCGGAGATACGACATTTCTCTTCGAGTTTCAACACTCGAAGAGAAATTTCGTATCTTCAAGCGGCCATGTAATGTCCTATTTATTATCTAAACACGGCGAAATAACGAACCATTTAACTTTCGCTGAGAAGGGCGCGATTTACTATGTTACCGTAGCAACAAGATCTTTTCACATGTGATAACATGTTATTTTCACGTGTGAAGATATCATGTTTTCGCGCGAAAGCTCACCTGGTATTTCATCGGTGTTTATATAATAAAAAGTTTTACTATATCCCAAATTGTAAGTAAATTACAATTTGCGCCTTAACCCATGAGTGCAGCCATCTCTCATCGCACGCGGCCGTAGCGCACATTTCTTGTTACGCGCGTGGAGGCCGCGCGTGAAGAAAGGTGGCCTCCATTCAGACTTGACCGCCATTTATTGCTCTCCTTCACGTTTAAAGAGTCCCGTTGTTGATTAGAATGTTATGAAGGCGCCATTGCCTGTTATGCAGACTTGTCAGGCTAGAGTTATCAACAGTAGACGCGTTAAGTGACGTTAAAGTTTGGTTTGCCACAGGGGCGATAGCGGTCGATGAAGTTCGATTGTAAGGTAATAACTGAACAATCTCGGCGATGTTAAAACCAACAGCACACAGAAAATAAACGACAACCAAATACTGCAGGTGATACAGACAGCGGGACAGGGGAACGGGCACTCGGTGATGCCTGAAGGAAAAAGAGCGAAAGAGAAACCCATGGGTATCTTTGTTTTTTCAAGCTAAAAAATATAATAAACTAAACTAAAAAAATAAACAACATACCCAAGCGACTTTCAGTAGAGATACATACTCGAAATGATTTGTACAGTCAAAATGATTTGCGTGCAACTTCATACTAAGTACCCCAATGGGTCATTTTTCTCAAAGTGAGTCTTGATGCCCATCCTTTCATATGAAAATGCATTCGCATGCACCAGGCCTCGCTTTGATAGAAAGGCTTAGGTCAACTCGGAAATGGGCTATTAGCTTTACTTGGGAAGAGATACACACACCTGACAAGGTTACGACAGGGGTGGGGTGGGGTACTCCTTACAATTTCGTATGGGGTAAGCCGCCATGTTCTTGACATGGTAATCTTATTGAATTTATCTTCCAGTCCCAAAACTATGATTCCATCGTACGTGTTTCAGACCTGAAGTTGTATTTGATTATCAAACATATGAAGTAATGGGAGGTTTGCAGCTTACCTGAATGTCTGGCTGTGTGATCGTCTAAGCATTAGAATGACAAAAACTCCGAGTTCAACATTTAACACTAGTGATGTGACATTCCCCAGCACTGTCACAGTTCCCTGAAAGAAGATCACGCACAAACTGTTAACAAGAAACAACTCTGCTTGAAGAGAAGAGCTGTCCTAGATAAATGACCAGAGCCCCTTGGCAAGTAAAGATGAAAAACGATGGTAAGGATGGAAATGAGTGGCAATATAGTTGCAGCTTGCACAATGAAGGAACATTTCTTTAAGGAAACACTTGCTGATAGCGCCTGGGGGTACTCCCTGTAATGGCCCACACCGAGAGGCCCCGCCCAAAAGGGTTACCTTTTTCAGGCTTCAGGTATATAAAAGGGCAGGGATGTCACAGGCTGAGGTATATGAAAGGGGTAGGGAAATCCATCATTTAGGTATTTAAAGGCCTTTAGTTAAAATATTTTGAACAGATGCACCTTATGGCTGTATGGTTAAACTTATTAAGCAAGACTTCATTAACTTCATTTCAAGGGTTTAGAAGAGGGATGCAGTGTTCTTAAGTACGTATGTGAAAGGGGTTCCTTTTTTCAATAAAAGGTACACAAATGGAGTACCGTTTCTGTCAAAATGGACCTTCCCTGCATAACACTTTGCAAGGTACCCCCTCCCGGGGGGAGGGGGGGGGGGAAAATAGCACTCTTGCATTTGTCCACCACCTTTTCTATCCTTAAAAAGACGCATTAGGGTTGGGCTTATCTTCTCTCTGACGTTCAGACCAAACTTCCTGTGGAATAAAGGGGAGGGGGACGGGAGGGAGGGGTTTAGACTGACAGCAAAAGATCACTCACCACCGGATTTAATGCGGCTACAGCAAAGAGAAATCCAAACAGCGACAAAAGAATGGCAATCTTTAGAAACCTGTGGATAAATATGGACGGAACGATTCTTAAGTAGCTTCATCATTTGAAGAATACACAACGGTATGGGACAATATTAAAGGCCCTGTTTTGTTTTGTGGGTGTCAAGGAGAATTCCTAGTTACTTTACCTTGTAATTTCCTCATCAACCAGGGATCAACTATTAATCGCTCATTGATTGTTCCGATCCCTGAATTATTATTTCCTAATGTGTCAACAAATTTTCAGAGATCATATTACAAGAAATGAATGGCAGTCGGTCATGAAAATTAACATTTCAGTCTGATTACTGACCATCTGATGTGAGCTTTACAATAGATGCCTTCCCATTTGGACTTCATCTCCTGCCAGTTAGTTTGAGTTGTGGAATAAAAAGAATCAAACCAACTGTCAACTGTGGAAATAAACACAAAAGTATTTATTTACTTCCCTGACAATACAGGTTGCAAAAATACTGTTTATAACCTTGATTTGTAAGCCTCTGCCCTCTCTGTAAAGGCTCTCTGTCTAGAAAGTCTCTCCTTTTCAAAAAGGTCTTGAAAGCAATTAGTCTGCAAGTGATATATGTAATGGATGTTTTGTGTCTAAGAGATATTCTGTGAAACCTTTGCTGCTTAGAATTGCTGTAAACTTTGACATCCCAATAGCCTGCAAACAGGCTCACATTGGAGCACAAGTGTGAGTGGCATAGCTGTGAGCACGGAATTGAGCGGTGGTGCATTTATGTTTTTTTGACTCCACCCTGCCGGATCACTTTGCTGTTTGCTGCTTGTGCGTGGGACTCAAAGGTGAGCCTGCTTGCAGGCTAACATCCTAAGATCACAATAACATACCACCCATGTACAGGCAAGTCAGGCATAGGAGGGTATGGCCAAGAGAGGTGTCGCAGAGAAGGTAGGATAAAGGCAGTGCACAGTTACAGACCAGAAATTGCCACTGAGAATGACAACTAGGAGGGAGAGAACAGATAATGATGATGATGATGATGACAACGATGACGATAATGATGATGATGAGAGTTTCACATCTAAAATAACATTAATGCAATCTGCTTACCCATATGTTTCATTCCTGCTCCCATAGTAAGAAATGATACAGCAACACTGCTAATCATAAACACTTGAACTAGAAGAGCAATCCATCCATAGCCAGGATAATTTGATTTTATAATCTGTGTACACAAACAAAGTATGTTTTCAGTTAGAAGCCAGAAATTTGTTGGAAATTGACAGAGAGACACATGTGGATGTAATCTAAAAGAGCTGAACTGCAGTAAAAGAGACTGAACAATAAGCTGAGTACCTTACATGTATTTAGAAAACAGCACTAAGAAAATATGCACGCTGATTGGTTGAAAATCGTGTTTCTGTAACTCGATGGAAACACAGAACTAGCACGAGCTGTCGATGTAATGATGGCATGAGCAAAGAGAATTTACATTTTGATAATCAAAGTTAACAAGTTGTTTTCCCTCGTGAAAGTTTGGGAGCACTCAAAAAAGCTGTGGAAAAACTTGCCTGCGGCTCGTGTTCCCACAGCATTTCTTGTTCTCCCAAACTTCCACTCGTGTTTCTATACCTCGATAGAAACATGGAGAGCATGTTTTCTATTTCTTAATGATTATACAGTTAGGCCCATGAGTGAACAACATGAACCCAATCCTGCACTGTGATTGGCTCTGAGCGTGCAAGATGGTGCTATCTTGCCTGCTCAGGATTACTGGTGTGTACCACGAGTATGTAGTGTTATTTTTTCATGTAATAAATTCTTTATTGACCAAGCTTGTTCAGTGAAAATTGCTGGATATTGGCCTCCTTTTTTTGCACATTTACGGACCTGGACTCTGTATCGGTCCATAAACACGCAAAAAAAGAACTTGGCCAATGCGCTTGGTCAATATTTATATATATGTGCATGAATTAACAATGCTTCCAAGAGAGGAAACTAAAAAAAATTAAAGTAATGTGCTCACCTTTGTAAGAGGAATTGCTGATGTAACACCATTTCTTGCAGCCCTGTAAGAAATGCATAGCAAGTTAATGCAATCACCATGGCAACTGGTAAATTTCCAAGCAATGATTACAACTGCCTAGAAAAATTCTCCCATGTCATTGGTTGTTACCTACATTGTATGTGGGCTACGGAAATATCGTAACATGCAATATGAACATACACAAATTGGCACATAAATTACGATGCAAACTCACCAAAAAATTATGACTGCCACACAAGTCAACAACCCAGCAATAACAGATCGATAAAATCCACGTACCTGCAAAATTAATATTTAGTACAAATTCTAATGAGTTTTAGGTTGCTTAGCAATCAAGAAACTTTCATATCCAAAAATTATGTGTCTGAGTGATATAAAGATAATTTATGGTACATTGAAAGCAAAATCTTATTAACCATTTTGGTTAATCATCAAATAAAAACACTAATAAAGTTCATTATCTGCCCCTACCTCTGAAATGGAAGGCTTAACTTTTGCAAAAAGTACTGGAAGGATATTCACAACTGCACCTAAACATCACACAACAAACAAAACATAGCTTATCATAAACATTGCCAAGCCAAGCCTAAGGGCTGAACTTCTGATTGCAATAATTAACCATAAAGGAAAAGGAGGATTTGTTTCTCTTGGATCAGAAACTCAAAAAATGATCAATTGTGAGCACGTAATTGTTCAGTGTGTGGTATTGCAATTTTTTTCCCGTTAAATTTTAACTATAAGCGTAACCAAGATTGTAGAAATTGTGTACGCAATATATCAGGGACTTTCCAAGAGACACAAATGTGCGAGGAATATGTTGGAAGAAAAGTCAAAAACATGCCTGGGGTTAATTTGTGCCAAAATTTTGCCTTTGCACGTACTTCCTTCTTCTCAACCAGGGTATTAACCTGGTTTGAGCCTGTGATCCAATTCAAAACCAGTACCTGGTCAGCGGTCAACTTTGAAAAAAACATGTGACCTCGATGAGCTATAAACCTGAGCTGGAGATATGGGTAAGTGATACTGGTCAGTGGCTAACTTATGTTGACAGCTGTCAATTAATCACAACATGGATGTCCAATATCAATGATGTACCTATGGTAATGGTAGTGCTACTCTCTTATTTTTCAAGGTATTGAGCTTGGCATACTGATGTACATACAGACGTGTGTA
>Ga0126339_10004434_pt1 | contig 10375 bp, 8 predicted proteins | sample OrbTmetagenome_2_FD_92532 | JGI IMG/M metagenome (GOLD analysis project Ga0126339, IMG submission 92532) | Coral microbial communities from Petempiche,Puerto Morelos, Mexico - Orbicella T R C metagenome | ecosystem: Host-associated > Invertebrates > Cnidaria > Coral | place: Petempiche,Puerto...
TATTAGGCAGTTTATTACATTTATGGTTAAACCATATTACATTTATGGTTGTCTAGTTTATTACATTTATGGTCAAATTTTATTACATTTATGGTTGGTGGATTCATTATATTGGTGGTTAAAAGTTATTACATTTATGGTCAGTATTACATTTATGGGTGATACAGATGCTGCGTTTGTTTATGAATTTGTTCTTGGAAGAGTCTGGCATTTCTTGTCAATTTTTTTTCATCGTAAAATAAATGTTGTCCTTTATCCTACCTTATCCTACTTGAGATTCTCAGTAAAACTATCTCTGTTTTTATTGTTTATTTGACTTTCTTTGTGTTGTTTGTAGCCCTAAATTATTGCTTGCGAACTTGAAAATTCACGTTCATTGTTGGCTGTCCTGATTTTGCCGTCTGGTGAAATTACAGGCAAATGACTATGCAGAAAATTACAACTGGATACTTTCTATTATACCTGCATTCTTCAAATTTTTCAGTAAAATCCTATATGTGGTGTCTCAAGTATCCAATTCATAAATGTTTTAGAATTCAATATTTACGAAAATTATTTGACACTGGGTTTCCATACAGTTTTCCAGCCTGCTAAAATAGCGGCAGACTCTCGCAATGATTCTCTGATGAAAAATTTGTAGTAGTTTTATCCTTTTATCCATCCTCTTCAACGAAAAAATTCACTGTCAAGCGTGGCATTCTAGCAATTGTCATACCTTATTATTATGGCAAATTAACGTGACTTAAATTAAAGAGAATTTGAGGGAAATTTCCTTTAAAAAAGGGAATTAACGTGAGGGACGGAGCAAATTTTCAAATGAAGAAAATTAACGCAACTTTTGATGTCTCTTCAGGTAGGCAAGACGAGTCACTTGCCTCATCTAGATTTTAACCCAAATTAAAAACAAAATATGTTTAGTTTGGAAAATAATCCCCAGTTGAACAAGACTGATTTTCCTCAATAAATACAAACAAATATTTAACAACATTGAAAATGGTGTTGCAGAGCTTATAGATTTCAAAGTTTTCTGGTGGGGCCGTTGGGGAGTGGGGAATCTCGCCTCCAGACCCCCTAGTGGCTCATGCGTTCGCCGAATGCAGATCTTGCCTCATCTATGCTAGAAGTCTGGCTACGGCCTTGTTTTTGAGATACTTTGGCTGTTGTACCGCTCTTGTAAAACCAAGAATAAACTATAAATATTGCAGATGTGTACGGAAAAGAGGTTTTTGTTTCCTAGTTTCTATTTGTGCTCGGACAGAATGAAGTTAAGGTTTAAATTAACGTGAATTTTGAGAATTTGCATCAACTTCATGTTCCTATAATAAGTAGTTTTATAATCTACTGTACCCTCACTACAATGTACCATCACAGCACTTTCTTTTAACCATAGGAATCTTGCAATTGTCAGTCCACTGATGCTGATTTGATCACGATGTTCCTAATGGTCATAATAGAAATAAGCCTGGTTCTCCTTTTATTGCACAGGAAAACGGAGATGATTGACTGAATGGTAGGCAAATGCCAGGAACATGGTCAGAAGCTTTAGAAATACTCCAAACTAACTATACCAAATCACTTGTGATTGAAGCTTTAGCAGGTGCTTTGCACTACAAGCTTGTTATCATAACAGTAAATGGGGTAAATTACCTGATTCTTCCACTATACCTTTAGCAGTATAAACCTTATAAATCCGAAGCTCTGGTAAATGGCCACTTTGGAAATTCGAAAAAGAGGCCATATCTAGAGTTGGTAGCTTTCAAGAATAAACTCCGATAAGCTACTGCATAATGAAACAATAGATGATGATCACTTACAAGTCAGAGCAAATGTGTGGTTCTGTAAATTGTAGTATGAGCTAGAGCAAAGGCTAACCCTGAAGCTGTGTTACTATTTCTATCAAATTATTGTTTTTTTTTAAATTTAATTTTGAAGCCATTACAATAATTTTTTATCTATTCTTAAAAAATATGCTGATGCCTCAGCAGCAGGTATATTTCAGTATTATAATTTTGAATCTTATGCCCTCCAGGATGAGAACTTTGTGAAAATCATCAAGCCAAAAGAAGGCACCACATTAGATACTCTCTTCTTTGGACACCCTGGGAACCACTATTGTCACTGCATAATCAATTAGCTCATTGCAAAACATGCTGTTATTCCGTCACATTGCACCATTTTTGCCCATGCTGGTAGCGTCGGTAATGCTTTGCGCCATTTGGAGTTTAAATTTGGTCTCTCTGCTTGAACAGTGGTCTTTTCGTTCTGTACTCCACAAAGACAGTTGTCTTTTGTGATATTTCCCAGCTTGTTCAACCACCACCAGCCTGCTATTTCTATGGCCGATCAACCTAATGTTCTTCCTGACCCACCAGCTCCTGCTGGAGTGCAATGAGACATAGAGCCAGTGCAAAATCCTCCTCAAGAGGTAGAATCAATAGCAGAGCCTGCCCCGGCACTGTAGACAAGGTAAATTTACTTTTTCTTGTTTGCTTTATGTGAAGGGTTAGTCTTGCAACATTTTCGATGGGTTTTTTCTGCTTAGCCTGGTTAGTGTTTTTTGTTTGGTCATGTAATTTTGTGTAGTTCTATTTTGGTGCGCAATACACTCTGTCAGCACGTGTCTTTTTGGTGTTTTCTACACGCTTTGGTTGGACTTTTTTATGTAGGAATGTTCTTGCACCCCATTTGTCGTTTGTTTTCCCTCTGTATTGCCTTCATTTTTGCCTAGTTCTAAATTTCTTTTAGCTGTTTGTTCCTTCAATATTTTGGGTTTCGTCTGTTTATTTCAGTATTTTAGGAAATCTTTAGTTTCTGGCATGATCAATTTGGGACAGATTTAGTGCCACTTATAGTAAGAAAAGCCTTGTTTGTAACATGTCTCCGGTGAAAAAATTTAGTATAGAGCACTTGTACTTTGGTATACTGCTAGTTTCTACTGGCAAAGGCAATTTGTGGTATGTATGTGTTTGCGTATTATGGGCTTCCACTGACAACATCAGTTTTGTGTGCATTTTAATTTGGTATTCCACCAGTGAAGGAGTTTGGTACAATGTTTGCACTTTGTTATAATGCTAGTTTTACTGAACTGGTGAAGAAACAATCCTTGACAAAAGTCCTTGGCACACTTGGATCAGATAGCACGAAAATGCATTGACAAGGTATTTGGGGACAATACCTACTGACATCATTAGAATAGGGAACCCCCTTCCCACCCGACAATGTTGTAAGCAGGCAATGATGAATTCATCACGATAAACATCATTGAATTGGGGGAAAGGAGGCAAACTGATAATTGCTCTGACAGATATTGGAAAAGTGGCAAGGTGTGCCAAGACTTTCGTCAAAGATCGTAGCTTGTGGTATAGAAATTAGAAGTTGTGCATGATTTACGGACTTCCACTGGTGAATGCAGTATTACCCTCAGTTTAAATCAGTATCCCACCAGTGAAGGAGTTTAGTGGAGCATTGGTACTTAATTTGGTATACCACTAGTTTTTACTAGCAAATTAAGGCATCTCTTCGGTACGTGTTGCAATCGATGTACTTATAACTTGGGGATTTCCACTGGTGAAAACAGTTTTGTGGGGTATATGCATAGTTTTATTTATATGGTTAAACTTTTTGAGTGTTACTCTTTGCCACACATGAAGGCAATATTGTGACATAAAGGAATGTATTGTTTTCTTGCACTGATTTTATTGTGGACTCCACTGGTGGAGGGTGTTTTAGTATACTGCCAGTGATGTTTTGAGTTAATTATTTCTTGGAGAGCTTTGGGGCATATAGTACAGCCCAAAAATAGTGCATGTGCAAGAACTTCTTTTTGCGTCTGCAAGAAGTCGACTTCTTGTGGCTTCTTGCGGGTCGCTTGCTCTTGGATCCTGCAAGCCACAAGAACTTCTTTGCGGTTAGAAGTTAAAACCGCAAGAACTTCTTTACAGTAGGATTTTCGAAACGCAAGAACTTCTTTGCAGTGGGATTTTCAAACCACAAGAACTTCTTTGCGCTAACATTGTAGCACACAAAGAATTATGCATAAGACGCTACATGCGACGGCAAAAGGCATGGTCGAATTTATATTTTTCCAGCACTTACCGTAAGAATTACTATAGTGACAAATTCTTAACTCTTGATTAAACTTTAGGTTGAGACTGAAGTTTTTCCCTGATGTGAACCACTGAAAACGAGTCTTCTCCATGAGTTCTGATTCATTTCGATTATGTAAGCTTATGGTTACATTATTGACACATGAATATCTTAATTTAATCGCATGTACATTTATCTAAAATTGCGAGATTTCTGCTTGTAATTTTGGAAGTTTTCAAACAGATTCAAGGAGCATCACCTGGCAACTTGCTAAATCTGAATTATGTCTAAAGAAGAGGCTCGAAGAACACACAGGTTTCATTATTTTATTTTGCTCGTTCAGCTCCCATTCTTGTCCAAAGACAAACACTCAGAGGAGTGCGGACTCTGGGGATGATACTGGTTTGGCTCCAGGACTAGTTCAGATTTGTTACCTCAGTAGCCATAACTTTGTCGGAACATCTGTGAACATCCAGTTGATGTCAAATTAAACCTAAACATGTATGGTGAATACATGAGAAATTGGATACTTGCTTTTGTTAACGCCAACAAAACTCCAACTGAGGTTGTTATCATTCTTCAAGAAGAGAACATTGTTGTTGTAAGAACAACAGTCGCTTGAATTATATGGCAAGCCAGGGAAAGAAAGCAAGGACAGCAGCTTGAAGACTGCCATGGGCGACCACCAAAAGCCAGTTCACCCATGAAGAGGAAAATCGATGAGGTCTACAGGTGGGATCCCGAGGTCACGGCTTCTGAACTGAAAAACGTTTAGAGAATGAGCTTACTTGGATTAGAATTGGAGTCAGCACAATTAAGAGGGCACAGAAGGCAGCAGGCTGTAACACCTCAGTCAATTTAGGGCGGAGCACTGGACTGAAGGGACACAAAAAAAAGTGCGTGCACTCTACAAATACCTGCAAAAACACGTAAACTGTGTGGAACATGAGCTTTTAGAAAAATCGTCCCTGTTTGGTTTAATGTTATGATGGTTTTAAGAGTAATTCAAGTGTCAAAGCCGCTATTTTGTTTGTTTTTGTGTTTTGATTGTTTTGTTTTGTTTCATTTTGTTTCAGAAAAAGTCACACATCAGATCATTAAGATTTATTCACACATCATTGTGTGGAAACCTGTAAAGAGGGAGTGACCTGGGACATCAATCAGCGTCAATTGTTTCTAATTAGATTTATCCTTATAAAAAGAGAACTTAAACACGTCTTGCCGTAAATCCGATACCTGAGTACTGGAAACCTCAATAGTGTTATCATTGCGTGAATCATCCGTTTGACCATGGCTTCATGAACAAGCACTAGACATTACAGATGAGCAGCCCTTTACTTCCCTGGAGACAAAACTGTTGACGTTATGGACACTGCAAAGATTATGGCAACCGAGGCTGAAATCTTTACTGGGAATACCGTGAAAGTGATGTGGGGAATTTTAGGCATCATCGAAGCAAGGATTCTGTTATTACATAGTAAGTAACAGCTTTTCTAAATCACACATTCATTAATAGAGCTATGCTACTGGTGATTATGACAGAGAAAGAGTAAGAAAAATTACAAACTACAAAATTGGCTTCTTTCGTGATGTAGCTCTTTTAAACTAAGAACATGTCAGTTCTCTTAGACTAAATCCAATTACCATTTTGGAAGAATAAGTAAATAACCATAACGTTATACCTTCAGTTAAAATGACTCTTTTTTTAGAAACGCTCAATATTTAGTTTGCAAATTATTCAGCCCGCAATTTTTTTCACTGAGGTGTAAGGAAAGTTTCTTACTCTCTTAGATGATCCATCACAGTGCAACAGTTTTCTTCTTGATTGGAGCCAGAGACCTGAGAAATAAGGATTTGATTGCCAATGACAACGACAGCGAAGACAAACAAATGATGGAAACTGTTGTAGTGGATGAAGATCGGGTAAGTTTTCTGTAGTTTATCCATTGTTATTATGGGGTTACAAATTTGAGGTAGCACTGACAAGAATCGTAACAAAACTGACATAAGAACATGCAATAACTAGACACTGCGGTAACAAATAATTCATTTCTAAGGTAGCAGCTGGTTCCCCTACCTGTTGAGTTTGCTAAGTTCGAGTTCGCTACCCTCGACTTCCAGTTCACTAGAAGGACTAAAATTCACAAAACTAAACTGTAGAATTACCTGTGTAACATTAAAGATTAAATTTTTCTTCGGGACCAAGTAACTAAGAAAAGAGTAGAAGTTGTGATAACTTTATTTCATTACAAACGACTTGATTGTAGTTTTAAACTCAAAGGGAATACATGCCTGTATGCTGTCATTCAGATAGCTTACAAATCTTTTACGATTGCTAATGAAAAACATAATGGGATTTTTAAGTTCTAAATGTAAAGCTTTGCATGTTTGTTCATTTATGTTCCAATTCCGCACCAGGTTGAAAGACTGTTTTTGTTTTCATTTAATTTACCTTAATAATCTTAGCGATTATTTTTGTTGTTAAGCTCTGAAACGTAAGAAGACTTCTGAAAGGAGACGTGTAGCTATGCCCAAAAAGGCAAAGAAAGGCAATGAAAATACATGTGGCAAGGTACTTGTAGAGTATTATAAAGTAGTGATCAATGCAGCCCATGATGAGCTTTAACCGGATATCTCAAAGTCTTGTACTTCCACTCCCAGACTCTGAATTTCTGGCAACTTGTAAAATATGCAAACTTAGTTATCCGAAGTAACTACTGGAGGAGTAAATTAATTTTCAATTTTCGAAATCTCAGCCTCTGGTTTATCTTTAAAATATTCTTTAAATTTCGCAAATTTCAACCTCGATGTTCTTATAAAATGTATTCTTCTAAAAAAAGGAAGAGTGTACATAGTTTAAAATACCTGTCTTGCTTTTCAGATATTATGTACGACTCAGACGAGAGAGGACCATCTAGATGATGAGAACACCTAGGACCTCCCAGAAACACCAAGTGTGCCATCATCAGTATCGCCCAAGGCAGCCACTCCACCTCATCAAGTCAAGGAACCCTTCAGTCTGCCAGGAGTCCTTGACTGCAGTCCAGTTCATTCACTGAAACCACACTCTCCTCACTGTCATTTGACGTTTAGCCCAGTAATAAATATTCAGCCTCCTAGTGCCAGCCGTGATAGCATCATCATCGGGAGAGACTTCACTAAACCGGTGAGTAACAACTACTTTTCTAGATAAGGCATTTTTTGTGGCCCTATATTGATCTTAAGTATCTTAGGGCCTCTTCATACGAGCCAGGGGTGACTTGGTTTCTGAGATCTCGCCTTGTCACTCTTTTTCTTGTAAAAATTTCCATGTTTTTATCCGAGAAGCCGAGCTGGTGCGGTTGCCAAGATCTCAGTAACTGGGATGAAAATTTTCCATGTGAGCACTCCAGCTGGGGTGACAGGGACGAAATTTTTTGACAAAGTAGCTTCGCTCTAGCCTTAAAAATTCTCTTGAATTTCATCCCAGTCGACTGGGCTCAAATTTCTGTTATGAACAGATAACAAAAATTTGTCCCGGTAACTAAGCCAGCTCAGTTACTGGGCTCATATCATAGGCCCTTAGTTACTTAGGCCTCGGGCTTAGACCAGTTCTATAACCAGTTATTTGATCATTACCATACCTGCGTACAACAGGGTTTCATTTGCATTTAGGCTGATGCCTTTGGTCAAACTTTTCACTTATAACTGTTGTCTAAGCTAAACGTGATACAATGTTTAAGTGTCAACACTAGTGGAAGATTATCAGTTCGCTTTCTTTATAATTGCAGGTTAATTTGGTAGAGAGCCTGAGTAAGTCTGTGCAATCAATCGATGCAAAACTCAACCAGCAGTCAAAGGAAGTTGGGGAAATCAAGTTGGCGCTGCAACGTCTAGAGTGGCCTCAAAGGAGCCTTCCACATCCAACACCTATGGAGCCGCCAGTGCCTCCACAAGTTGAACCTCCTGTCCAGACACAGAATCTCTTGGCATCCCTGCTCCTGGAACAAGACTGCGACAGAGGTGACCTTTGTTATGTTTTAACTGTAGAGCACATAATAATTACCACACCTGTCGCTACTTGAAGTTAATTGAAGTCAAATATATTGTAGCTGAAAAGGGAGTTTCAATGAAAATGTATATATGTATGCGTCTAAGAGATTTTGGCCATTTCTCAATCTGGTCTTCCAGACTTGAAAAGGAGATTACAGTTGCTATAAACCACCAACCTGCAGTGCAAGCAGTTTTAATTATGAACAGTCCCTTCATTTTTTTTTCATTTTTGTCGCTAAAACCTCTGCCTGTTTCTTTCTGTTTTAGTGAGAATTGGTGGAATGCTTGGTATGACGCTGGGGATTGAGAATTACCGCCATCTGCAGACCCTCACTCAACCAAAGAAATTCACGCTTGCATAACCGGAGAAACTCTTTGGCCTGGAGCAGATGGCTACAGCAAGCGTCACCAAGAAAGACTGCAATAAACAAGTTGACCTTCAAATTACCCAGGCAATTAAAAGTGAAGTTCTTCCTCATTGTCTACCGAGGAACAGACAAAATTATGGAATGGCTGCATTGCTAGTATAGCTGGCAAATGTAAAAATCTTCGTTATGCCAGGAAGAAGGCTTTGGAAATTGCAGGAACTTTTAATAGCAATAATTTATAATCGTGGTGTTTTGGTCTACTATTAAGTGTCTTATTAAACTCCGTTTTACCAGGCAAGTTTGTGTATGTATATGTAAAATTGGTATCAATAGGAAATGTAAAATGCACTGGTCAATAAACAGTCAAATGTTGCTAGCAATTACATTTTGTTTTGTCTTTCCAGTCTGTTCCCGTGTGCATACAGTGGTTGTCATGGCTGCTAATTTCTGAGCAAATTTGCATCGCTTGGTCGTGACATTTTTTATAGATTTAAAAAAGAAATTGAGACTGGCACCGTTGCAATCAATTGTGTTCTTCACTAGCCTGAAAAAAGAGAAAACCAGAAAATTAATAATACGTGTAACAAGTCTTAAACCCACCCCATCACTTCTCCTTCGTTGCGATCACTGTTCATTGTTCTTGCTTTGTTGTTTTTGTTTTTTTTTCTGGCGATATGGAGGAAATTTTACTGTTTACAATTATTATATATGATGTGTCCCAGAGTCCCAGACCCACAGTGTGGAGCAGTGCGGAATGAACTTATTTGAATTAGCATCTTCTGTATCCATTTTGTGTCAAAGGTTAAAAAAACGACATATTTACTAAGAGGTAGCCTCCAAATATAATGCAAATTTTAAAACAAGCAAGTTTCTCAGTCAGTGAAAACATGCATGTGTGATGAAAGCATGAATTTTTCACATGTCAGTAATGTGTGAAACTTTATGTAAATTCATGGCGTCACAACAACATGATTGTTATCTAACTTATTCAAGCTATGTGCTGTCTTCTTAAAGATTTCTTCACTCAATATGATTTTCTTCGAAATAAGAGGAATTCACAAGGCAACCACATTAGATTTCGGTGTTCATTAAATCATTGATGTGCTTATCACAACATACCAGTGATGTTTTGCATTGCAAACAGCTGCAAACAGGACAGAATTTATGAAAGCTGTTCACATCTGTAGGTGACTTGATTACCTTGATTACCTTTTGTTTAGAAACACAAAATATTTTTTTCTGGAAAAGTTTTTTTGTCTGCAATAATGACTCTGCAACAAGTTCTAAAAGAAATTTACAACATTGTGGCCTCTCATTTGTTTACACACGCAGTCTTAGTGGTTCAGTGTGAGATTTGAATGAAAGTTGTCTTCACGTATAGATCATGCAAGAAGAAAGAAAAAACTGGTGGAAGCCAGGTTAATTACACTTTTCTTCATGGATCATTTCCTCAGCATCTTCATTATTTGGAGATGTTTTGTGATTGTCGCATAATTATGAAGTTAACGCAATTGAAGGGCTTTTTTTTCGCAAGTGACATGAACATGTAGTTACAGGAAGCTCAAGCCAGGGTTATTCAAAAAGTGGATAGCACTATCAACTGAATAAATCACTATCTAGTGGATAGCACGGTTTGTTTTGTTAAAATTTATCCACTGGATAGCAACTAATCTGGTGGATAGCATCATCCAGCCTTCCAACAACCTGGGCCAGGTTCATACATAAGGTAGGTAGGTAGGTAAACTCTGCATACGAGCCAAGTGGCTCATCAGGCCAGAGCTTATCCCGGTTTCTGTAGCATGAAGCGACTAGGAGTATTTCTACTCCCCCCTGGATGGGATGCTAGTCCATCGCAGGGTTACCCCCAGCATTAAGTTCGCCAGTACCCA
>Ga0126339_10004435_pt1 | contig 10374 bp, 5 predicted proteins | sample OrbTmetagenome_2_FD_92532 | JGI IMG/M metagenome (GOLD analysis project Ga0126339, IMG submission 92532) | Coral microbial communities from Petempiche,Puerto Morelos, Mexico - Orbicella T R C metagenome | ecosystem: Host-associated > Invertebrates > Cnidaria > Coral | place: Petempiche,Puerto...
AGTCCGCGATGACAGCGGGCATGGCGGCAAGGCTCCCGGACGGCCTGAGCGTCGGCGGTTCTCTCGACGTTTCAGTCCGCGATGACAGCGGGCATGGCGGCAAGGGTCTCGACGACGGAGCGTCTGAACCGGTTTACGGAGTTTCAGTCCGCGATGACAGCGGGCATGGCGGCAAGGCGACCCTCTAGATGCCCTTGATGATGCTCAGACATTCTGGCCCCTTTCCACAAGGATGGCCGATGATCTTGCCTTATTGTCGCCATATTGGTTGATTTCGCTCCGTTCGATCCGTTTTTCGACCTCTTTTCAGGGCATTACACGCTTTCCACTGGGGTTAGCGCCGGGATTTCCCGCGAGGCGGGTGGAGCACGGGAATTTCGCGCCGCCACTCTCCTTCTTCAGCGATTCGCGACGGCGGGTCAAGGGATGCGTTCAGGGGCTTTCAAGACGGCGCGCTCTACCCTGGACCGCGTCGCAGGTGACGCCCATCCCACCTGAAGCGGGTGTGGCTGCTGACGCCACACCGATCAGAAGCCCCCGCCCTCCGCCAGCTTCAGTCCGCGATGACAGCGGGAATGGCGGTCAAGTTCTCTATGCAAGGGACGCTAATGGTTTCAGCGTTTCAGTCCGCGATGACAGCGGGAATGGCGGTCAAGTGGGGGGCGGTGCGTCCGCTTCAGCCCCATATCAAAGTTTCAGTCCGCGATGACAGCGGGAATGGCGGTCAAGACTTTCGCTGGCTCCTCCACCCGAACCATGATGAGTTTCAGTCCGCGATGACAGCGGGAATGGCGGTCAAGCACTACGAGTGTCTCGCTAGGTGAAGGAGGTGGTTTCAGTCCGCGATGACAGCGGGAATGGCGGTCAAGAACGCATTGGTGCGAAGTAACGCATCCTCTCTGGTTTCAGTCCGCGATGACAGCGGGAATGGCGGTCAAGCCGTCTGATTCTGTATCTGTGTGGTATAGAAATCGTACCGGTTTCAGTCCGCGATGACAGCGGGAATGGCGGTCAAGTGCCCCTCCAGAACCCCTTGCCGCGCCTCGGATATTCTGGCGTTCTTCCACAAGGGCCATGGCTTGGGCTGCCTTAATCCTGCCATAATTGTGAATTTCGTCCCATTCTCTCCGTTTCGTTCTTTTATATCAGCGAGTTGCTGGATTTCCACTGGGATTGTCGCACCCTTTAGGGTTACTGGGGGCGAGCGGCATTCTCAGGGTGCGCTCCTTCCACCCCTTAGGAGCCGTCCTTGCCATCCGAGACTCGATCCCGTTCGACAGACCTGAGCCATAATCCAGGCTGTCAATCCTGTTTACGCCGGGTCCTGGGCGTGGTCAACCCGCGATCCTTGCCCGCGCCGCGCCGGACGCGCGATTTTCGGTTGCCGCGCGATCGCCCGCGCCGCTAGGCTCGGAGTCATGCTCTCACGCCATGGGGGAGGTCATGGGCCGGTTCCTGGTTCGAATCGAGGCCGTCAACCTGACCGCCACGGTCTTTGATACCGAGGACCTGTCCACCATTCGCGGCGGCGGCACCGGGAACCTGGTTGTCCCGGGGGCTGTGCGCGAGGCCGTGGGCCGGCGATACGGCACCCTGTTCCCGGTGTTCGAGGGCGCGTCCCAGGCCGTGGGCCTCCTGGAGGCACCCGAGGACACAACGGCCGAAGCCATCGAGGCGACCATCGACGCCCTGCTGGCCGGCCGGGAGCCTCTGGCGGTTCCGGACGCGCCGCCTGACGATGTCGCCCAAGTCCTGCCGTTCCTGACGGTGATCGGCGTGGCCGTGCCCCTGGAGGGGACGACGGCCGAGGCATACAGGGCGGCGTCCCGCCAGGCCCTGGCCCGCCTGCGTGTGCGCCAGCTCATGCGCCCGACCCTCGATCTGCCGCCGCCCTCGACGTCCCCGGCGCGCAAGCCCTGCGCCATCGACGGCACCCGGCCGGCCACCACGGCGGACACCCTGGGCGGGGACGAGCGCCTGGTGTCGGCCAGCGTCGCCGTCCGCCGCCGTTTCGGGCAGGCCCTGCGCCAGCAGGTCTACCGCCGCATTCTGGGCACGGCGGGCGAGCCGCCAGGCTTGAAGGTCTTCGCCAACGCGTTTCGCGATCTGGTGCGCGACCAACCGGACCTGCCGCCATCGCTGCGCAACAAGATGGCCGTGGTCCACATGGACGGGAACCGGTTCACGAAAGTCCGTGAGGATGCCATGGACGCGCCCGGCGCCGATGCCCCGGCTGTCGAGAGGCGCTTCTCCGAGGTCGTCAAGAAAGGACGGGCCCGGTTCCTGTCCCGAGTGCTGAGCGCCATCGCGGCCGACCCGCGCATGCGGACCCCTGATAAGGATCAACCGCGCTTCGAAACCTTGCTGTGGGGCGGCGACGAGGCGGTGTTCGTGCTGCCGGCCTGGGCGGTCATGGACCTGCTCGGTGTGATGGCCGACAGCTTCGACGACCCCACGTGGGCCGCGTTCAACGGTACGCCCTTGACGCACGGGGTCGGCATCCTGGTCTGTCACTATAAGATGCCCATCGGGGTCGCCAGGGAGATCACCGACAGCCTGTGCCGCAGCGCCAAGGAGGCCGTGCCGGAAGCGGACAAGGGCCGGCGCAACGCGCTCTCCCTTCAGGTGATCGACAGCATCGAACCGCCGGGGGAACTGGAGGATTTCCGCGCCGAACTCTACGGCATGAGCGACCACGCGGCCTTCGCCACCCTGGGCGCGGCGGGCCTGCGCGACCTGGTCACCATCGGCAAGAGCCTGACCGACCCGCGCGAGGGCTTTCCGCGCAGCCAGCTCCATCGCCTCTTTGCCCAGCATGACCAGGCGGTGCGTGCGGAACCGGACGAAAACGAGAGGCGCCAAAAGGTCGACGCGGCTCTCGTGGCCGCCGTCAAACGTACGGTCACCACGGGCTCCGACAGCGGGGAAAGCGATGTGAACACCTGGATCGGCGCGTTGACGCATCCGGCATGGGGGCCGTTCCACCCCGATGCGCCGTTCCTGCGGCAAGTCCGCCTGGCCGAGATGTGGGACCTGTTCCATCCCTTTGCCCGCGCGCGTCGGTCGGAGGCCGCCTAGAATGGCCGTGCGCTACGACCTGTCGCTCACCCTGCGCGGCCCGGTCATGCCGACCGGCCTGATGGCGCCCACCGCCGGGATCGACACACCGGTCCTGCGCGATCACCGGGGACGGCCGATCATTCCCGGCACGCAGATCCGGGGCGTGCTGCGCCACGTCATCCAAGCCATGGCGGAGAGCGGCTGCAAGGCCCTGCCCGAACGTGCCGAGGAGGACTGGTTCGGCAGGAAGTCCGGCAACAAGCGGGATGGTTCGTTCGAGCACGGGGGACAAGCGGTGTGGGAGCCCCGCACGGGCCGCCTGCGCTTTTCGGATCTGGTGCTGGAGGGCGATGAAGACCGCCCGATCCGCACCACCACCCGCATCGAGGTCGGCGCCGAGACCGGCAGCGTCGTGCACGGCTCCCTCCAGGTCCTCGAAACGCCGCTGGGCGTGAACGAGGAGGCGGCGTTTTGCGGCACCCTGGATATCGAGGCCGAAACGGACGCGGAGGCCGAGGCCATCGCCGCCTGGCTGCGCGAGGCCCTGAAGCTGGTTCCGGCCATCGGGGCGCACAAGAGCGCCGGCTTCGGCCGGGTGTACGGCTTCCGGTTGGACCGGTGCGGACTACAACCCTTAGCCGCGACGGTGGCGGGGGAGGCGGCGGCGGCGCTGGCCGGCACGGGCGCGGTGGCGGCGACGCTGGACTTCGACGGGCCGTTCCTGGTCTCCGCCACGGCCTGGAGCGACAACAGCTTCAAGGGCAGCGAGGACGTGCCCGGCGCGGCGATCAAGGCGGTGCTGGCGCGGGCGCTGCCCGGCCTGGATCCGGACACCCTGGCCGGCGCGGTGATCCGGGAGTTCCGGCCGGCGATGCCGGAGTCACTGCGTCCTTCGGTGGTGCCGACGTCCTGGTTTTTCGTTGGGGGCGTTCAGTTTGATGCCCTCAAATATGACCCAGAGGGGTTGAGCAGCGAGGGAGCCGTCACATTCCGGCCCGACTGGAAACCCGGCGAGGACGAGGCAAAGGAGGCTGCCGTGTTGGCCGGGCGCACGTTTCGCGCCAAGCGTCACGTGCGCACCCGCACCAGCATCAACAGGCGCGGCACGGCGAAGGCTGGCGCGCTGTTCAGCGTCGCCGCCGTGGAACCGGCGGACCACGTCTGGAAAGGGGCTATCCTGCAAGGCTGCCTGTCGGCGGATCGGTTCCAGGCCCTGATCGCCGCCCTGCCGGACCGCCTGCATGGGATCGGCAAGATGCGCACCACGGCGACGCTGTCCCTGGAGGCCGCCGAACCCCCACGTCCGGCCGTCACCAGCGGGCGGCTGCGGATCGTGCTGGAAACGCCGGCCGCGCTGCATACACCCGACGATGTGGCCAGGTTCGCCGACATCGTCGATCCGGGCGACCGCCTGCGCCGCCAGTACCAAAGCTACTTTGCCGCCGCGCTGGCCGACCGGGCCGATGACGCAGCGGTGGCGCCGGAGACCCTGGCGCTCCGTTTCATGGCCAGCCAGCGTTATGCCGGCGGCTATCTGGCGGGCCGCTACCGTCCCGCGCCGGACCGCTACGAACCGTGGCTGCTGACCGAAGCGGGGGCGGTCTTCGAACTGACAGTTCCGACGTCCCACGCGGCGGCGGTGGAGAGCTTCGCCGCGCGGGGCCTGCCGCCGCCGGCCGGGTTCGATGCCCACCGCCGGTCCTGGCAGGGCAATCCCTTCGTGCCAGAGAACGGCTATGGCGAGGCGCGGATCGAGCCGGCCCTTGGCCCCGCGCCGGCCGGCGCGGAGGAGGCCGGGCCATGACGCTTCTGGAGCATGTCCGTTTCACCTTCACCCTGCGATTCCGGACCGACGCCCATATCGGCTCCGGCGAGACCCGCCGGCTGTCCGAGTTGCGCCCGTCGCCGGCACGGCGGACCAACGCCGAGGACACTGATCCCGAGGTGGCGGTGCTGGTCCGCGATCATGCCGGCCTGCCCACGGTGCCGGGCACGGCCCTGAAGGGGGCGTTGCGCAAGGCGGCGGAGCCTGGGTGTTCGGATGAGGACGTGGCGCGCCTGTTCGGGAAGATCGGGTTCGAGGACAGCGACGCGGCAGAAGACGAGGCCGAGACCGAGGACGATCCGTCGTCCTGGACCAAAGGGATCATGGGCCGGTTCTCGGTCTATGCCGCCGAATGGCAGGACGACGAGGGCAGTCACGATGATCTGCCGCTGTGGTGTCCCGATCAGAAATCCTGGATCGCCACCCATGTGGCCATCGCCCGCGAGACGGGCGCCGCCGATCCCAAAAAGCTCTACACCGTGGAAATGCTGCCGGCTGGAACGTGGTTCAGGGTGGATGGTGTGTGGTTTGGCACCGAAATGGAGGCGCGGGCAGGCCTGCAAACCCTGCTGGCTCCCTTGGCCTCCGCCGATGGCTTGGCCCTGGGCGCCGGCCATCGCCTGGGGGGCGGCACCGCACATTTGGGCAACGATAACGTCGTGACACTGACGGAGGTCACTCGCTTTGATCCCGAAACCGGCGCGGTGGCGACGGCCACGCCCGAGCCGCTGAAGATCGCTCCGCCGACGGCGCACGCCCTTGCGGCCAAGCTAAGCTTGGCGTGCGAGGGACCGTTCCTGTCGGTCGACAGCGCACCCCGCCGCGATGGCGACAACCGCGCCAACGTAATCCACGCCCTCCGGCGCAATGACCAGACGCCCGTGCTGCACATGGAAACGGTGGCCGGTGCCCTGCGCCAGCGGGCGGCCTGGCTGGCGGCGGTGCACGGGCTGGGGGACGATGACCGCTTCCGGAAACCAAAGACGTGGACAACGCCGGATGACCTGTCGCCGGTGGAGCGCCTGTTCGGCGTCACCGGCTGGCGCGGCCTGCTGCGCCTTGTCCCGCCGGCCGGCATCGCCGGCACCCGGTCCCCGGAGTTGGTTTCCATCGCCATCGATCGCTTCACCGGTGCGGTGCTGGACGGCACGGTCTTCGAACACGAGGTGTTCACCGACGTGTCGCTGACCATTGGACTGGTATGGGATGCCCGCCTCGACGCCGACAGCGCCAGCCCCGTGACCGATGACGACCGCCGGCTCCTCGATCTGCTGCTGGACGACCTCGACGGCGACACCCTGCCTCTGGGCCATGCCACCAACCGGGGCTTCGGCTGGTTCACGGTCACGGTGGCGCGTTCCGGAGGACCCGCCTGATGCCATTCACCGCGCCCTACCGCTTCATCCCCATCAAACCGAACCGGGTCATCGAACCGCCGGTCGCGCTGGACGGCATCCGCTTCGACACGCCACTGGACGCGGGCAGCGTGTCCGCCACGCTGGAGGTGACCTGGACCGCGAAAACCCCGGTGTGCGTGGGCGCCAGGGACGCCGAGGCCGGACCCATCCAACCCCTCAAGGTCGGCGACCGCTATTGCCTGCCCGGCGCCTCCCTGCGCGGCATGCTGCGCTCCGTGGTGGAGATCGCCACCTTCTCCCACCTGGGCCGCATCAACGGCCACCGTCACGCCAGCCATCGGGATTTCGTGGGGATCGAGGGGAGCGAGCACCACGCGGTCCGCCCCGACATGGTCAAGGCCGGCTGGCTGCGGTGGGAGGAGGACCCCGGCGTCTGGAAGCTGTATCCGGCCAAGTATCATGGGGCGTTCTTGTTGGTTCCCGTTAACAACATTGCAGACGGTCTAACCGATGCCGGAGAAGCTGTAACACCGGACGAATGGTTGCTCCTGGAAACAGAAGAAAAATACAGGAAACTGAGCGGTAAGTGGGTTGTTGACGAAATCAATACTCTGATGGCTGACGCGACCATCAACGGGGACGGTCAGGGCAGACCCACCCGTGCGCCCCTGCATCCGAAGGCGCGCGTGTTCAGAAAGAAGGGAGATCCATTTAAGCCCTTTTCGGTCGGTGATGGCTCCAAGAAGACGGCTGACGTCCCAACGAAGGGTGTTGTTCTTGTCTGCACGGGACCCGCGCCGGAACCGCCCCCGGACTCCAGGGACAAACGCAAAGCCAATGAAGCGCTGTTTCCGCTGCCGGTGGATGAGAATGAGGCCCAGGTGATCCCCACGGCGTGGATGAACGTGTTTCACCGCATGCACGCCGACCCGGGGCGCGAGGGCGGCAACCCGCGTGGCGCCTGGCGGGCCTGGCTGCGCGGCATGGGGTGGACGCATGTGTTCAAGGGATTCGAGGCAACGGCCGAGGAGAAACGGGGTGATTGTCCTTCGCCTCCCGGAATGACCCGCGGTCACCGACCCCAGGGCATTCCCGTCTTCTGGAAAGGCACGCTGCCGATCGCTGATCCGGACAAGGGTCCCGGCCGACAGCACTTCTGGCTGTCGCTGTCGCGGGTGTTCCGGGTGCCGCACGAATACAGCGTCGGCGAGGTGGCGCAGCGGTTATATGGCGATGGCGGCACCTATGACCCGCCTCGCCTGGAACAGCCGAACGGCTGGGACTTCGCCCGCGCCCTGTTCGGCGAGGTGGACGGCGCCAACCGCGACGCGCGCGAGGCCGATCGAGAGGAGCAGGCCGACGGGACCAAGACCGAACGGGCATTGCGCGGGCGCGTGGCGGTGGGCTTCGCCTGGGCGCCCGAGGGAACCCAGCCGGACCCGGACCCGAAGCGGGGCGTGTTCGCCCAGCCCCGGGAGTCCTTCTGGCCCTTCTACCTTCGTGAGAAAGACGATCCCAAGGCTGGCGGCAGCTATTCCTCGCCCGATGTGGTGCCGGCCGGACGCAAGCGCACCGTGGTTCGCTCCGATCCCGTGCCTCAGGCGGCATGGCCCCAGGGCAACGAGAACGAGCGCACCCTGACCACCCTGCGCTTCCTGCCCGCCGGGACGGCGTTCACCGGCCAGATTCGCGTGCACAACCTGCACCCGGTGGAGTTCGGCGCGCTGCTGTGGGCGTTGACCTTCGGGGATACCTCCGGCGGCCACTGGCACCAGATCGGCCGCGCCAAGGGCCTGGGGCATGGCGCGCTCAGCCCGAGTGTGAGCTTCACCAAGGGACCGCTTGTCCATCCGGCAGACCCCGAGGCCGAGGCCCGCCCCATCGAAGACTGGATCCCGCCGTTCACGGCCTTCATGGACACGCGGCTCGGCCCGGAGTGCGAGGATCTGTTCCTGAAGGACCCGGCCATCCGCGCCCTGGTGGCCAGCGCGGATCCGGCAAAAGGTCAGAGCATGGCGGCGTCTCTGACGACCGGATCGTTGGACGCTTACACGGCATGGCGCAACAGGTTCAAAGGAGCCGTGGCAGGCACCGAGACCATCGACTACCCCCTCGACGACCTATCATAGCCCGCGCGATCTGACCGGGAACCGGCCCAGGGAACCAACCAGATCTCGGCCCCCCGGGACGTGTCGGCCGCGTCGTCCGGCTTCCCCCTTTCCCAACGATGACCTGAACGCGCAGCCACACGTCCTGCGGCAGCGCGCGATCGGTCGTGTTCGCCGCCGGGTCCGCGATGACAGCGGGCATGGCGGCAAGGCGGGTCGATGTGGACCGACGAGTCGGTCCGGTTTCAGTCCGCGATGACAGCGGGCCTGGCGGCAAGGACCCCGGCGCGAATCCGGACCACGTCCACGACCGTGTTTCAGTCCGCGATGACAGCGGGCATGGCGGCAAGGCGAGTATATGGGTCACATCTTGACTCGCTTGGAGCTGGTTTCAGTCCGCGATGACAGCGGGCATGGCGGCAAGGACCTGCGTCTGCAGGAAATAGAGTACGAGGCAGTTTCAGTCCGCGATGACAGCGGGCATGGCGGCAAGGATTGCTGGGATGTTGTCCATGGACTTGGACAACATACGTTTCAGTCCGCGATGACAGCGGGCATGGCGGCAAGGCTACAAGGGGAGCTATGGTTCGTATCGTAACGGCGAGTTTCAGTCCGCGATGACAGCGGGCATGGCGGCAAGGCCTCGTCTTCTCCGTCGCGGGCACCGCCCACGCGGAGGAGTTTCAGTCCGCGATGACAGCGGGCATGGCGGCAAGGGATGAATGGGTGTTACTCACTGGTGTTGCCACATTCATGTTTCAGTCCGCGATGACAGCGGGCATGGCGGCAAGGGCCGGGGTGGGAAAACATGAAGTTTCTTTGGGGGTTTCAGTCCGCGATGACAGCGGGCATGGCGGCAAGGGGCGAAGCCGAGGTCTTCAGTGGCATGTTGGCTTTGTTTCAGTCCGCGATGACAGCGGGCATGGCGGCAAGGAGACCCTCCAGAAGGTCTTGACGGATCTCAGGACTTCTGGCCCCTTTCCACAAGGATGGTCGATGACCCTGCCTTATTGTCGCCATATGGGTTAATTTTGCTCCTTTTGATCCGTTTTTCGACGTCAATTCAGGGTGTTACACGCTTTCCACCAGGATCCGCGCCGGGATTTCCCGCGAGACGGGTGGAACACAGGTGCTTCGCGCCGCCACTTTCCTTCTTGGGCGATTCGCGGCGGCGGGTCAAGGGATGCGTTTGGGGCCGGTCGTGGTCCACCCGCCGCGCGGCGACCGGCCCCATCCCCGCCCCTCCCCGGAAACCGTCTGGGAGACCGCCTGGGAGACATCGCCATGTCCATGCCGACCCTGTTCGAACAGGCCAGCCGCGTCGACACCCTGGAAGCCGCCTGGGCGCGCGTGCGGGCCAATGCCGGCGCCGCTGGGGCCGACGGCCTCACCATCCGCGAGTGGGAGCACAGCAGCGCCGTGCGCCTGTTGGCGCTCAGCCGCGCGGTGCGCGACGGCTCCTACCGGCCCGGCCCCATCCGGCGGGTGGATATTCCCAAGCCCGATGGCGGGGTGCGCACGCTGGCCATTCCCACGGTCACCGACAGGGTCGTGCAGACGGCGGTGACCCTGATGCTCACGCCGTCCCTGGACGAGACCTTCGGGGACGAGAGCTTCGCCTATCGCCCCGGCCGCTCCGTCCGCATGGCGGTGGACCGGATCGCCCGGTGTCATGCCGAGGGTTATCGCTGGGTTGTTGACGGCGACATCGAACACTTTTTCGATACCGTGCCGCACGACCGCCTGATCACCCTGGTCGAGGGGGCCGTCGACGACGCCGGCGTGCGATCGCTGATCGAACAGTGGCTGGAATCGGCGGGGGGCGGGCGCGGCCTGCCGCAGGGCTCGCCGCTGTCGCCGCTGCTCTCCAACCTGTACCTCGACGGCATCGACGAGGAGATCGCCGGCCACGGCGTGCGGCTGGTGCGCTATGGCGACGACTTCGTGCTGATGTGCAAGGAACGGCCCCGCGCCGAACGGGCCATGGCCGACATGCGGGACCTGCTGGCGCGCCATGGGCTGC
>Ga0126339_10004437_pt1 | contig 10372 bp, 7 predicted proteins | sample OrbTmetagenome_2_FD_92532 | JGI IMG/M metagenome (GOLD analysis project Ga0126339, IMG submission 92532) | Coral microbial communities from Petempiche,Puerto Morelos, Mexico - Orbicella T R C metagenome | ecosystem: Host-associated > Invertebrates > Cnidaria > Coral | place: Petempiche,Puerto...
GGAAGATGGGGGTTGTCCGGCAGCTCATTCTTGGCAGAGATGGAAGATGCCGTGCTGCGACTGTCCAGGTGAAGTCGGGACTGCTAACCCGACCAATTCGCAAACTGTACAAATTGGAGCTCTTTGCTGGATCTGACAATCTCCCGCCCATTACAAGCTCACCAGAGAGTACTGAACAAGATGGTGGGATGTTAGACAGCGAGGCCGAGACGATGGAGGATGAAGCTGAGGAAGCTGAACCTGAAGTCACCCTTCCACAGAGGACTCGGAGAGGAAAAGGGATTGTTCGTCCAAGTCGCTATAAGGAGTGACCAAGTCGCTATAAGGACTGATTAAGTCGCTATAAGGACTGACCAAGTCGCTATAAGGAGTGACCAAGTCGCTATAAGGACTGATTAAGTCGCTATAAGGACTGACCAAGTCGCTATAAGGACTGACCAAGTCGCTATAAGGACTGACCAAGTCGCTATAAGGACTGACCAAGTCGCTATAAGGACTGACTAAGTCGCTTTAAGGACTGGCTAAGTTGCTTTAAGGACTGATTAAGTCGCAACAGGCTACCGCAAGTTGCGAGGTGGAGGATGTTGAAAGCTGAACTTTCTAGACTAGCCGTTTTGTACTAGAGATCGGACGTGATATTGCGTGACAAGCCGAACATTTTAGATAAGTCGTTTTGTATTGTTTTGTAACCCTGATATGACGTTGCACGAATTGTTGTACCCCCCTATAGGGGTTGTAGAAACATGTGCTCGAAGAGTAAATATGGAGTCTAAACAGCTAGGTCTAAACCATCGGCCAGAGTTGAGAGATGGGTTCTGCGTCTGATGCTATTCGGGTGCCCAGTTCGTCATCACTTAAGCTTCGACTTGCAAATGCAACTGTTCTCTTCACTCCCTGCTTTTCTGGCACAAGTATAGCCCCGAGACTGACCGTAGTACCATCAATAACTAACTCAGTTGGTGCTTGCTTCTCATAGAAAGCCATCATCGATGCCTCAGTTAACTGATTTTTTAGAGCCTCAAATGCCTCATTTTCTTCTTCGCCCTAACGCCACTCGGTAGCCTGGCGGGTCAACTTCCTAAGTGGTTCCACGTTCATCGGGAAATCTGGTAGGAACCGTGCGCTGAATCTGACAAGGCCCAGAAACCTTCGCCGTTCTACAACATTGTTGGGAGCCTCTGTTACTCAAATGGCTTTGAATTTCTTCTCTGTTGATCCCAATACAATCTGACTTATCCCGATCTTACACTTATCCTTGTTGAGGGTAAGGTTTCTCTCTTGCAATCGGTTTAGCAACGCAACAAGATTTCTGTCATGATCTTCGGTCGTTTTGCCATGCACCACAATGTCGTCAACAATGTTGATAGCTCCTGGACATCCAGCGATTATTTGTCTGACGATGTTCTGGTACTGCTCGAGGGCGCTACTTACACCAAAGTTCAACCTCTGGTAACGAAACAGTGAGTCACCAGCTGAAAATGTTATGATGATCCTTGGAAGCTTCTTCCAGCTCAATTTGATGGAAGCCCACGTCCATGTCAAGTTTAGAGAACACTGTGTTCCCATTCAGTTCCTCCAGCACTTCTTCCACTGTTGGAATTGGTATCTCCTCTCTTCGTATGCCCTCATTAGCACATCTCATGCCCACACAAATACGCACTATGATGATCTTTTTTTGGTGTGGGGGTGAATACAGCTGGGCTGAACCACGTTGTTGGACCTGAAACCTTCTCGATGATGTCAAAATCAAGGAGCTCGTTAATTTGTCTAGTGACTTTCTCTTTCAAGGAGTAAGGAATTCTTCTTGTTTTCTGTGCTACTGGTCTTACCTCCGGATCAATGTGCAGCTTAAGTTGGTAGCCTGACAATTTGCCAACTCCAGAGAACACCTTTGGGAAACGATCTGCAATATATACCATCAATGTCATTACCCGCAGAAACAACTTTTGCCACGCTCCCAGTTCTGGCCCAGCTCGCAACACTTGCAGTCGTTTAGCCGCTGGACCGCCAAGTAAACACCGTCCCTCTTCTTCTGTTACCAGAATAGTTTCCATAGTTTTCCTTCCACAACACTAAATACTAACCTCAAATTTACCAACAACCGGTAAATACCCATTCCCATAAACTAGCAAATTCCTTTTTTCGGGTTGCAGTTTTGCTTTGAGGCCATCCTCACAAGGTTGTCAAACTGGCTCTTATCAAGCTCAGCAGACTGGGCACCAGAGTTAACAAGCATGCCTGTGGTTGGGTTATCGACCTTCACCATTATCCTCACAGGCTCTCTCCCCATTAAAATTGAGAGGGAATGCAAAAGCCTCATCTCCACTGTCATATTCTACTTGAATAACTTGCCTGTTCCCTGATTTTGGATCATGTTTGGCATCACTGGAACACCTTTGTTTACCTCCACGCACTCTTCCGTCTCTTACTCTACCACCGTTTTTGCTCTCAGCCTCACTCCTACAACAAGCTGCCCAAAGCCCTTTATAACCACACTTTGCGCACGTTCTACTCCGAGCTGGACATCCCTTATCACGAGCAAAATGTCTCACTTTGCCACATACATAGCACTTGTGCGTTCCAAATCCACTCGACGGTTTTTTGCTCTCACGGTCCTTTACCATGCTCACGTTACTCTGTCCTAAGTCTCCTTCGAAAATATTGCCCGCCTGACGCCGTACCGTTTCCTATGCTATGTTTCTTTATCTATCGCTGCAGCAAGCTGTACGCTTGGCTCCTCAAACAGCCTGTAATTCCAGGGAAGACACTTTCTCCAACAACTGATCTCTGACGGTGAATTCAAGTTCTGCGAGCCCATAGCCACAATGTCGTGCTTGTTTACTAAGTCGAAGCACGAATGAGTCAGCATCTTCTCCCAGTTCTTGGCGTACCTGGCGAAGAACATGCCTTTCGTACGCAGCATTCTCTTGCTCTAGAAAATAAGCGTTCAGTGTGCGAATGGCTTGCTGATAAACTTCATCATCCTCTTGGCCTCCGGGAGGAGGAACGATTGCCATATTCTCGAAGATGTTCTGCACTCCGGAACTAGCTCGATAAAGTGGTTCGCTTTTCTTTTTCGCGACGTTTTGAAGATTTGCTTTACCTTTTGGCAAAATATGTAAACTCTCGCAGCCAAACACGCAATCGCTGACTCAATTCCGATTTGGTATCCGGGCTGGATACTTTTCGACGTCATACCATCAGAAAGGATTATTCTCGAAATTCTCGTCGCTGATGTAATGTCTGAACACCGGACAGGTCTTTGATGCAGGCGGATTCCACTCAAAAAAACACACACACGTTTTCAAGCCGCCATCTCACTTTATTGCACTACCCACAATGCCTTAGGGCTGGGCTTGCACAGGGAACCCAGTTACAATCACCACTGGAACATGACTGGAGGCCAAAGCGTCTTCTAATTTCTAACGTCCATAGAAAATTCCTTCTTTAAGGATACAAACCTGAAAACTTGCTAGTAGGCTTATTTATAAATGTAATTTCCATTATATTTGTGATAACATTATGCATTTCCAGTGACTAAAACAGTATGTTCTTGAAAAGCACGTCACCTGACCAACTGTTGCAATGGGCCTATCAAGGTTTTCTGTCCAGTCATATTCTGCAAGGGCAAAAGCCTGAGCTGACTACGTAGTCAATACAAACTGGGATTGCCGGGCGTGGGGAGCTGTGCCGGTGTGACTGCCATTAATTGTACATTGCACTCAGCACTATCTGAGAGTGTCTCACTAGCTAATGGACTTGGTCAGTTCAAACCTGTCCGCTTACCATTATGTTAAACAATGTAAATAATCCTTGATAGGGATTCATGACTCATCAGAAAGGCAATCTGCAATCCCGCTTTGTCTCCCTAACAACTACCGATGGGACTCCCGAACAGGCAAATGTATTAAGACAGAAGACCATGCTGTTGGGCTGCATGTGGTCGGAGAAGCGCTTGAGCAACTCTGGAAAGTTAAAGGTAAACAACGTTTCAAGATTTCTTTGAAGTTTTGTTATTTATGAGCTAAGGAGCCAATAACAAATTTGCATGAAGGAGTCACTTGACTAAAACGTCCGGAATCATTCTGAATCAGCTTTTTAACAGTCTTCCACCAATCGGATCGATATGAGAATTGTACCAGTATTTGGAAATAGATTGAAGTTTGGTATAACGTGATTCTTAGGGCAGTCGATATTTCCATGGAAACGATAAACCAAACAATTAAAAATCAGTGTAACAGGAATTTTGCGCGAACCAGATGTCATATGAAAAAGCTAATAATCGTGCCTTAAACCCAAGAATAAAAAACAAATTCTGCATGTTTGATCTTAAGTAGATCGCAAAATATTTTAATTATGCTTTTTGCATTATAATGGTAAATGAACCGACAGTTTCATATCTATCCGATTGAGGAAAGCTGATAGAAAATACTTGGTATGTTCCAGAAAAAAAACGTTAACTGTATCGAAACACCTTAAGAGCGCTATCCAGTCGTTCTCAGTAATTTAAAGAAGGAAACGATTTCATTGTTTAGTTGTGCTTTGTTATCGTCAAGTTCAAAGTAATCCCAAAAGTTGTCATTCCAATGCTTACCTAATTGCTAAATGCTTAAAAACGTGAAACGATGTACCATGCATAAACAATCTAAAGTTAACTTTAATTACAGATAACATAGACTTGCATAGCTTTTACCACCAGATAAAAGAACTGGTACAGCAGGGATGAAAAATCGATCAATCGACTGGAATTGACCAATCGATGATCATTTATCACTGATCACAAGTGAACTTTCCTGAAAACATCGAGTGCTTTTCTGGATTGTCATTGACTTTAAAACCTGCACAATTTGTTGGAGGTAAAAGCGCTAACGAGCCCGCCCTACAAAATTTTGAACTTTTAAATCCCCTACTACCGTAAAGTGCCGCTTATATGCCATGGGCTTATACAACATCGTAAGGGCTTTTAGATGGGCTTATAAACGGAGCTGAGAGGGGATTTTATCGGTGGGGGTCTATAATCAGATTATAAAAAGGGTTTCGAAACGAGCTATAGCTGTGTTGATCGAAATAGGGTTTTCATTTACTGGTATTTACTTAAGCTTTAAAACATCATAATAAAACGAATTCAAAACAAGGAATACTTGAGGGCGGCTTCTTTCCGGGACGCCTTATAAACAGATGTATTTTGATGGGCGTTTAACCGGAAGGGCTTATAATTGGAAGGGAGACGGGGGGGGGGGGCGCTTATCAGCGGCAGTTTACGGAACAACCCTCACCCAGATGATCACACTATACGAAGTACAGTTAATGGTATATTTCTTGGGGTAAATTTCTTCAGAACATTAATCATGCCATGCCCTTTCAATTCAAAGTTAATATATACTTTTACAGGCCGATCGGAAGCCGGATCGCTTTGCTAATGAGACAGATCTTGTAAGCGAAGATTCCCATTTAAGTATTGGTGTAATAAGCAGCGATCTTTCTTGTTTTTTGTTTGAAAAGGTCCCGTGTGTGCGGTGTCTATTACCGGTGATCGCATGAGTGGAAAGTCGTACTTCTTAAGTGAAGCTTTCAAACAACCAGACGTTTTCCCTGTTGGAAATGGATTGGACATTGAGACCATAGGAATCTGGTTATGGATTGTACCTGAAAAATACTGGGTGTGTCTTTCGAACTGGTTGTGTTTTTTTGTAACGTTTCCTTTTCAGTATTTATTTTTATACTCTTATCTCCTATTACTTAGGATGTCAGTGGTCAACAGTTGACAGTCCTTCTATTAGACTGTGAATCGTTTCATGAGAGTGGAATATGGATGCAGGGGTATTCTCAACGATTGCTTACATTGGCTTTCTTGTTGTCGTCTGTACTAATTTTTAACTCGCACGGCATTCCCAGATCTGATTTAAGTGCGCTTGAGTATCCTTTTAAACAGTAAGGTGAAACCATATATACCCCATGCGACTTTTAAACATATAACAAACAGGTCAACACCAGCATTTATTCGGCTAGCTACTTGTTCCCATTTAATTGACAATAATTAAAGCTACGCTTTTTTTAAAAAATATTTTATTGCAAGTTGAAAATCTTAATGCATGTTAGACTGCGCGAGAAAATGAAGACGGACACTGATTGAACGAATGTTGATAGGCAGGCACCATCTCAGCCATCATGTTTACCCTTTCCGAAAAATACTGAGACCTACATAGTTCGGCAAACCTCTACAACGGCAAGAGAAGATAACGCATACCTTAAGCTTCTCTTAACAATGCTTATGGATTCCACCAAACAATAAGAAAGCCAGAAATTTTTAATTGGTATCCCTTCTACTGAATCCATATGCTTGGTGGCAATTTTACAAGATGCCTTAGGCTCACTTAAGAACACGATTACTAGACAAAACCCTTAGCTATATGCGTAGTTACAAATCTTGTGTCTTTAGATTTGATTGGTCCTTAACAATATATAGATTTATTACCAAATTTTCTCAAACAATCCGGGTCAAATCAAGCGTGGAAGCCAATAATGTTCGGAGCGAGACGGAGCTACTTCGCAAAACGTTTCCTCATTTTACCTGGTTGCTTCGAGATTCCGTGCAGGCTTTGCCTAAGGACTGCCGAGACACAAGAGACTACTTACTCAAAAAGGTCAGAATTTAAAGAGGCGTTGTGGAAACCAGACCTATTAACAGCATAGAATGTAATTAAGTGATAAAAAACCTGTGGAGCTAATCCTCAACAATTTTTCTTTAGTTTAAGTCTGTTCCATGTAGGGTTGTTTGCTTCCCAGAATGCTGCGCGCTCTCTCGTCGCACCTCATGTCCTTTACCCCGGTGGTCTCAGCAGTATGCTTTTACGGCAGTGCGACGGCAGTGCAACGGTAGTGCAATCTTTGTAAGTAAACCTACGATTACACCTTGAGTACCGTGTGTTGTGAACATGGCGACTGGAAATTAAAATTGTGTCAATGTTTATCTGTTCAAATCTTTCCATTTGTCCGTCCTTACGTCTGTCTTTCTGTCTGTCTGACTGTCTGTCCCCCTTTCTGTCTGTCTGTCTGTCTGGCTGTCTGTCTATTTGTCTATCCTCAATTAATTGAAAAAATCCGTTGATCTTCATTGTAGTGCTATAAAGCTCTCTTATTCCAATCTTATCAAAGTATGTTAAATTATTATTAACTTTCTTCCAAATTTATTAATTCATGACACTTTAATCTACTTGGCGTTAAGATAACACATCGCGTAGAAAACATTCCCTATGCAATTCCCAAACCACTTACCTAGTTATAACGTTAAGGGCCCATTAACCGATCCATGCGCGCGCGTTGCTAAGGAGGTGAAATTTCACTTCCGGTTACTTACGTCAGCCTGAGCGCGGAAAATAATAACAACTCAAAAGCTTGCAAATTGGCTTACATTTTAGATGTTTTTCCTTGTGTTTCACAAAACGCAAAGTAAAAAAAGTACAAGCAAAGACAAAATAAGAGAAAGACAGAAAAAAAAGAGCAATAGAAGGGGAAAAACTAGCTCCGTGTCGCTTTTTTTTATCTACCGAAGTGCGCTGGTAGTGTCAATTGCGCACGCGCTGATAGGGTAACTTCCAATAGATATCGGACGCACTTCCGGTTTCTTTAAATGCTAAAGGAAACGCGAGTTTTCATTAAATCGAGCCTTTTTTGACGAATTTCGATTAAGGCCAACTTTGGAAACATAGCTATACATTCCTTTTTCGAAATCATGCTTTTTCAGAAAATTACGAATTTTTCACTATTTTGAAATGCTCTCAAAATCTGACCTTGTAGAAATGACACAAAATCGATGCGTAGCGTAATAAGGATTTAAATTAAAATATTAAATCAATGAAAAAAATCCCGATAAAGTAATTTGCCTGGGAGCCTTTGCATTTTTTCTGTATTAGTCACATGACCATGGGCGTGGCCTGATGACGTCATCACTAGTGTTACTGATCATGAAAAAGCTAAAACACATGAAATAACTCTCACCTAACTAAAAATGATGAGGTTATATGAGAATAAATTTTCCTTAGCAACAGCTCTAAAAGATCGGTTAATGGCCCTTAATTCAGTATACCATTTATGAACTCCACCGATTATTTTGCTACAGCCATTGTTGACCAATTACTCCTTAATTTTGGCGAAATTTCAGCAATAATTTATTATTTCACCTGTAAAATTACAAAATTGTCATGGCGACGTAACTTTTGGTGCATAATTTCTCGGTACGAGGCTCGGGAAATTGTAAGAATAAAAAAAAAAAAAGCGCTCGTGAAATTATTTCCTAATTTCATTCGTCACCATTTGAGTACCCATACTAACATCCAGTTAGTTTAGTACTTATCTTCCAGTTTCGATATTTAAGACAAATTACTGGCAATCGTGTCATAAGTGTTTCTCGTTTTAATTTCTTTTTGTTTTTCGTGTTGTATAATTGTTTTTATTATATCTCTCAGTTAGTACGCGCGCTGTGATTGGTCAATTTAGCGGGCCGTAGTCTCCTGTTCGGCCCACTAAAATTCAAAGTTGGTTTTGTTGCCAAATTGTTTCGTGATTTATCGCTAAGTGTTCTTAACTTTTATGGCAAGTGAAAGTTTAAAACTTTCTTATATTCTAAATTATGTAATAAAGCGTGCTAACGACTTAAAAACAATTTCAAACTGACTCGTTTTGCTTTCGAGGTGCGTCGGAAATTTGAAGCCTTTCCGAGTCCGCGTGAATACAAATCGTTTCCGATACCGTCAGGCACACAGTAGAGATGTAATAAATATCCTACTAACCTCGAGCTCGTCTTCTCGGTCCGTACTGTAAGTTACGGATCGTCGTTTTTTCCCCTTCGATTTGTGACCCGCGCGCTTCGCGCTTGGGCAATAAATCGAAGGGGAAAACTCGGTCCGTAACTTACAGTACGGATCTCGAACTCGGTTAGTAAGAGTTATATATGTTTACAATCATAAAAGCCCTTTTCCTAATTGCCTTATGTTTCGCAATGCTGTAACCATTTAAGCCATGCTAAACTTACTTGAGTTGTTAGCTGGAACATGGACATTAGCAGCTGAGCCTCGTCTCAGGCACTGAATTGCCACATATTTAATTTTCCTTGGAAGGGTTTTCAAGTTTTCGTGCATCTTCGTATCGGTTTACTACGGGTTATTAAATGGAGACGATGACGGATTATTGACTGAAACGGAGCAGGAAAGAACTATTTTATATAGATAGTGTCTCATCAACTTTATTCTGTGACTTCAATGTTACTTTTATTGCTAGAGATTTTCAGTTCAAAACTTAACTACCCCTGTATATTATGTGAGCTGTCGACGTTCATAAATGGCGTACCGGTTGTGCGGAATGGTAACTACCAACATCAGTACGAGGCTGGAAAGGTCTCATCCATAATATGATAGCCCTTGTGCGGTAAATTATGGCAACATTTTCCATATCTTTAGAGCTCGTATGAAAACTCCTCATGACTATCAAGATCGGTTTGGAAGAGCTCTGTGCAATTTTGTTGAGGATTTCATTTAAACTACCCGAATGAATGAAAGAAAATGCTACCCATTGCTGTTTATATGAGTGAACAAAGATAGAAAGGTTCCCACGAAGATGATGGGAATAAAGTTCCACACTTTGTTAGAAAACCCTCCCTAAAAAGGGGGATTCGTGCCATCCGATGGGAAGGATTAAATTTCTTTTGCTATAAAGCGTACAACCAAAGGTTGATTCAGGCATTTCAGGATGAACGACCTGAAGAAACCTTAGCGGAAAAACTTATATTTGCGACCAGGAACCGTTCCTTCTTAATCCCATATCCTCTAGGCCTCGAACTTCACCATGGAAGCGTAAGGCAGCAATTACGGGAATGTGGAGAGAAAGAAGCTCAATTATTAGCGAAAATAAATCAAATGAAGCTAGGGTAAATGAAGAAAGTACCCTGGCCCTGCCAGAGTACTGTTGTGTATGACCACTGTTGTGTATGTGTCGCAGAAAATATTCCTTGAGAGGTAAACTTTTTTAGGTTATCACATTTTTCTTTCTATCAAACTGACTTTTCCTTTCAGTAAAATTACATGAATAGAGTCGTATTTCAGACTACGTTTTTAGCCCACCGACATCGTGGTTCTGATACTAACGCTGTAGGACACGGTATTCGTGGGTGTATAAATGCTTAGGAAACTAGCACCTGTCAACTTACTGGCAAAAATCAAGAATCTCGACGATATATGAGGCGATGTTGTCTCCAACTTGACGCATGTGCGCTCGATAAAAACAAAAACAAAAACAAAAACCAAAAAAAAAAAAAAAAAAAAAAAAAAAAAAAAAAAAAAAAAAAAAAAAAAAAAAAAAAAAAAAAAAAAAAAAAAAA
>Ga0126339_10004438_pt1 | contig 10371 bp, 5 predicted proteins | sample OrbTmetagenome_2_FD_92532 | JGI IMG/M metagenome (GOLD analysis project Ga0126339, IMG submission 92532) | Coral microbial communities from Petempiche,Puerto Morelos, Mexico - Orbicella T R C metagenome | ecosystem: Host-associated > Invertebrates > Cnidaria > Coral | place: Petempiche,Puerto...
CCTGCAATACGGTCAGCCCGTTAATACGCCCACGTGGCCAGTTAGTGACCGAGTTCCATTGTATATCTTAAAAAGAATTTCAGTTTCGGAGTCAGTTGGTAAAGTTGAATTACTTTACACACGTAGAGTACAGTCTACGTAATAATTGCTTCGTTGGAGGGAGAGTCGGCTTAACTTCGGTCCTACAAAGCTGCCCTCCTCGCAGTATTTGAGCTGGCTTCTCGGATTAACCAGTAAGGGTTTTTTTTTCAGATTAAAAAAAAATAATAATAATTCCATTCCCTGCAGGGGCCGTGAACTTGTCATATATCATGTAGCGATTTTTCTTTATGCTGCGTGTTTATTACCGAATAGGACGTGCTAGACTGCAAAAACAAAAAGCTTGCCAGCGTCATTGACCTGAAATCAGTGATGGATGCGTTTCAAAGCTGCCTCTTTGTTCTGACTCTTTTCGCTTTGCTGCTTTCTGCTGTCACTCTCATGCGATCGAGCAACACGTCAGCCGAGTTATTCCTTATCCAGAGAAGAATTGAAGAACTGGAGGTTCACCTTTCTAAAGGATTCGCCATCCCAGATTTTCCCCGTGAACCTGGTAAGTAGTTAAGCGATTGTTCTTGGATTCCTAGCGTATCAGTTTAGATTTTGATGACAGAGGATGAAGAAACAATGTTTCTACCTTCTGTCGGTTTCAAAAGGAAATGAACTGACCAGCACTTCCACAAAATGATCTTTTTTCTCCCGTTCAGTGCCGTGATCTTCTCAGGGGTTCTAAGTTAGCAGGTAATAAAAGCTTACTTGATCTACACTCAGTGTACAATCATTCTTGCCCTTCCTTTACACGGACACCACGACACCGACAGTTTCTTTCGGAACCTGATAAATTTAGCACCGTCAACATCAAAGAAGCCAAAATTCACCCCCTCAATTTGGAAATCTCTATAATGTTTCCACATTTCAATTGTGGCTTACATGTACATTCGCCTCAAATCTAACGGTGATCTGCCTTGGGGGAAAACGCATGCAATGACACTAGCTAAAAGCATACGACAGACAGTCTTCGTGATAGTAATATTGACAGTATGGGAATAGAAATAGCAATGTCTCATGAAAGGATTGCCGAAAAATTATTCTTTTCGTGTTTTGCGTCAGCACTTCCTGTTTGCCCGCTTGGAGAACTCATTATCTCTTTTGATGAGATGATAATCGATGACAAAGTCCCTTTAAAATTCCCCATGCCACTGCATGCCTTCTCAGTTGATTTTGCGTAAAAAATGGTTATGAGAATTAAGGATTTAATCACCGCTTGGTGTGGATAAAACGATTTATAAGCTGCGAGCGGCAAGCGCCTTCTGAATTCCCGCAGAGGCGAACTTTGCACCGGACCGTTGGTAGTGTTCTTAAGAGAGCTTAAATGACGAGAGTTGCCATATTAGTTGCCAGCTGGAAAGTTGGTGTAGTTTCTCAAATACCATTAAAAATTTTGCCTTGTTTTAAACTAGGCCAGGATGGCAGGTCAAGCATCGACTTATCACCTACTTAGAATAAAGGTTTGCCGCGCATTATTTGAGCCTGGGGGGGGGGAAATATTCCCTTATATGGACTGTAGAGGTATGTGCCGTCCCAAACTCAGGCCCAAAGGGTAGGGTTTTTCAGCCGTTTTGGTCATAAATAGGGTATCGATTTTGGCCATTTTAGTCTTAAATATGGTATAGTTTTAGCACTCTAGTCTTGAATTGTGTATGTTTCTTAGAAGAATCTTCTTTTTCATCATTATTAACAAGACCATCAACAAAAGCCCTTCATAACTTATCTTTAGGGCGACTGTGCCAGCCGCAACGGTCATAAATAGGGTATCAAATTTTGGGCCAGGAGCCCGTTTCTCGAAAGCCCCGGAACTTTTCGGGCCCGTAAAACCATTTTTAATTCATCTGTATCTAAAAACGGAGAAGTGTATACGCCTGAAACTTCTTGTACGAAGAGAACCCCTGTTCGTATTAAGAATATGTGAATAAAACAGCTCTGTAATCATAAGGTTGGAGATTTTGCTACGGCTTTCCGGCTGCGAGAACTTTTCGAGACCTTCGAGAAACGGGCCTCAGGTCATAAATAGGGTAGCAAAAATCGCAGATTTTGGTCATAAATAGGTTAAGGGTTTTGGGAAGTGGGCTGCACATCCCCACCCAACTTTTCTGGGAGTACTTCCCCCCGCCCCCGGGGGATACGCACTGTGCAACATGGAATTTCGAGAGCTGTTGTCTTATTCTTTGTCTACTACCGCAACTGAACAGATTTCCTAGTGTTATTCATGAAATTGTTCCTAACTCATACTATACAGAGTATTGCCCCACGAAGAAAAGAAAACACCTGAATTTATAATCCGTCATATATTTTCGCTGGCGCGCGATTGGTCTAAACGCGTCCCGTGACTGAATATTCCCCAGCTAAAACTGGAGAAAATCCGAGAGGTATTCCCCGATTTTCAAAACTGCGCGTGTCGCAAGCAATGTATTTGAAGGATAATGAACACAATGGCCTCTATTTGACACGAAAATATGCTCGGATATTAATTTTGTCCTTGGACATTGTCCGTTTCTCAAATCTCACAGTTTTCCTCGAGCTATGCTCTCGAAAAACTGTTCGCCGCTCGGAACAGAAAATGTCCGCGGACAAATATCTGAGCGTATTTTCGCGCCAAATGGAGGGTATTGTTTATATAACACTAAAAATAATTTATGCCCGGCCTAATACAGACGGATTACAAGAAAGCAAGCCTACAGATCACCAAAGAAGGTTTAGTAGAGATCTGGGGCCTGGTAACGAGTCCAAGCCACGGGAAAAAGCGAGGAAAGGCATCAATCGTAAGATGAAACTAGAAATAAAGAATGAGGTTCGCACAGTGATAGGATCTTTAACTCAATTGTTCTGTGCAACGGAAGAAAGACTTTGTCTTAGAGGTCCTAAAGGCGATAAGGGCGGTGAAGGAACTCGAGGAATTCCTGGAGTTCGTGGCGAGAGAGGTCTGACTGGACCTTCGGGTATTAAAGGACAAAAAGGTAAATCGACTTAAAGTAGAGAAGTCTCTAATTGTTACTCGAATATAGGGTAAAGCCACTCTAGGGCCACAATGACCCATTCTACCTGAGTTTATCGCGGTTTTCCGTAGTATGGAACGATTAGGGGAACTGTGAGTCACCACTAAATGGGATGCTAGTCCTTTACAGCTTACCTCACGTCGCGATCGATCTCTACCATCATTTAAACGAGAAGCACTTTGATAGTTAAATGTAATCATAGCATAATTACCCTGGCCAACGATTGAACCCAGACCACTCAATCACTGGGAAGGTAAAACGCTCACCATAAGGCACTGCGCATCAACTCTTTTCAGTACAATTAGTCCAGTATCACCAGAGAAATCAGTTTTCATTCACGTTATCTTGTTGTTAATCATCTTCCTTGTTTGGATAAGCCATATCGGCAGCTTAGGCTGCGAGGCTCTTTCCAGTACCTTTTTCTCCGACGCAAACAGATATCCACATATCTTTATATCTGTCATTTTAAATTGTTAATATCACCGTATTATTTTTTTAGCCTTCAACTCTATTCTATTCTTCCAGGTGACCCAGGCATTTCAGTTTCCACTCCTACAATCACTACACCTTCTAAAGTGGTAACCATTCAAGAGAAGCATACAACCTCTTTATCGTGCGAAGCCGAGGGACTTCCTTTACCAGACGTGACCTGGGTGCGACTCTATGGATCTTTACCAGGAGGTCGTCACGTGATACATAATAATGGTACTTTGATCATAAGCGGAATACTGCAACAGGACGCCGGAATGTATGTGTGCCAAGCTAAGAATGTTCTGGGGATGGCAAAATCAACCAACTTGTTGATCGTTCATGGTATGGGTAATGCTTTTGTACTTGTACTACATTCACTACCAAGTTCAATTAACAAAAAATTGTATTTTCATTTGGAAAACTACTTAAGACAAACAGCACCTCAAGAAAGTGGTGCTTTATACGAGCTTCCATTGGAAAAGTCGCACTGGCACTTGGGTTTTATCTACAGTCCTAACAGTAAGAACCACTTTCTACAGCATTATTAACAGTACAACATGAAAGGACTGCTCAGTAGCCTTCATTTGAGATCGAATAGTTGCACGCTCACTTGAGTTTTATTCAGTGTTTTTTGACAGTTACAACCAACTTCAGCTGTAAAGCATAATAAACAGTATACCATGAATTATGACACTACTGCTCAACAGCTTAGCGCCTACTTCGATCGTCCACTGGTCAAGACTGGAACAATCTTTTTCAGCCTAATAAACCATGATCACATGAATTTACCACTCAAGAGCTATCAGTTGAATCGTCACACTCCAATGTTTTCATCTCTAAACCTAAACGTTTTAACTACCTTATTCAGGACAATAGCAGTACCACATGAAAGTCTTACCTAATAGCCCGTTCTCTTAGTTGAATAGTCACTAACAACAGAGTTTTTTTAATTGTGGCTTTATAACGTACACTAGAGCTAGCTTCACTAATGCTACAGGTGCTTTAGGCAAAGTATCGTGACAAATTCGACTTGTATTATAGTGTGGGGAAGCAGATAACGGATAGCCTGAAACTGAAGTTACATTTTTGAGTTTGCCTGCTGCATAGTAGCCTTGAACGCCAAAATTCTCTCGGCGATGAGGAGATGCGAGGTGGCTTTGACAGTAGATGCACTGTAAGAAGCCACACATAACAAAACTTTTTTCATTTCTTTCTAGTTCCAGTTCAATTCACAAAGAGGCCGCGCCCCGTAACAATAGAGGAAGGGCAGAACGCAACTCTGAGCTGCAAAGCGTCTGGATTTCCCGCTCCCGTGATCAGTTGGGCAGCGTCATCAGCGAGGGGACGCATGCTCGCAAAGAACTCACTTGAGGGAACACTCGTGATCAACAATGCCACCCTGAAAGATAGTGATAGGTACACATGCACTGCAAGAAACGACGTAAATGAGGTCAAAGCTTCTGCTCACATTTCCGTACTCCCTAAACTAAAGTTTCTTGATCACCCAGTCGCGAAGCTAAATTCTTATATCGGTGGCAAAGTTTTGCTCCTCTGCTTAGCGAATAGTGGTATAGTGACTTGGTCTAGACAGAACCCTACTATGCCAGAGGCTCACAAGATTTTGCGCAACGGAACTCTGATGATCAACGTCACTTCTCTTGACGATGGCGGGTTGTACGTCTGCTTGGCGAAAAGCGAAGTTGCTGCCATAAACGCCAGTTCCGTTTTAACGGTTCACGCAAGATCGTGCAGTGAGTTGAGATTAGCGGGTTACAATCACAGTGGCGTTTTCGATATTAAGCCAGATCAGAATTCGCCGTATTTCCAAGTACGTTGCAACATGACGGCCAAGGGTGGTGTGGGCGTATCGATTGTCAGTCACAACTCGGAGCAAAGGACCGCCGTTAAAGGGTACGTGGCTCCTGGAAGCTATGTAAGAAATGTGACTTACGGCGGAGCGACCATGGCCCAGATCACACACCTCATCCAAGCTTCAGCCCATTGTGAACAATTCATAAAATACGAATGCCACCATTCGGTGCTCCTGTGGGAAGGTTCGCGTTATGGTTGGTGGGTGTCGCGTGACAAAGAGAAGATGATGTACTGGGGAGGAGCCTCTCCTGAGAGTGACATGTGCGCGTGCGGAATGAACGACTCGTGCGCAACTGGGGGAGCGTGTAACTGCGACGCAAATGATATGACTTGGCGCGAAGATAGTGGGCTGTTGACTGACAAGTCAAAACTGCCGGTGACGCAGCTCCGTTTTGGTGACACGGGCGATCCAAGAGTAGAGAAAGGCTTTCACACTTTAGGAAAGTTGAAATGCTATGGTATTGCTTAGAGTAAGGCAACGTCCACACTATGTCGGGGGAATTTGAAAACGCAGCTTTATTTCCATGCTTAGACCTACCGTCCACACTAATGCGTCACGAAAACGGAGCTTTTTGAAAATGCTCTTCAAACCGGAGGAATTTGAAAACGTCGGGTTTTCGTTTTCGTGTGGACGGAAAACATTTTGAAAACGGAGCTATTCGAAAACGATGGCGTCACGTTTCCCTCAAACACAACTTTAAAATGACTGGTGATTGTTGCGTTTCTATATTCCTCTCGGCGTTTTGTGGAGGGAAAAATTTGATGCCCTTTCAGAATGAAATCACCGTTTTCAAATTCGTCTGGCGTGGTATGGATGGGCCTTAGTTTACGAACCAAACTAATTTGGATGATAAAACGGACAATAAGATATAATATCAGTGTTGTTAATAGTTGCAAATTACATTGACTAGATGAAATAATTAGCTGCATCAGTCGAGCTTAAATCAATTGCCTTCAATACTTGATTTTGTTAAAGTTCGGACTTCAAAAATTTGACAAAACTGTTTGTTAACGACTTTTGGAGACTTAACTGTTACGTGCTGTGAAATATATAGTGTGTGTGAAACACATTTCGCAAAGGGATGTAATCAAACAGCATATGGACATCGCCCGGGAAAAGTTCCACACCGGTCTAAATCATGATTCAGGTCCTGAACTTTGGCGCATCTCAAAGAATTTCTACATCGTCCGATAAATGTGCTAGATCGTTCTACACTGGTCTAAATCATCTGAACTTTGGGGCATCTCTAAGCGACTCATCATCGCTCGCGGGAAAGTTCTGCACTGGTTCAAATCCTGACTTATGTTGATCTTGGCACACCTCAACTGCTCTTCATTGCCCAGGAAAAATTTTACATTGGTCAAAATCACGATTAAGGTTGTGAAATTTGGCGGCATCTCAAAGCGACCCATCCTCGCCCGGGAAAAGTTCTTTACTGGCCGAAGTCGGGATTAGTGTTCTGAACTTTGGCATATCTCAAAACGGCTCGTCAAATAGTTCAAAAGTATCTGCACTTTTGCTATGTTGCCGCCATAACCAACGTGTTGTCCATCGTTGCTCTTAATGTTCCGAGTAACTGTGGAAGTCTCAAACACAGGGATATTTCTTGCACGGCAAAACTTGGACATTTCTTCATTGAACTTTGCAATGGGTGAGTAATTCTTCACGCAGTCAGAAGTGAGGAAGTTATCGACTTGGTGGATAGTCGCCCAGATTAATAGTGGTCTATCGTTACCACTGTTTTCAATCAAAGAAAGGAAAGGTTTTAGGTATTTCGCGATAACCATTGTGGCATTTAAGTGGATGTGAATACCTACTCCGAGAACAATGATCGCCTTTCTCTTCCCAAGAAGATTCTTCACCGTTTTAACGGCTAAAGGAAACTGGTTCACATTGTAGGCTTCGACGAAATAACTTTTAAATCGCGCCTTTCCATTGCAGAGTTGATTTGTATCGAGCTCCTCCAAATCACGGATGAGCTTGAGATGGCACGAGTGCTTTCCTGCAAAAAACTGTAGTTCTCCACTGCATTGCTCTTTTTCCTCCTCAGAAAGAGTGCTCCTCAATGCACCCCTTACCGGATCACCAGTTATCAGCAATGTCAGAGTCAAGAATAAATGCCCAATGAATGAATCACCAATGAAGACCAAGTCCGACACGTGCTCGTTCAAAAGTGCACAGGTGCTATCGCTGTTAAAATGTTGAAACGGGCACTTTTGGCTGGAAGGCTTCCAATCAGCAAGCTCCGCGGCGAAATACTTACTAAAGTCCTTACAGTAAGGGCACAAGCAATCCGCGTTAGAATTCCCACAGAGTCCCGTGGCTTCGTTGCAGCAAGGCTTCTCGCTTTCCTCATCGCAGAGTGACGGTAATCCCGATGGAAAGAGACGATTTATTTGCCCGCAACGACCATCTTCCCTGTGCAGCTCCCTTGGAAAGTCAAGGTTTTCAAGGATTCCTTTGTCCACCTCTCGTCTCTCATGTATCATTTTCTTCGTCAAGCCAGGTTTAAACTCCCATGATCCGAGTGTGTAGCAATCCAGCAGACGATTGCAGATATCACCATTCCACCCGGCAAATTCTGCTGCAATTCCCTCTCCACGAAAGTGTTCGTCTAAATTTGATTTCCGATGATGCCTACTTATCCATATTATACCATTAACGACCACCAAAAGAACAATTAAGCCAGAGAAAAGACGGAAGAATTGTTTTCGTAGTAACATCCTGCAAAGCGACGTATTACAAGTTTAATATATATTTTTTTCATTTGAAATCCAGATTTCTTCTTAATCCATGGGAATAAAAGTGTGAAAACGAGGGTGAAAATCTGAATGTTATGCACCAGTCATTTGAAACCCCCGCAACCCCCATTGGGAGATACCCGGGGCAAATCGGGGATTTTCACCTCGTTTCCACTCGATTTAGGCTCCCCAGTAGTCGAGGAATGCAACTTTTTTCAGGGCTTCGCCATACAATGCGGGGGCTGAGAGGGGGTTTGGCGGGGATATCACTCGCGGTTCGCGACCTCTTTTAGAAGATTGGGTTCAAGTTGCATGTTCGCAGAAAACATGGAGGCTGAACAACTGACAAAGCAGGTATGATTTCATGCTTTGACTTGACTTCAGTGATATGAAAAAAATCCTGTGAAACCTTCAGTTACTAAAAAATTATGATCTATTTAATGAATTGTGCTTGATGTTTAGAGGAAGGGGGAGTTCACTCCGAAGTTTTTTCTCCCCAAGACGGGGCTTTCACTGCATGTCACCGGCAGTAAAAGTGAATGCCCCGGGTATCCCCCAGTGGGGGGCTGCGGGGGTTTCAAATGACTGGTGCATTAACTGAACGGTAATGTGAGGAAAAAATCCTCACAGATGCGCTTAAATTATGAAACAATATGTAGTAAACAGTAATAATATGGATAGATAGAATAAGAAGTTAAAGCTCTTTATTATTTGCGAAAACTATATGTGGTGTTAATGGCTTAATTTTATTATACAGATGTGTTTGGGTGACAGACTGCTCTTCGAGTGGTAAATGTTGTGCTGTTGTACAGTTGAACAAGATTGCCGTGATCAGGCTCTCTTGCACGATCGCTGCATTATGGTCGCTGAACATTTCGGGAATCGTAACTACTACGTTGATATCAAAAGCCTACATGGCATTAACAATCGAAACTTCTTATTCGATTGGTTTTACAGGAGGTTACTTTTGTAAACCCCAGATAGTCGGATATGAGAGTCAATTTAAATTTCATATTTCTTATTACTGTCGTGATAAGACCTATAAGCAGTGAATTTGCATCGAAACACATTTCTAGCAATTTCGATAAGGTTGATGCAAATTGTGAAATATTTCACACTTAAATTTATCATTCAAGTTCTGACTTGCTGTTGGGATCTCTCTCATTTTATCGTTTATTTTTCCAGTCTACTTTTTTATTATAACACGATCATCTGAATCTACTGTTTACATGGCGTACTGTTGATTATGCTCTCTCAGGATCCGAGCTGAAACTCTCCGATTAGAGTTGTTTTATTTAAAGAGAACTTTAAAAGTAATAAGACATCAATCAGAATTGATATCTTACCTTCATTGAGCCATGCCACAATGCAACACAACTATCTGACTTGACTCTGCGGACCGCAAAAAATGGTTCTTTGCTGCTGCTTTCAAAACACTTCAGTACATGTCGGACACAAAGGTTTACGTTACTCTGTCTCCTGATCTTTCAACGGAAAATATTTTAAAATTAATTACAATAGAAACCAGGTAACATTCTCTCGCGTGTTTTCTTGAGGTTTTAGGCTGCCTAAGCAACTATGCAAGTTCAAAATCCCTCAACGAATATGCGACTAGCACGAAAATGCTTCGGCAGTACTTTCAAAGAAAAAGTCGATCATGACGTGATGAGCTCAGTTCTCAGATAAAACATTTGGCAATCAGTAAAACTCAAAATATTGAATTGTTAACTTGGTCGGCCATAAAAAGAGAAAAACACTCTTTCGGCGCTCCAAGACCTTAACATAACTAATGGGCCATTGTGTCGATAACACGCAATATAAAAAAACACACCTCCATAGTTTAGAAAACAGGTAAATAATCCGTTGCAAACTCACGAAAATATGGAAAACCAGTTTCAATTGTCACAAAGAAATGAAAGTCCGGTGTAAAAATTGACAAGTTTCGGGTTGAGTTCTATATTATCATGAGTTTGCAACGGACTTTTATGAAACTTCGCACATTCGCTACTGATTAGGCATGATAAATCCGGCGGTGAAGCTTATGTTTTTGATATCGTCAAAAAAAAAATCAATCCCTTTACTTATTTAAGTACGTTTTAATCATATCTTCTTCGGAAAATGACAATATCAATGAGATCAATAGATAATAGTTTCCAAGAGCGACCGTTTCTAGACAAAAAAAAAAAAAAAAAAA
>Ga0126339_10004442_pt1 | contig 10366 bp, 3 predicted proteins | sample OrbTmetagenome_2_FD_92532 | JGI IMG/M metagenome (GOLD analysis project Ga0126339, IMG submission 92532) | Coral microbial communities from Petempiche,Puerto Morelos, Mexico - Orbicella T R C metagenome | ecosystem: Host-associated > Invertebrates > Cnidaria > Coral | place: Petempiche,Puerto...
TATTATTATTATTATTATTATTATTATTATTATTCACCAATTTAAGGTGTTATCCTTGATTCGAGCAATTATCGCCCTTGAGCTTTTCGCACCGACAACATCCTGGCCTGCGATATAATAATTTTCAGATTCTGAAAACATTTAGAACATTATTCTTTCTTCGGTACCCTTGGAATGGCAAACTACTGAAGGTGGTTGAATTTAATAATCAAGAAAAAAAAAACAGCCCTGCAAGCAGGAACAGTTCGTTTTCGATGCTAACCACCAATAGAACAAGGCATCAGAATTTAACTTCAAGAAATAACGTAACTGAATTAGTTTGAACGTATAAAGACTGAATTGCGAGATGTCGAAATTGTTGGCATAAATGTGTTTGCATTTCTCTGATTTAATTTTTATCAAGAATCTTGTCGTTTTCAATGTTCAACTGAATAACAACAGATTTTTGACGAATTTGAGAGATTATATCTACACCCCAGTTTTGTTATTGCCCCAGTTGAACTTAGTTTCTTATCATATCTTTTTGAGTTATCAATCATTTACATCTGGCGACGGATAAAAGTTAAAGTTTGAACGAAATGTTGCATTAATTTCATAAGAATTTCCTTAATTTCTGTTTATTGATTGACATTTCTTGTTTCCTTTTGTCATTATTGCAATCCAAAGATACAGAAAAATCCAGAATTATGTTGATGAAAGCAACAGAACGCGCAAGAGCATTTGATTGCCTATCTACATTTGGTGCACAGTAAGCTGTGATCAAAGGCCAAAAGAAAACTCGATAGCGAAGTTTCTTTTCTGTGCTAGAGTCAACACACAAAAAAGTGGACTTTCCTACATCTATTTAATAGCGGAATTTTTTTAAATCAAATGACGACCCTTTATTTAGTCAATTCGAATGATTTTAACACCAATTCAAGTCCATGCGCTTATTATGGATTTCCATAGGCTGATAATGTTACTGATATTTAGGGCATGCATTTCGTGGAACATTAAATGAACTGGGTAGGTAAATTCGTTTGCGCTCGTGTTAACGTTTACTTTGTGAAACCAGTTTCACCTTTTTAACATTATGGACTATTCTAACTAACTGCACTGACTAACTGCACGTTTTCACCGAGAGAGGCTCTTTTTTTATAGATATCATGTTCTTGGGTTTTTTATGAACAAGAAAGCAAGTGAAATTTGCATCTAGGAAAGGAATGCAAAAACACAACTTTGACATGCAGTTGGCATCGTATAAACTGGCGTTAAAATGTTTCAAATTGCTAATGTCTCTCGTTTCCTAGAAGTAACCCTCTTTTGTTTTGTTTCTTTCTTAGTAGAAAACTTAAAGGTATCATCATAATATACCAAAGCAATAGTAAGAACCTGGTACAGGAATCAATCTGAAACAATACGTCGTCACAATCGACAAACAAACTTCCGCAACAACCATGGAATGCCTGATTGTTTTAGTGAAACGACTGAATTTTTAGCAGTATTTTAAAAAATGATGCGGTTTTTGTCCCGACTAAGATCTAATGTCTTGTGCTTTTAGCTTAAGCTCTGTTGTAACGTGCGAGAGCGAACAATTCATTGTATAAGAACAGAATCAGTTATCAAAGAGAACCAAAGTCTTCCGCTGGAAAGATCAAACGTGTGATCGATTTGGTGTTGCCTGATCGTTTGAGAAGAATACTTATCAGGTCTTGGACGCAGCCTTAGTTTAAAAGTGATTCCATTCGGCATGAATATATGTGCTAAGTTTTCGTGGAGAGTAACTGGATTTACAGTATTACTCACTTGTGGTACTATCTATGGCAGAACGAAACCACCTATATTACAAGGACAAGAATACGACAGATATTTATCAAGTTCTCCAATGTTTCCCCAGGAGTGGCAAATTCAAAACAACAAGTTTTCGTTATTGAGCTATTTTCTAACACAGAGAGTTGTTTTAGGAAAATATCTTTACGTGCCGTATTACTTTCATTTCCGAAGCAAATCTTTGAGTGTTTGCTCTATCACAAGCAATCACCAAAACTGGACGCGCAACATTTACCCTGTGATAATATACACCTGAGCGTGTGACCAGGCTATAACTAACCTTATCCAGTGAGATTGTTGATAGTTCGTTAAACCAGAAGGCCTTGTTAACGATGTCAGATTTTTTTTTTCTTTTAGTCCCTTTTCAAACCTGATGTTTGTTATCGCAGGAATAGTCAAATGTTAACACCCGGCAGTAACAAGCTATCACATTTTTTGCATTTCAATAAACTGCTGTCAATCAGAACTTTTAATTGCCACCTTCAAAGTAAACGTTAATGTCAAGCCAATTGAAAATTCATGAGAGTTGAGTGACGGAAATCTACCGCAAACAACACAGCAATTGTTCCTAATATCTATAATCCTACGCGTGTTCTGAAGATCCAAGAAACTTCATCAACTTCTTAGTTCATGAAATGAATTTTCCGGAAATTGCAGCAGGAACGTGCAACGTTTGTAATAAGAAACGGAAAAATAGAAGAAAAAGTTATCGGCGTTGCTTTTAAAATGGAATTAAACGTTCAGCAAACAAAGTTTACTCCGAATTACAATAATTTCATCTCGGAGTGAAAGTTTTCAAGCGGAAAAGTTTATCTTTCAGTTTAAGTCGTGGGATCTTTTAAGGTCCAGAACCCAAAAATAACTTGAATTACTTTCTTACAATACAAAACACCAGGAATATGGCAATAACGAAAAAAACAATACAAAGTGTGATTAAGTGAGATACTAAAAAGATTAGTAACGAAGAAAAAAGTTGTCGAAAAACACATCGTATTCATTAGTCAAGAGTAAAATATACAGGAAAGTGAAAAACAAGACTTGATTGCGAATTGAAAATCAGTAAAGAAAATACAATTCTAAGAACGCAAATTACACATTTTTAGTTTCAATCATATTTGATTTTGCAATAAATCCTACCTCGAGTCAGTGTTTTTAGTAAAAAAAAAAAAAGGAAATAAATGAGATCGTCAATCATGGCGGCACTTTACCATCAGAAACTCATTTATATTCTAAGCCATACTCCGTGACTATTTTCTGGGTGATAATCAACCAAGAAAAGTCGGATTGGTTGACGATTGTGGCAGTTCATAATTTCCTGTTCCTACCCTGTTCATGTCTTAGGACAAATTTTAAACACCGATATAAAAATGTGTGAGAGCTAAACTTCACAGCTTTGCGGGTCGATGGTGTGCGTTTTGGGCTCAGATGAAGGAAACTAAATGAAATCATTCTTGACAAGCGTTAGTGCGCGCAGGAAAAGAAATTCAAATGTAAAATTAAACAAGCAACTTGCGAAATTGTTCTTTTACCCTTGCCTTATACTAGTTATCGATCCATTACGAAAAATGTTAAAAGAAATACCCTAATCCTGACTTTTTAGATGTTCATTTGAAATACGCTTGAAGGAAAATATAAAACTTACGACAAATCAAAAACCGAAAATTAAATCGATCTCTTATCCCGTGCTAATACTATGAAAGCTACTCATTTCCTACCGGTCAAAAACACAATTCTTTGTCCACTGTTTTTTTGTTACTTGGATTTCTTGAGTGCAAACTGTCAAGAAAAACCTAAAATTGACTGGAATATTTTCCGAAGGGAATTCAGTTCATCTTCCTCTGCATTGAAAATCTAGGTAAATATGTCTGTCTACTTAATTCTTAATCTGTAGACATAGCGTCCGCCTACAGCTGGATTTATTAAAAGCTGTAGGAATAAATGAATGGTCAAAATTCAACACAACAGGTACGAAGGCAGATTTTGGGCCATTAAAAAGTTTAAGACGCAAATGGGCTTTGCGAAAATTAATGACCCTTTAAGTGCAAAAAAAGTTTTACGTACAGCTGCAAATGGCTTTTTATCGCGTTTTCTCTCTGGGGAATTAACTGCTAAAAGTGCTTATGTCGCCTTTTTGACAACGTTTAAAGAAATATTAAAAATTGGGAGCCTTCTGCTGACTGACACAATAAAAACACAACGATAATCGGTTATTTAAATTGCTTCAGTGCTTTTTTTCCACAGACCTATCATGTATACCCAAAAACAAAACCCACCGACAATTTTGAATAAAAGTTGAAAAAAGCCCGCCAAAGAAAAGGGAAATCATGATAAGCTTGTTTTGTTTCCTTACATACAAGATGTGGGCTGGTTACAGGATCGTACTGGCAAATATTACAAACCACAACTTGTGGACGACACTGGAGAAGTGCCTGACGATGTTACACATGGGGAATAAAAAAGTGTAGCATTTCAATACCTTTTGCGGAATAGATCCTTGAGTTTTCTGTGTAGTTAGTTTGTCCCAGTGACTCTATAAGCTCTGCCGACTGCAAGGTTGCATGTTTTATACCCTTAGCTTATGTTGGCCTCTCAAAGCGAAAAGCTTATACAACAGGTCTCCTTGAAGGTTTGGAGATTACTCTAAACAGTCTCGTCACTCGGACACAGTAACGAAAGCTGCGCATGTGTTAAGGGGATTTACATATATATTGTTAGAATCACGTGGCTTTGCTGATTACCAAGACTGAAGTGTTTTTCCTGTTGGCTATAATAACGTCAGACACAAAGCTACAGTTCACCACTGAAATGAGATGACATCGGACAGGACATTTTGAAGATAAGCATGAAAAATAAGCGTTTTATCAAAAATCTAACCAAATTTCCGTTCATTTCAAAACTCTAATGCTGCAGTATAGGTAAACAGACAAAGTTTAAAGCCTTGCGTGTAACATTGTATAAAGAAGCTAGGCATTACTTTGTTTGGCATGGATTATATTTGGCAAGAAATGTTTTGGCTTGTCGTCTTACAATGCTCTGACCACGTACTTAGCTGGAGTAGTTTCGCGGTAAACCCAAGTTCATCTCCTCGTCATGCTTGTAAATCGACAACTGGTCTGCTTCCCGCCAATTGTAATTTTTAAGCCTGTTATGATTCAGTATTTGAAAGATTTGTTTCTTTCAGTTTAAGTGCCATGTCTGAGAACTAACTTTAGATGTAGCTAGGCGTATTGACTGGTATCAACATTCAACTTGTGACATAATTTAACATGTAACATAAAGCAGTTGCTCTTTATGTCTTATTCAACTTTTACTTTCAGAATTCGTTTCAACATTGCTGTTTTCCTTAAAAATGCATAAAGATCATTAATTTCATCGATTTTTCTCTGAGCGCCTGGCTTCAGAGCGATGAAATTATCTTTGACGATTTCCAAGTGTCGCACATTCACGAGGGAATAAGTACCTGCGTAACCATCCTTAGAAAACAATTATTTTGTTTTCGCCTGTGGTAACTGTTTAATATGAAGACTTTTTGTGTTTCACGAACACGAAAGTCGTTGCAAATAGTTTCGAACTTTCGTTGTTGCACAATTCCAACGTTCTTTGAATTATCTATCAGACACTGACCGAAAAGTGTAAGCAAGGCGCAGAATGTATCTTCTTCATAATCCAACTCCACAGGGATATATCCTGTTAGACAATCGACCAACCATATGCTCCAATAAAATTGTCGCTGTTTGCCATCATAAGCTTGTTTTAATGCAACTTACTTATGAAATCGCTCCAAATGATAACATTTTCGAAATATGGTGGGAATAAGCGACCAAGCTCTATCGACTGGCTATAAGAATACTTTCATAACAAAAGAACGGTGCGTTCAAGAAAGTATTAAACGAAAGAGCCGACAAACTTGCTCTGAAGGAAAGATCATACATACATACATACGTATCTTTGTCATATGAGATAGAAATGTCTTGAAAATGCGGGTTTATGTATAGAATTTCACGCAGCTTGGTTTTCTCGTAGACATGGTAGATGTAAAGTTCGACGGTTCCCTTAAGACATTTCGCTTTTCGATATCCCCGCTATACTATCTTTTTCACACAAAAAATAATATGAAAAAACAACCAACCTACCTTGAATTTGAATTTCTACTTTCAATGTAATTTCCAAACTGAACAAGAGGATTAAATGAGGCAAGAACCAACTACAGTAATTATCATAGATGTGATTTGCTTGACATGCAGGTGATTATAACTGACTGGCACTATCACTGTGCTGTTGACACAATTACGAGCCATTAACCAGTATAATAAAGCTGGCTAGCAATATTCAAATTCGCCAAAAGTAGAACCTGTATTTTTTGGCAACTAAACTCTCGTTCGGTTAAAATATTTTCTTTTCTTATTTTCGTGACAGATATCGGGCGGAAATTGCTGATAAACGTCTGATTGGAAAATTCATCCAGGAAAACTGATCCATAGGAAATATTGCAGTTTTTTTTTTTTTTTTAACACGGTCGGTTAAAGCCTATGTTTTTTAACGATAAAGAAACGATAGCGACACATCAAACATTTTGTCAGGAGAATTTTTATAGGCTAAGATCAGACAGTCGAAAATTTTAAATCGTTATATAAGTTTAGTGAGCCAACAAAAAAGTACTTCACAACACAGGACTGACACTTAAACCTGGAGTAGACAGTTTCTCCTATGGGATCACCGTGAGAGGAAAATCGATGTCTTGCTCGCTTGAGGCGATTTTGTTACTGTTGCTGTGCGTGTGAGTGAAATACTAGATGGTGTATTAAAAACAATACCGGTACAGAATGGCTCGAATGCAAATAATTTAATATTGTGTGTTTTTCGGATACGTGTCATCTTAGAAAAGTAATTTAATGTACACAGTAGCGCAAAGTAAATTTGAAAAAAAAACCGACACAAAAGAAATCAAAACAAAGATATATTTTACTTACTTTTGATTACATTCTAACCAATCACAACTTATCATTTTATTTTGCTTAACCAGACGAAAATGCTCCAAAGAGAAAAATCATGGTTGAGTACTTAGTAACGTGTGGAAATCATTGTAGTTCTGAACGCATAACTTATTAGTTATACACTATACTAGTTTATTGCATTGAGCTATCACTGGCATCCTGTAAGATATGAAATTAATCAGTCGTTGTTGTGCCCCTGTCAATCCGCAGACCACCAAATTAAACCACGTCGAGGAAAATTTGAATAGTCCAATATTTCTGATGAAACCATGATGAATTTGAAGTTGGTATATTTATTCTAGATAAATAATAATGGAAATTAAAGGTTAATTCTCCAGAGAGGATATTCGGAAAAGCTGGTCATGCGTGGGTTTTAGAGGAAGATGGATTAAGAAATGAAACACACACAGGGGGGCATGTGTTATAATCCAGAATCCCATTTAAACCTGATGAGAACTGAAGTATCTCGGAAACACGATTATTTTAACAATTAAGTTGAAAATGAATGGTTTGGCGTTCGGCCTTAACAAAGAAGGTATTCAACTATTTTGAGAAAAAATGTGAGAAAAAAAACTGATAAAAAAGTAAAATGAATTTTGTGATGTTGGAATTTTCCAAGAAATGTCACGGACTTCTACATAAATATGGAGTCTAAATGTACATGGTTTCAACATGTTGTCTATAAGGAGTGCTTCAGTCTCTGCTCAATATGCTAATAAGGTAGGACTATGAATTAAATACAACTGAGCAAAGAAAGAAATCTTTCTCAGTCCCTTGGAAACCTCACTTGCTACCAGACATCTCCATTTCCACTATTGTTATCGTGTAATTTAAAAATTACACATCATTGAAGTCGTTTCTCCTCAGTTCAAACTAATCGCTTAGCTTATAACAGTACAAAGGAAGATATCCGGGGCAATAAACCACAATTTCCTTCAAACTACTTGGAAATTCACAAGAAAATCATCGAACGAGAAGATAACAAACAGGATGAAGGTAAAGTCTCATATTTTCATTAACCTAGCTTAATGATTATATTAGTATAATAGCCTCCGAGTTTTACCATGTTTACAGTTGTTTATTAACTAAAGGAACATTCCTTGGTGAAGTTAATTTGTTCTGCTGTACGTATATGTACAGATTTATCATTTGCAGGTCCAATCCTCCATGGGCAAAAAGATGGCGGCTATACGTTTTCGTACAATACCTTGCAAAACTAACACAGCCCATCGGGCGCAAGGAAGGCCATATTTTGGCAAAATCTGACCATGTGCTAACAGCATTGTGTATGTTAAGTTTGAGATTTTTTAACTTTTCTGGACGTGTTTATGAGCGTTGTTAAGGTTTTCGTGCGCTACGAATTATGGGTAAATGCACCTGTCGCCATCTTTTCTCCCTCTCCCTTATTGATCGTTATCAGACATCATTACTTGTTGCCCAACATTTTTCTTGTAATTAAGCTCTAAGAAATTGTTCGTAAATCAAGAATATATCTTTTTAATTATCAACTCCCTGCTGTGTCTATCAGTACCAGACAATATTTGCAATATATGATTAATAATTAGAATTTTCTCGCCTAGGAAATAACTAAAAACAAAAAAAAGCCTATGTGGCCAGTGAGTCTGATAATTAATAATTATTCACCGAAGTGGAGGAAAATACCCATTACTTTCACCGACACTGAGGTGAATAATTGTTTTAGTATATACCACACAAGCTGTATAATAAGCGGACCAAAACGTTATTTTATGTGCGACAAGCGGTCAGAAATTTTAAAATCTCTCGCTCCAGCCGCTCGGAGGTGAATAGTACTTGCTCATCACCCCCGAGTTAACCAATCAGAGCGCGCGAAAAGCACTATTGACTTGTGTGGTATATACAAACTCATAATAACTACACAAATCATAGCCTCTTATCGAACGCCTGGGAAAAAGATTATTGTAACAGCAATGGGAATTTATTTGCGTTTGCCTAGTTAATATCCTTGCAAAAAGGCGCCACTATTGATAAACAAACAGAATGATCAGTCACGGCATATTGTAAAACATGGACTGGAGTGGACTGGAGTGGAGTGGACTCGATTTGTAAAATATGGAATGGATTTGGAAAACGCGGAATTGTAAAACATGGATTTGTAAAAGGTGGATTTGTAAACGTGGATTTGTAAAACATGGATTTGTAAAAGGTGGGTTTTTAAAACATGGATTTGTAAAAAATGATAATTTAAAGTTAAAGCGCGCGACGAGTACAGTACGGATTTTTTTTTTTTTTTTTGCGCTGATCAAATCGGAAACCGTGCGATAAAAACTAAAGATTGTGGCACCCAGGTGACAATAAGCGGCAAGAACGTAACAGAAAACCGGATGCTATCCTACAATATAATTAGGCAGAAGTTTGTGCAAGCGGCTAACAAAATCAACTGTTATTTCATTCCGTAAATCTTTGCTTTTTTAGTTTGTGCAAAAGGTGGATTTGTAAAAAAAATTGTAAAAAAAATGTAAAACAATAAACTTTATTTTGTTTGCAGATCCTTCGAGCAAACAGGATATCAATGGTATATATTCCAAATAATTCATTCTTTACTTTTACATGCATTTACTTTTACATACATTTCAAACAATTCATTCTTTACTTTTACGATTAATTCACTTCAACATTAACTGTAACGAAAGCATACAAAGAATTATAATTCCTCTATATTTTATCACAAAGTATATAAATGCAATATTGTAACACTTCTTGGTGAGAAACGGATTAATTCCAATCAAGAAAATGAATTGCTTGAGCCGGTGCTACACGTTTCTTCAACATTTTATTTGTTGAAGGAATGACTGTAAATTTCTCAAACACTAGTTAATAACAACACATTGCTCCTCGTCGGTGCATTTAGCCAAATAAACTGTTCCAAAAGTACCGCTTACTATTTCTTCCTTTAGGTTTATAGAATTTCACCCAAACTCGGGCAAAGATAACTGCCGTCTTCGCTTTTTAAGAGAAAGAGATGGAAGCTTGAAAGCTGCCATCTCGATCTCGAGCTCGCCGTGTAAACTTTCGCCCCAGAATTTAAATTATGCAAGACTTTATTGTTCAAAGGTCAAGACATTCACTCCAGCTTTCTGTTTATGGATACATGTAACTGACAGCAGCGCCAAGCTGTCAACAGTGCCAATACTCAAACGAAAAGAAGTATCCCGACGCCCGACAAAGACCTTTGGTAGCCAGGGTAGCAATAGCTAAAAGCAAAGATTTATGGAATTAAATAACAGTTGATTTTGTTAGCCGCTTGCACAAACTTCTGGCTAATTATATTGTAGAATAACATCCGGTTTTCTCTCAATACTGTTACGTTCTTGTCGCGTTTATTGTTTCCTGGGTGCCACAATCTTTAGCTTTTATTGCACGATTTCCGATTTGATCAGCGCGAAAAAAAATTCCGTACTGTTCTCGTCGCGCGCTTTAACTTTAAATTATCATTTTTTACAAATCCATGTTTTACAAATCCACCTTTTACAAATCCATGTTTGACAAATCCACCTTTTACAAATCCACCTTTTACAAATCCA
>Ga0126339_10004445_pt1 | contig 10363 bp, 7 predicted proteins | sample OrbTmetagenome_2_FD_92532 | JGI IMG/M metagenome (GOLD analysis project Ga0126339, IMG submission 92532) | Coral microbial communities from Petempiche,Puerto Morelos, Mexico - Orbicella T R C metagenome | ecosystem: Host-associated > Invertebrates > Cnidaria > Coral | place: Petempiche,Puerto...
AGCGCGGGCGACCAATTTTTGACGCCAAATTAAAAGCTTGGAGAAACAAAATGTTTCCAATTTTTCACTTTTTACGATCTAATTTGGTTTTAAAATTATAAATCCCTTTTCGTGAATATTTTAGAACACTCTCTCCAGCAAGAAAAGTCGCCCGACTTCAGTGTTTTTCCCGCTAACATGCATATGACATCAGGACAGCTCAGTTTTTCCTGCCGGCTGAATCCCGATTGATCAATTCAAATTTTAGTTGGCGCACCGACCGTATGCAAGGCGAACGTTATCTATTCCGAGAAGCGAACAGTGTTCCGAGAGCGAAGTGTAAGCTTCGAGGGACAGATAATGTTCAAGGATAAACATCCGAGCATATACTGTAAGCCAGTTGGGAACTATTTTGTTTATTATCCCTCCAATGTTTTTCACAACACGAGGCATATTCAACCACGTGACGCATTTAAACCAATCGCGTGCGAGCGAACTTATTTGATGGATTACAATAGATGACAATATAAGGCAGCTCAGCCAATCACATTGCAGCATTTGAATTAATGTACTAGTATGTTGGCATTTTCTAATTTCTAATATTTACTAGAAGACAGTTCTTTTTGACATGGCTAGGTCACTCAGCTAAGAATGGTCGAATATTGAAGATATCAATTAAGGCAAAAGCGACGTTTTATTTCATTCCACAATTCACAACGCAGTATTTAGGCAAAACCAATCTATATTAATGGGCCGTTTTTTTCCACGAAGGCGGTGTGTAGCTTTCGAATTGACCAGGGCATCGTGTAGTGGAATATTAGCTTATTTAACTGAATTTAACCCGGTCAAAATAAATGGCAAAAAAGTTGTATTTAAGACACCACGTACTCCGCTTGAACATGCAGTTCAACTGACTGAGATGACTGTATAAATATATATTGCTGGAAAATTCTTCTATATTCAAAATGCTGTAATTATTCCTCCACGTTTACTATACATATGTACAACTTTATTGAAGTAAAGAGACTTAAAAGACAACTGTACTTGAATAGTTTCGTATTCAGTACTCAATTTTTCAGTAGTAGAATCAGAAGTTCATTACTTGATGATTGGCTCCCGGTAGAATCTATATTCAGCCGAGACCTTGACAGAACAGACCGAAGGCAGTGAGGTCCGTACAAAAAAAGGGCCGATATTATCCCACCACGGTCCTGAGGAAGCTTGATTAAATAAGGGATTTACACGGTTAAAAATGTTTAGAAAAAACAATCGCCCGAGCACGGACTGACACCGTCCGGCTTCCATCGCAAAATTCTGATTGAGAGAAAAGAAAGTTCAAAGAAATAAAATAAAACAAAAAAACACCAGAAAAACTTTAAAAGTGATCGGGATCATTTGGGATAGAGCAGTCGGATCGGTTGATTTTCGTTATAGGCCCTCTATTTCAGTCTTGTAATAATATGCAAATACTTATGACATTGTAGGACAACGTGAAACAGAACCGGTTCAAGTTGCTGCTATAAACAATTTAACAGACCTAGGAGTTTTAAAATTTATTCATATCTGTTTTATTTTCGGCTTAAAAGAGAGGTAACATTCAGCAAAGAAAGGCCTTTGGGGTTAAATGTAGGCCTATAGTATTGATACAAGAACTGTTAGTATTCATCAACTATTTTGAGAAGCACTATGTCTACCCTAAAAATTACCATTCCTTGACAGATAACCAGTCAATAGTGCCCGTGTGGTACTCACCTAATATAGGTACGTGCGACCCCAAAGGGTATGGTTTTTCATCCGTTTTGGGCGCAAAATGGGCAATCGATTTTAGTCATTTTGGTCATAAACAGGGTATGGGTTGTCCTCTCTAGTCTTGAATTTGGTATGTTTTTTTGGGGTGTCGAATTTTGAGTCAGATCATAAATAGGGTAGGAAAAATCGCAGATTTTGGTCATAAATAGGGTAAGGGTTTTGGGAAGGTAGCCGCACACCCCACCCAATTTTTCTGGAAGTACGTCCGGGCAATAGTGCAAATCAGTGGTTCTTATAGAGTTTCAGCTCGTTAAACCAACGGCCCCGTTCGTTTTGAAGTTTGTAAGTATGCACGCAGAGACATTTAGCTACAAGGTTTTCAAGTTAACGGCAAACCGCAAACGACAGCTTCAGGTTAGGCGTTTGGCGCTTGGCGTCAGACGTTTGTGATCTTTATCGGTTTAGCTACGAAAACATGAAAGAATTAATTTTGTCGAAAAGGTCGCCATATTGAATTTCCAGCCAACAGCACTATGTTTGATTTCCAAAGGGCAACAAAAAGTCCTACTTTCACTCACTGCCTAAAAATGACATCTAAACTTATCCTCAAAACTTACTGAGCACGTGGTATAAACAGAATTTTAGGATAAAAACCGTTCAGGTAAATCACTTACATGAAAACCTGCTTCTCGGCGTTGAGAACTCCAAACGTGACTGCAGCGCTTGGTCACGTGACCTTCAGTGGGTATGCCGTTTGAAGTTTCCGCTGAACTGAACCGTGGTGCTAAATGTCACTAATTCTTCAGTTAACGTCTCAGACAGTTAAACGCTTTATGTAAAGCCAAAGTGGCTTTCTTTCAAAGTATTGTAATTTCTAGACGATACCAGTGTCTAAAGAAACTTCGGAGCATCGTCCCAACGTGTTATCTCTTGAGGGAGACCAAGCACCAGCTCTCGGCTCTGGGAATTTTGGGACTGTTTAATCCGTTAATCCGTAGCTCGATCTACGTGGTTTTATTACTTTCCAAAGGCAACCAACCACCTAGCTTGTCACTCAACGATCAAAGTTCTCATAGCTCAGCGGTGCATGTTTTTGAAGTAGGGGTATTACGGTACTTTGCGGGCTCTTTATTCTCTGCCTTGACTGCGCGAAGATTGGTCTACTTTGAAATTTTGTAATTAAAGAGAAATAAAGCTGGCTTTGGGATAATATCGCAAAGTGCAGATCATAAGCCCATCCAAAAATAAGCTCCTCAAATATTCGACGCAACAATCCTTTCAATTAGACCTTCTGAAAATAAAGCTCTTGAGCTTAACTTTAGCTTTGCCTATTAAGGAAGAGTAAATTATCTTCCGATTCCCTAATGTTTGAGCTGTTTTTGTATTTTATGTCATTACAATATTTTAGAGACCATTGCAGTGTAACATTTACCTGAGGATCAGTCTAGAATGTGTTTTGAGTCTCACGTCGTCGTTTTAGTCTTCTAGGTGCAACTAGAATTTTTTGGATGCCAAGTCGCTTCTAAATATAAGCCAATTGCTAGCTATTTTTGAAACGCAAAATTCTTTCTAATAAGCCCCTTAATTCGGCAGTATAAGCCCTCCAAAAACAGTAAAACCTATTTTAAAAGATCTTGCTAATAAAAATGGGGGTAAGCCTTTTCTGTAGGATACCGTAATCAGCCCCATTAACCCCTAGAGAGGCAGAATCTGTCTGAGCTCTGAATGCAAGGGAGTTTAGACTTTAATTTAATAACCTGCTTAAATATAAAAAAAAGGTTATGTAAACATTAGTAAAAGAAAAAGGACCCATATTCTCTCTTTGAGGATTTAAGGAATACAACCAAATACAAACCAACTCTGTGATTTTGCATGAAATTTATTTCAGCCAGAACAATTTAGTATTCCAAAGTTGATGTTGCCATGCAACAATATTGTGACGGGGACAATTTTTCAAATTTTGAATTTTTAAAGCAGTCTATAAGAACTTTCACCTTTCCTGCTGTAGTTTTTACCTGTCTTAGAACATTTGAATATCCTTTTATTAGTTTTGTTTACCTTTAGACCAGGTTAGTAGTTAGTAGTTTCTGTCATCGTAGGAAATTGCCAAGAAATCCAAAATGGCGGCCTTTTTGAAATTAAATAACGTCGTCGTGCCAAAGGAAACATTTTGGGCGACCTTCAGCCTCGTCGACTATCACCTCATAGAAATGTCGAACTCAAAATAGCGGTGTTTACTGGTCCAAAGGACGGTTTAGGAAAAGCACTGGAAATAGCAATTCCAGAGAAGACTAGGAGAACAATATAGCGTCCACCGTTATACGACTTTAAAACTTAAACATCATTAAATGTACTGATGGGTGCGAGTACACAGCTTCAAGTTTTAAAGGACAATTCAGTTCGTGTGCTATTCCATCTAAGTGGAATTGATTTGTAACAGCCAGTAAAGAAACTTTGTTTGAATTTTACTTAAATAATTCAAGCTGAAATTACTCTGATTTTTCACTGATTTTCATAATCGAGGTCATAGTTGACGAGTTCGAAGGCCGTCTCTCATATAATAATTATACAGTATGTTTTTTACCAAGTTTAATTCCTCATCTAGAATTATAACACTTCCCTTTTCGTGTTGAATCTTTCCTCACATCTCCAAACTTTACTAGACGAAAAAAAGAGAAAATAATTCTCACATATGCATCGACGCCATCGAGCTAAGGACCAATTTAAGCAAAGTGATAATTAGTTCTATTTTTAAAAGACTTAGTCGATCATGAAAAATTTGTAGTCATGCTGACAGCCGAAAATAGTTCAAAACGACAAAGCCAATATAAACATAAATTAGCAGAGAACAGAAGTTGTTACAAATTAAATCCTCGTATATCCTGTCTTTTAATATGGAAATGATTAACTGTTCATCCGCGCGCATCAGAAACGGGGCCAGAAACCCAAGAGCCCTAGTTCCCCCTCGAGTTCTTTCTGATTGATAGCTGAATTCCAGCACCATTGATGACACTCGCGTTTGCCTCAGTCTCAAACGCGATCTTGTCAGTACACTGTAAGACTTGGAGATGACGGTGGACAGTGCCAGAGAGGTTCAGTAAATCACGATTAAACATGATTCAAGCGTTAAGGTGGTGTTCAGATACGGCGAGATAGGGGCTGGAAATTGTTTATAACCCGAGATCAGTCGTTGCTTTCTGAGTGACGTCCTTAGGCCATTACAATTACGAGACAGGGCTGAGAAGGGTAGCTGGAGGTTTTGCACCCACCGAGTTCGCACACACATCGACTCAACTAGAGATCAAGAGCTTATAATTTCTCTTCCTTTCACCGAACAATAATCAACAAGACAACATTGTGGGCATGACACAAAATCACACAAAACATATTTATTTCTCGTTCTTTAATGACCTTTAATCCATTGAAGGTGAAGGCGACCTCGAAATAGAAAGTTTATAATGAGTTCAGGGATGCGAACTCGATTGGGTGCGAAACAGTAAGCATTCCTAAGCAGAGGCAGGAGGCACGGTGGCCTCATGGTTAGTGCGCTTGTCTCCGATCGACTCGAGCGGTCCGGGTTCAAGACCTGGCCGGGGACATTGTGTTATATTCTTGGGCAAGAAACTTCACTTTCACAGTACCTCTCTCCAACCACGCTGACATTGAAATTTAACAGCGCTCGGGGTAACCCCTGCGATAGACCAGCATCCCATCCAGAGGGGCAGTACAAGTACTCCTAGTGGCTTCACGCTAAAGAAATTAAACCAGGATAAGCTCCAGCTGTAAGGGCCAATGGCTTGACGTAGACTTAACCTTACCTGTGCAGATCAGTGCAGATGTTCAGATGTTTCAGTGGAGTCTCTCTTTCTGTTAGACCTTTTGAAGTCCTATAGAACCCTACCCAAACACCATGTGAACAGTGTTAGTAGAGGTATCCGTACCTCAGTATGAATATGCCAAGTCAACTCATAATTTTGCACTATAGTACGAAAGAGGTGACTCGCCGTTTACTTAAACGGGCTAACTTCTTGATTAGGCTTGATTACCAGCCACTGTTCGGGAAAGGAGTCCGCATTAGAAAGGATGGATGCGCTAGTGATATGTGATCTCTAGAGCAGTGTTATGGAAGAACTTACAAAGGACGCCCCCGCACGGATACTAAGAGAAACTGCTGTCATTGATCTATCATTGTATCATTGCTTGTGCGTCTTAATCATTTTGCTTCCAGTCGCTGAACGGGTTCCAATCTGTTCTAGGTGTGTGGGTTATAAAAAGCTAGAAGGATAACGTACTGTAAGTGGTTAGATACTCGAAAGGGTCTTGATTTTCGCTGAACTTAGTTTTAATTGAGTTTTCAAAAGAACTCTAGTATTTTATTCACAGGAATGTTTGAATGTTTGCATCTAAATCAGTTGCGAGCAGAATTTGCCTCAATGCATGCTTCAGTAGCAAGTCTGACGTCAGCAGACAGTCGTTAGATCAAACTGGTCAGGTTTGATTGAGGAGGCCGCACATATTTGGAGAGCGACGGCCTCGTTGAAAACTGCTTAACGTACTTCTGTATTGGACTGGGCGGCACCTTGGCGACAGTCTGCCCGTGAAACATGAAGGTTGAAGGTAAATGAGCGCTGTGATGAGGCTTTCACAGAAAGCTAATGAACTCTGCAACACTGAGAAATAACTCCAAGACGCGTTAGAGAACTGATTAAACACGCAGTTAACTTGAATCGAAAGAACCGAAAGATCAGTTGAGCTCTCTGCAAAAGACTTTTATTAAATTCCGCTAGCGGCATTTGATCGTTGTAAATTCCGTGCGCGATTGGTAAGCATTCGTCTTTTAGTCAGCAGACAATGTCGTTTAACAAAAACACTCAGAGTTTTTTTTTTTCTACCGGCTAAATGACCATCTTGTGAAGCTTATCAAGTGTGAACCTAGACACATTACTGTGAATATTGTTTTTAGAGGTCTCTCACTCTTAAATTTTCTCATTTTAATAGTTTATATTAGCATGTGTATTCCAAGCCATTGGAATACACAATTGGCAAAATGTTTCAAACATCCTAACAGCCACCGAAATTAGAAATTCTAAGCATTTAAGGATTAATTTCTTTCGTACATAAGTCATTACCTTGAAGTAGTCCAAAATGGCTGATGTCACATGACGTCATATTTCTCGAGAGTAGACAAACAGTCGGAAAATTACGAAATTCCAAACTGATATATATAAATAAACATTAAGTGTGCAACTTATTCCCACAGTAATATATATTCCATTAGCGACGAAATTAACGAGGCGGATGATATAAAAGACTATACCAGAACTGCATACAAAGAGTAGAATTTACGAAAGTGCAAAGTAAAATGTTTTCAAGAATTTATTTCAACAAGTCATTGTTACAACATTAAAGAAGTTATTTCCTTCCCGCTGATCGTCACAATTCGGTCCGTCTAGCGGAACAATGTGTTCTAAGCTTTCTGAACAAAGAAAATTCTTCTGGAAAGTTCCAGAATTTAATTATTATAATGAATATTTGAGACATCTCGATCATTACTTTGCGCAAAGAAGACTCATCACTCGGTCAACAAACAACAAAATACTTGAGTTCGATCAGGCGTTAAGCGTTTAAATGCAGCCTTTATTGAGGACAAGTGCTCTGCTATTGTCGGTTGAATCTTTTTTTTTTCCCTTGTCCGAGTAAATGAACCAAAAAGCCGACTAACCGCATATTGTTTATCAGTTCTCTTTTTTAACTGTTTCCGTTGCAACCTGTTCTCCGGTGAAAACAATTTAATTTTTTGTATTCTTGCACAACGTCAACCCACAAAAACCTGGTGATTTTAAGGTTTGTGGTTTCGCAATAACAGGTGTTAAACGTTGGGCGGAACCCTTTGCAAACTCTAACAGTCCATTCAACCTTCTGTAAAGTGGAATTCAATCAAATTAATGTGTTGATCGTCAGCGTCGGAAATTATAAAACTAATGCCCTCAATCAGCATTTTTTGACAATGTTCAATGCGTAGTTTTTTTTTTTCTCTCGCCGTCTTTGGAATGATCATCATTAGATAAAGCCGGTGGGATTGTTTATCAAGTTTTACGAGTCGCAAAAACTATTTCAATTTCCTTTTCAAATTTTAATCATGTGCAGAGGCGTCAAGCGAATTTCTAATAAGGAAAATTGGCCTCTATTTTTTTTCTGTCTCGAGAATCTTTTATGCTCTCAACCTCGATCGCCGGTGAATTTTTTTTTTCGACAATATCGGCCTCGTGAGATTGAGCATGTGCACTTAGGTTCTTCATCGCAATTTTCCGCAACATCCGCAAGTTACTTAAGAACATCAAAACAAGATCACGGATACACACAACCACAGTTCACTCTCGAGTGTACTTCAAGGAAGGAGGTGGGAAAAATGAAGTACGTCTTTTGTTGGCCAACAATTGTACTCAGTACGTTTTTGGTAGGAACATTTTCAGGAGAAGTTGTCGCGTCGACTAGACGCAACGAAAAGGACAGCGGGTCTCAAGAAAACATTAACTTGCACAAAATAAGACGATCAAGACGAAGCCATGGCAAAACCGGGGACACTAAGCCTTCAGAAATGACGACCTTTGGCTACGAACACATGCTCACGGCGTTTGTCAATGATGTCGAAGAAGATCTAATCGACTTCAACTACGACACGCTGTGGCACAATGGTTCGGAAACATTGACTAGACTGACAATTCGCGATCTTGAAGATTTCAGAGCAGTTAACGGATCACATCTTCACCACGTGGTCGATTCCGCGATAATTGACGAGCCTGAACCAGAACTTCTGTCGCCATCTCAAAGAGCAAGCTATCGATCAGTTATATCCGAAGTCGAGCAACCCTTAAAGTCTCGCTTAAAAAGACTTATTTTTGGGCGTGACGGCCGCATCAGGTTGAACACTTCCAGTCAAGCACAAAAATTTCCGTTTTCAGCGAGCGTGAAGATCTCAACTGGTTGTACGGGATCCCTGATCTCTGAGCAGCACGTTCTGACATCCGCGCACTGCATCCACGATGGTCAGCGGCTGCTTACAGAGATCGCTAACTTGAAGGTGGGATTTCTCCGGCGCAATAAAAAATTACGTTGGGTTGCCGTGAACAACGTTAAGTTCCCGCAAAACTGGCGTCTAAAAAGTAGCCCCCCAAGCTTTGATTATGCCGTGATCGCGCTGCACCGAGCGCAAAAACGGCCATTTCTAAGGCTTGGAGTGATTAAGGGTCGACATCGCTATAAACTCCACTTTTCCAGCTTTCCCGGGGACAAAAAATCGAATTCGATGTGGTACAGCCACTGCGAATCAGCAGTAATGAGCAATTTATTGATCTGTCGATGCGATGCGTCCTCAGGAAGTTCCGGCGCCGGAACATACGTCAGAACACATCTTCTAGAAAAGGGGAAAGATCGTGTAATAGTCGGTATTCTATCGGGATCCGGGCGCGTCCGCTTGGCTGATGGCCAAAGAAAGCTCTTTAATCTTGTCACCAAGTTAACCAACTTAAAGGTGAGGCAGATTTGCCGCTGGATCGGCGCCGGGTCCACAGAGTGTATCTCGTGGTCATCACGAAGCGCTGATATCCACGGGCGTCTTCGATCAGAACCACGTGGGTAGAAGAATGGTCGATAGACATACGTAAGTGTTGTGACGAACAATGGGCGGCAGAGAAACGCAACCACAGTGATTGAAATACTCCTTGAGAGGAATGGTAGCTTCCAGTACAGTATGAAAATACTGTTAAGAGACACTAATAAATAACATAATTTATTTAAGTAATTTTGATAATTTATTAAAAATAGTCGAGAGGAAAAAGATAATGTATCTGTATGCCAGGAGTATTTTAACATTTTAGAAGTGTATTGCTATTTGCAGTGTTTTATTAAAGTCTCGGTTCAAAATCGAAGCACATATCTCTTTTCTTTAACGCTACGAAATCTGAGCCACAGTTAAAACTGGCTGAAATGCTTGGTTACAAGTCAGTGTAGTAATAACATTGACTGTTGATAAACCCTTCTGATCTAAAAAATGACGCAATATTTGATAACAGGCAACATTTATACCTTCTCATTATCACCCTCACACACAAAACCTTTTATCCAAATTGAACTCAAAACAAACTAATTTCTATGTTATATCAGGGTTAACGTCTGACCTCGTTTTGAAACAGAGGCGATGGCGACAAGGAAACGGCTTTTGGGTTATCTGAAGGGCAGGTTAGTACATGCTTTATAACTTTTTTTTCAAAAATTACTTTGTCATCAAACCTATGAGGCATGTCAATTCATGGCTAACTGCAATTCAACTTGTACGAAAAGGGTTTTCATTGAACTCATTTTTGGAAGAATGTGATGATAGTGATTTTACCGCCAAGATATTGGTGCAAAGTGTTTTAAAGAACGTCAATCGATTCCAAAAATGGTTTTGCATTGCACTGGGAGGCAAAAGAGAGAAGCGAAATACTGTCAGAGAATCTGTCAAAAAATAAACGGAAATATTGTTTCTTGCAAACAATCATAACATACCGGGACAAATGATCCATTTTTTTTCCTTTACACTGATTTTTCCTGTAGATTAAAGTTTTCAATTCGATTAACGTTAGTTATGCAAACT